>PVMK01117399.1_pt1 | contig 22112 bp, 24 predicted proteins | sample 1853481 | NCBI WGS metagenome assembly PVMK01 (sample SAMN08533507, study PRJNA380276) | Marine sediment metagenome, whole genome shotgun sequencing project.
TAGACAGGATATTCCTGACCGATACTGGTATGGTGCGAAACCCCGACTTCTCAAAGCGCACCACGGCGAGGGCGTCGAAGAACTGATTGATGCAGTTGACAAGGCCGCCCGTGCTTATCCCTGGAAGACGTCCTATAAGGCCTTTCCCGGTCCTAATAGCAATACCTTCACCGCCTGGGTCGCGATGCGGGTGCCCAAACTGGAACTTAAGTTACCTTTTTCTGCAATCGGCAGCGGTTACGCGAGCCAGGGGAACTGATACTCACGGTCACTAAGTTGATGCTCTCGCAGAGGCGCTGAGTACGCTAAGGGAAATAAAAAAGAAGAAAATGGAATTAAAAGCGTATCGTTAATACCACTATTTAAATTCATCGCATAGGTAGTATCTGGTAAATTAATCCGGGTAATCCTTTGCGCCTCTGCGAGGATCAATTCTTTGTCCTGCAGACACCTCGATAGAGGGTTATTGCTTTTTAAATATGGTTCTAAATGTCAGGTTCACACGTGGCCCGCAATGCTGTTTCTGCTTCATGATTCCGTGCTTCCAGCAGCATTGTGTATCGCCTTTCATTACCAGCAGACTCCCCGACGGTAGTGGCAGTTTGAAAGTCACTAAATCTCTTCGATACTTGTGCCGTAGTAGCAGGGTTCGCTCTTCGCCGAGGCTGAGCGATGCAATTACCGGTTGCTTACCGAGTTCGGATTCATCGTCGCTGTGCATACCCATACCATCCCGGTGGTCGCGATAGTAATTGAGCAATACCCTGGTAAAACTCCGAGCAGCCAGCGATTCGATTCGTGCCTTTAAACTCAGTAGCGTTTGGCTCCAGTGAAGAGGCTGTAGGGTAATTCCGTAGTAACAGTAATTTAAATCACTGTCGCCATGCCATGCAGTAAACCTCGGTTGCCAATGTGTCTTTCCATATAGCGTTATTTCCTCCTGCCGCCATACAGTGTCTTTGATCAGCTCGTGCAATAAATCATCGTAAGATAGACCGAGATCTACCTGCCGGCATAGCGATATATCGGCATCGGCTACCGGTAATTGTTCGATGGCCGAACATCCAAACGCGAGCAATTGCCTATTAGCACACTCCATACCTAGGCATGATCCTGGTTAATACTCTCGATACCACTACTATCCAGCTTATAGCTATTGTTGTCCGGCCAATAGATTAAGTGATTTTCCACTGCACGACCGTTAAACATTTCACTGAAGATATATTTTAGCGATTCGTTGCCGACAGAATCGCCTTTAAAATAAGAGTGCTCCGTACCTACCAGTCTGGCTTCGGTAACATCGATGTAATGAACATTAGGACTGTTGAGCTGACGGGTATAGTGCCCGAGGCGTGCCAACTGCTCATCGCCCGGTTTAATGCGCGCAACCCTTAGCGCATAGTCGTTCTCATTTATCACCACATAAATTCTTTTTCGCGCATCCAGTTTACCGACCCATTGCGCGTGACTGGCATTATTCACGTCGGCCGCAACCAGGCATATATTGTCAAACACCAGTCTGGAGGTTGCATTATCAGCGGTTTTTAACGTGTTTTTGAAAACATAGTTGCCCATACTGTGACACAACAGGTTCAGGGTTACAGGACAGTCTTTTTCAGTCAGTTGGACAAAATGGGATTGTGCGGCCTGCCTGTTATCGGGGTGTTTTTTCATCGCGCGCTCCAGTAGCTGATTCTTACGCGCTGCGGTAAGCAACAGGTGTAATTGCTGGATCTTCCCGACGGTACGGTTAAACGCGCCTGAAGAAACACGAGCATCGCCCTTGTCACTTAGATAAGATGCGGTACCCGAGATTGCGCCGCCACCATTAGCTGGCCAGGTAAATGGCACCACGATCACCTGGTAGAGTTTTTCGATTTCATCGGCTGTCTCGATGACGTCTTCGACGTCATTGTTATATCCGTGGATAAAAAACAGTATTGACTTTTTTTGTTTACGCGCCTGATCAAATAGCTCGCAGGCCACCTTGAGGCTTCCGTGCCAGGGTTTTGAAATATCGAGATCAAGATTATATTTCTTTTTCAGGGCTTTAACGCTCGTTGGTGTGAGCTTGTCAATAATTACTTTGGCTTCCCAACGCTTGTTTCTTTTTGTAACCCGCATTAATCTCAGTTCATTGGGTCCTGCCGGGTTCGGCGTTTTTGCAAAAACTTCCAGGCCTTTTTTCTCAGGGTTGAGTGCTCTATTTGTGATCAAGTACATAGTCCTCTCTCTATACCATGGTATGAGTGTTGCCGTAGTTTTTCTGCCGCGTCCGGTAGAAGGACCGTTGTATTATACGACCTCGTGCGGGGTCCAGGTAACTTCTTGATACAGGCATACGGCACCTGGGTGTACAAACAGGATCAAATATTGACTTAAGGCCATAAATTTATACTCTTAAATTCCATGTTAAGACCCTTACGACTAGCATTAGAGATTGCCTTTTAATGGAAACTATCAGTTGGACGGATTTTGAAAAAGTAGAGCTTCGGATCGGCACTATTGTCGAGGTCGAAAATTTCCCCGAAGCCCGTAAGCCTGCATATAAACTGAAAGTCGATTTTGGCGATGAGATAGGGATTAAAAAATCGGGCGCACAGATTACCGATATATATGACAGGGAGGACTTGATCGGCCGACAGGTGCTTGCGGTGATCAATTTCCCGCCCAGACAAATTGGCCCGGTGCGGTCTGAATGCCTGGTTACCGGTTTTCAACGAGAAGATGGCGCTGTGGTTTTGGCTGGACCCGGAGACAATGTGCCTAATGGCGCCAAACTGGCCTAGGCCAGCAGGTTTTATAAACTAGTTAACAGAAAATTAGAATTTATTTGTTATTATGGATGTGATTGTGAATCGGTCCGCCAGTGGACTGGCAAATGAACTAATCATAATTACAAATTAGTAGCTCTGGGTTGTGTGGGGACATTAATTCAGAATTTTTTAACAAGAGGAACTTATTGATATGTCGATACCAAAAGCTATAAAAAGGTTAGCGTTAAGCGTGTTAGTCGCCGTTGGGGTGATGTCTTTAAGCGTACCAGCACAGGCGGCGATGGTCGGTACCGGTCAAATAGTTGGCGTCGCCGGTGGTCAGACCTTGGACCCGGTAACAATGCAGCAAAAACGCGACTGGATACAGGTGCAATTAGAAGAAGCTGGTATTAGTCCGGCCGATTCGGCACTGCGGGTTAGCAGTATGAGCGATGAGCAGGTGATACAGATTCATAAGCGCATGGATGAAATGCCAGCCGGTGCAGGTATAGCGGGTACGATATTGCTTATTTTGGCTATTTTAGCGGTTACCGACTATATGGGAGTGACCGATATTTACCCATTTATCAGGCCGAGGGAGAAATAATCGAATAAGATTGTAGTTTGCGCCTACAGCTAGTAGGCGCGATTTTCATTCTTGTTTATAGGCTGTAGTCGGGTTCTTCGCGATCGAGAATCTCTCGTACTTCGCTCAGGTGGGTCTCGGTATAGCGAGTATTATTAATAAAGTGATCCCACTGTTGTGCTGTCTTTTCGGCGACTTCATCGCTAGCGATACGTAGCGGCTTGCCTGTCATCAACGCGGCTATATAGTTCGAGCAGGCGCGTTCGAAATAATACATTTCATCAAAGGCCCGTGCGATGGTGTCACCAATTACCATCACACCGTGGTTACCCATGATCAAAACCCTGTTGTCGCCGATGGTGGAAGTCAGGCGCTCGGCCTCGTCGCCGAGCCCCATACCGTCAAAGCCGGTATCGAGTGCAACGCGGTTAAAATAGCGCATCGTATTTTGGTCGATAGGCGGTAAACCCTGATCTTCAATTGAAGCCAGTACCGTAGCGTATTTCGGGTGCAGGTGTAGTATGCAACGGGCCCGCGGTACATTACGGTGCATCGCGCCATGAATCGCCCAGGCGGTCGGGTCGGGGGCATTGGGTTTATTCATCGTCGAATTATCATCCGCGTCGAGCAACAGCAATTCGCTGGCTCGAATATTAGAGAAATGACGCCCCAATGGATTGATCAGGAAATGTTTACCATCCTCGGAGACCGCATAGCTGAAATGATTGGCAACCGATTCGTGCATATCGAGTCGGGCGGTCATGCGAAATACGGCGGTGAGATTGACCCGATCTTCGTAAAATGGGTCTGATTCGCTGTCCGATTTATCGGTATTGACTGCGGTTATGGTCATGGTAGGCTCCTGTTCCTAGGACTAGGAACAGATTAAACATCACCGCAGACGACTGGACAATAAGTTTTTTCCAACTCATGGTATTAACTATTCGTATGCATAACTGATTTTTTTCAGTAGCCGAATTCCCGGGACAATGAATTACTTCGCCCACCTGGTATTAGCTCAACCGACGCTTGAGTCGACGGTCGGTAACTTGCTGGGTGATTTTGCGCGTGGGATCGATCAGTCGGCACTCGATCCGGCGATACTGGCCGGGCTGAATAATCATCGCGCGGTTGATCGTTTTACCGATAGTTACATCAGAGCCACCGGGATCAAGCAATACTTCAGCCCTGATCGAAGGCGTTTCGCCGGTATTGCACTGGACGTTTATTTTGATCATTTACTGATAAATCACTGGCACGAATTTGATGCACGAAACCTGGGCGAGGTCATTGCAGAATTTTATGCGCGAATGGATCGTGGGCAGGCGTTAATGCCGGGAAGCGAAATGCGTCGGGTTACCTCGCGCATGATCTCCGATGACTGGTTTGGTTCTTACCGGGATATTGACTCGGTGGCAGAGGCGCTCGATCGTATCGCAATGCGGATTCGATTTGCCAATCAGTTTGGCAATGTTATCGAAGATTTACGCCGGCATGAGGATATAATTCTGGAACTGTTTATCGATTTTTTCCCAGATCTCAAGGCGCATGTCAGCTCACTGGCGCTCGAAGCAGAATTTTAATTCGCCGACCTGCCGGATAGTGTCACTAACAGTCGACGACCTTTCCCGGATTCATAATGTTATGCGGATCGAGCGCCTGTTTAATCGATTGCATCGTACCGATCGCGCCATCACCATGTTCATTGCGCATGTGCTTCAGTTTTCCGATGCCGATGCCGTGCTCGCCGGTACAGGTGCCACCCATATCGAGTGCGCGTCGAACCAGGCGCTTGTCAAGCTCTAGCGCTGCTTCTAACATCGCCTTGTCGTCGGGGTCGATAAATATGGTCGAATGAAAATTCCCATCGCCGACGTGGCCGATGATCGGCGCGAACAGCCCCGTCGAAACGATATCTTGCTGGGTTTCTGCGATACAGTCGGCGAGTTTCGAAATTGGCACACACACATCGGTGACATAGCCCTGGCTGCCGGGTGACACCGCGAGACCGGCATAATAGGCGTCGTGTCTCGCCCGCCAGAGTTTTCTCCTGTCTTCTTCCTGCTGTGCCCACTGAAACCCGCTGGCGCCGAACTCGCGCGATATTTCCTCGAATAGTTTAACCTGCTCGGCAACACCATCAGCAGTTCCATGGAATTCAAGGAACAGGGTATCGAGTTCCGGGTAATCGGTTTTACTGTAGCTGTTGATCGCTTTCATGTAGCCCTGATCGACCAGCTCGATGCGTGCCACCGGAATTCCCATCTGAATGGTTTGTATCGTCGCATCGGCCGCTGAACGCACGTCAGGAAAACTGACAATAGCGGCCGAAACTGCCTCGGTCAGGCCATAAAGCCGCAGCGTGATTTCGGTCATAATGCCAAGCGTTCCTTCAGATCCGACAAATAACCGGGTGAGGTCGTAGCCGGCAGCCGATTTCCGCGCTCGCGTACCGGTTTTGATGATCTCGCCGCTGGCCATAACCACTGTCAGTGCCAGTACGTTTTCACGCATGGTGCCGTAACGCACCGCGTTGGTACCCGAGGCGCGGGTCGCAGCCATGCCACCGATCGAGGTATCAGCCCCCGGGTCGATGGGGAAAAACAGGCCGGTATCGCGTAGATACTGGTTCAGTTGCCGGCGTGTAACACCCGCCTGTACGCGACAATCCATATCTTCGGTATTGACCTCGAGTACCGCATCCATCTGGCCCAGGTCGATGCAAATGCCGCCGTTGACCGCCTGTACCTGGCCTTCCAGTGAGGTTCCGGTACCGTAAGCAATGACTGGTATTTGCGATTCTGCACAAAGGCGTACAATTTGTGCAACCTCTTCATTTGATTGCGCGAAACAGACAGCATCGGGTGCCTGGGCCGGATGCCAGGATTCACCACGTCCATGTTGTTGCAACACCGAGTCGACCGTCGAAATACGATCGCCCAGCAACTCGCGTAACTGTTCAATGGTGTTTTCTATATCGGAACGAAGATTCTTCGGTATTGAGCTCATAGTCGCTACCAGGGGTTATCGAAGCGGAGACTGATTAAATTATGCGCACTCAGGGTTTAAATTACCAGTTTCTTAAGCAAGGATTCTCATTGCCAGTAATTATAGGTGGCGAATAAACCCGGTAATATCCCGAAATTACTCGAAGGTGTGGGCAGCCGGGGCCGATGATTGTTAGACCCACAGCCTGATAAGCGAAAAGGACGTAGCTTGGATAATTTTCCCGGATACCCGGTGGAATAGTGAAAACAGGGTGGTTATAATTCCTGCACACAGACGGGTTGGCTTTAATCAATGGGTAAATTGTCACATATCTGCAATGACACGGGTCTCGTACCGGCCGGCAGCGAATCCGAGGCAAGGCAACAACTGGCTGCTCTCCATCACCTTTATCAACATTTCGGCTGGACCGACCTGATTTATACCCATATCTCCGCGCGCGTGCCGGATGATAGCGGACAATACCTGATCAAACCGGATGAGCTTTTAATGGATGAGGTAACAGCCTCGCGCCTGGTGAAGACAGATATACACCAAACCCCGACCACCGGGGGTAGTTCACCTAATTTGGCTGGGCACCTGATACACACGGCGGTATTGAAGGCGAGACCCGAAGTCAATTTCATCGCCCATACCCACTCACGGGCAGGAGCCGCCGTGAGTTGTATGAAGCGGGGACTGCTACCACTGTCTCAGCACGCCAATATAATTCTTCCCACTGTAGCCTATCACGACTATATGGATGTCACCGTCGCCGAACAAGAGTGTGATGCGCTGGGTCGTGATCTCGGTTCGAACTACCTGATGATAATGCACAATCACGGCTTACTGGCCGTGGGCAGAACCGTTGCCGAGTGCTTTTACTACCTGTATTACCTGGAAATGGCATGCAAGATTCAGGTCGATGTACTGGCGTCGGGTGAAGAACCGATTCTCGCATCAAAGGACACGGTGGAAGGATTGTTTCGATTCGGCGGCGCACCACAGGAGTATCCCCCTGGGGTGCGCGTGTGGTCGGCGGCAATCAGGATTCTGCAACGCAAGGGCGCCAATTACGAGGACTGAGGAAAAGGGTCAGGTTGCTTACGCGGCTTAGCGCATTTGCTCAGAATGACGACACGAGTATAATGCGAGAAAAGAAAAAAAGAATGGTCGATCGTCAACGGATATTCACCGGGTAACAACTGGGGATTGACGACGACTCATACTAAATAACCATGTGACCCGGGAGTAAAATTCAAATGAAAAAGATTATCGACAAAGAAATCGATGGCACCGAATATGCCTGGAGTGAGGTATAAAGAAAAAGCTGAAAACTCAATAGAATTAGCTTACCAATATTGGGTTGTCCTCCTCATTTGCCCCGTTTGTTAAACGGGGCATTTTTTGTGGTGCACTGGAATTGGTGCATATGCTTCTTATTCTGAAATTGTTAAATTAAGGAACCTCTGATTAATTCATGAATGAACGCGTTGTGCCCAAAATGACTAATTTCTGCGTCACCTACATGGATGTAGCGGTGCGGCGTTCCGATGAGGCGCGTGAGCAGGAGCGGTAGCTTTGTGAAACTTAGCAATAGCCCTGCTATTACGCAGCACAGGGAAGTGCCAGTGCCGCGGCGACAGGATGTCGATGAGCGGCCTTGCGTTCCACGCCTTGAACTGAACGGTCCGGCGCTCCGGCATTTTGAATCACAACCCGATTCACCCAGAATTAATCAGAGGTTCCTTAAGTGAAAAGGTGGGTATTGGGATTGGATTGTATGCCGCCGATAGCCATTCAATTCTGAGCGATTACTTCCCGTTAGCGGCCTTTCAAAATTCCTGGATTAACTTCCGTCCCCGGCGCTAAACGAACATTAATATAAAAGGCTAGGTATACTTCGTAGGTATAAAAATTCTAATGCCAGCTTAACAGGAGAGGAACGTGACACATACTCCACTATTGGCCGATCTGGAAAGAGCCTTTGATCTCTTGAACCAGGTGGATGAAAGCAGACTGGACTTCGCCCCAGACCGGAATGTCTCTCCCGATATTCGCGAGCTAACGGGTCTGGAGACGTATCCTGTAGATTCCCACCTGGCGAACTTGCGGGCCAGAATCAAGGCCGTCGTAAAAGCGGGGGATAAGCTGGAGCCGCGCGATCCCTCCGACTATGTGTCGAAGCTCATCGTCGCGTGCGTAAGGCTCGCCCCGCCAAGTGACGATTTAGCTTAGAATTAGGAATTAAGAATTAAGGTGACAGTTTATTGATCTCGCCCCTGCCGAGCCTAAGTTAAAGGCCGTAATTATTGACCTCTAATAACAAACGTTGAGATTCCGTTCTGGGCACTTTGGACTTCCCCGCAATAAACTGGTACCAAAAACCCGGGGAGGTAAGTCTGGTTTCAGTAATTAGGTATACTATCCCCCGAATACGCTAGTTCAACTCGAGTGGCATGACACACAACGACTAGGCCTATGTGGCATATGAAAACCGGCCCTAATTAGTGAAATAGCTGGTAACCCAGATCGTTGGCCATTGCCTTGATGCCCAATCGCTTTGTTGCCAGGTTTCCACGGAATGCGATGGCCTGGACAGGAAGGGGGAAAATACATGAATCAAGATCATGTCAATAAATCGGTTTTAGTGCTATTGGTCATAGCCATATCGGCGCTGTTCCTGTCGATGATGCAACCATTTTTGATGGCCATCTTTCTTGCCGGGCTGTTTAGCGCAATGACGCGCCCGGTATACCGGCGTCTGAATATCATATTCAAAGGGCACCGGCATCTGGTTTCGGCGACCACACTATTGTTGACGACCGTGGTCGTACTAATTCCACTGATGCTATTGATCGGACTCATCGTAGGGCAGGCGATCGATGTTGGCCACACGGTAACGCCATGGGTCAAGCAGAATCTAGAACAGTCCGACATGCTAACGGCTTATCTGCAGCAGCTTCCATTTTACGAATACATCGAGCCATACCGCGGAATCATCCTGGAGAAGGCGGGGCAACTCGTTGGTACGGTTAGCAACTGGATCGTGGGAGGTCTTTCCCAGGCAACGCTGGGCACGGCCTACTTCCTGTTCATGACCTTTGTCTTTTTGTACACCCTGTACTTTTTCCAGATGGACGGCGTCAAGTTGATCAAAAAGATTCTTTATTACCTGCCATTGAACAGCGATGATGAAAGCCTGATGCTGGACAAGTTCACTTCAGTCACGCGCGCAACGTTGAAGGGAACAATGGTGATCGGCCTATTACAGGGCGGCCTCGCAGGGGGCGCATTCGCCGTTGCCGGCATCGACAACGCCGTGTTCTGGGGTACGGTCATGGCCGTGCTGTCGGCCATACCGAGTGTCGGTTCTGCACTGGTGTGGCTTCCCGCCTCGATCATCCTGATCATGCAGGGCAGTGTCACCGGTGGAGTAGGATTGATAGTTTTCTGCGCTTTGATAGTCGGCAGCCTGGATAATTTTCTGCGCCCGATACTGGTGGGCAAGGACACCAAGATGCATGAGCTGATGATCTTCTTCGGCACGCTTGGCGGCATCTTCATGTTTGGCATCGCTGGTATTGTCATCGGCCCCACTGATCGCTTCACTGTTCATCACGATCTGGGAGTTATATGGAATCGCTTTCAACGATTACCTGCCGGAAGTGTATTACAAGAAGCAGCCGGTTGAGTCAATGGATACAGGTGATGAGGAAGAATCAGGTCATTAGATTGCTAAATAAGGGCGAGTGATCGTGAACCTCCCGGAAATTAAACAAGCCAAATAGTCGCAATCAAATCACACAGCGTGAGAACCGCTTGCCAGGATGAGCGAAAGCTATTGGCCAAAGATCGCCTCTCATTTTTCATTTCGGTTTTTTAGATGGGGCACAACCCAGCCACTAGCCCAGGGGATTTGAGCGTCTGCTATCCCATTAACTGGCACTCAAAACAACGAGTTCAGTGGCGATCTTCGGCGCCAAAAGAGGCCTTCATGGTCAAAATATTAAGTGCTATCCTAATTTCGTGAAAGTGAAGGGGAGAATATTCGATGAAAATCGTTATCAACGGCCCAACCACACCGGAAGCGGTTCCAGGCCTTACTGCTATCGCAAGTGAAGCAAATCTGGTTTGCGCGCCGGACGCGGACTCTTTAGGGGAAATGTTGCCAGATGCCGAGATTCTTCTCGGGTGGAATTTTCAAAGCAGGGATATGCATGAACAGTGGCACAAAGCCAACAACCTAAAATGGATACATTGATGTGGTGCGGCTGTCGACAGGATTATGTCTCCCGAACTGATGGCCTCTGACATAATTCTGACCAACGCACGGGGTATATTTGACAGCGTGATGGCCGAATATGTGCTCGGCTACATGCTTTCTGAATTAAAGCTGTTTCGCGAAACCTGGCGCTTGCAAGATGAAAAATGTTGGCAAACCCGATTAACGGGGAAACTCGCTGGTTCCAACGCCGTAATTATTGGCGTAGGTTCGATTGGTCGGGAAACCGCACGATTGCTCCGATCTATCGGTGTTGATGTCTCTGGTGTGGGCCGCAGTTCGCGCAATGACGATCCTGATTTCGGTACGATTTTCACTTCGGAACAGGCCTTTGAGGCGGTAAATGACGCTGATTGGGTCGTAGGGCTACTACCGCTGACGGAAGAGACAACTCTTTACTACGACGCAGATTTCTTCGGCGCCATGAAACCAGGAGCGCATTTCATGAACCTGGGACGAGGTGAGTCGGTAGACGAGGGCGCTCTTATCACGGTCCTCGAACAAGGTAGTATCGCTGGTGCGATGCTTGATGTTTTTCATAACGAGCCACTCGACCAGGATAGACCGATTTGGGACGCCCCAAACATCGTTATCTCGCCCCATATGAGCAGTTATTACGCCGAGTATGAGGAAGACATGGCTAATCAGTTTATGAATAACTTTGCCCGTTTCAAAGAGCAAAAACCACTTGAAAACGTGGTCGACAAGACCCTTGGTTTTGTCCCGTCTGATAGTTGACGAAGTGATCAATTAGAACGATTCAATGATGGCTCAGGGCGTGAAGCGGCCATTGATATAGCAATAGCTTTATAAGAATGTACGAGAACATTTGGCGGCATATCACAATATTCGCGCCAGCAACATATCACAATATTCGTGCCTGTCACATAATCAACTGTTAGGCATTTTTTATGAATGTGTGGCTAATTACTTGGGAGGGAACTGGAGATCTCGTTGCTGAAGAGAACAAAATTGCCTGTGTTTTGAATTCCCGCTACTCAGATTCGAACGTCGAAAAAGTGGTAGATATACTTTATCAAAGAACAATTTTTGATGTTCATGATATGACCTATTACGTATATAGAAAAAACGCTCGGTTAAAGCGATTTAAAAAGATCACGTCTCGCCTTGGGCACATTGAATACGAAATGAACCCTTGGCTTTATGCACGTCAAGTTAAAGAATTTCGAGCAGTCTATGATACGAAGAACAATTCGGAGAACGTTACCTGGGTCGAAAATACTATTTTTGGAAATGACGCGGAAAATAATTACCAATTGATTGAAATTGAGCCAGAAAAGAAAATGAGTGTAACTCGAACTAGATACCGGCCAATTGATTTGGGACCCCAAAATGCCTAACAAGGTCATACAGTCGGATCAGCAAACCGCTACGCGCTTTGCTGACCGCTGATGGCTGGCCGTTATGTGGCAAACAAGCTAGCATAGGCTGAACAGTACATGTTGAACAAAAATGTGGCATCAAAATATATTAACTGAACGTCTAAATCTGAAGTGGCCAATATTTCAGGCCCCGATGGGTGAACATTCCACTCCCGAGCTCGCTGCGGCTGTAAGTAATGCTGGTGGCCTGGGCGGCCTGGGAATGTGGGGGTTATCTGCAGAAGAAGCCGCACTAAGAGTGGTCGATTTTCGGCGACAAAGTAATGGGAGCTTAAATGTTAACTACCCCCTCTGGGCGGATCCCGGTGATTTAACAAACGTAGGCGCTGAAATTCGTACATCTATTCAGACACTGTACGACGCCAAGGACCTTGGGACATTACCGATTCCAAATGTGTCGGAAAGTGTGGTCGATTCAGGGCATCTTGCCATGCTCTTAACCGAAAAACCCGAGGTGGTAAGCTTTCATTTTGGCTTACCGGATCAGGAGGTCGTCCAGGCGATTAAAGATGCAGGATTGTACATCCTATGCAGTGCGACTACCGTCGCTGAATCAAGGGTTCTTGAATCTCGTGGTGTTGATTGCGTGATCGCGCAAGGAACCGAAGCAGGAAGTCACCAGGGAACGTTCCTGGATTCTGATGTTCGTATGAACCCCAGCCTGTTTTCACTCCTACCACAAGTTGTCGATACCGTTAATGTGCCAGTCATTGCTGCAGGAGGAATTGCTGACGGTAGGGGTGTTGCAGCCGCGCTCATGCTCGGTGCAAGTGGAGTACAACTGGGAACTGCTTTTCTTCGGTGCCCCGAAGCCAGTATCTCCCTAGCACATCGAGAAGCGCTCAGTACTGCCAAGGACAACAGCACCCTCGTTACAAATGTTGTGTCAGGCCACCCTGCTAGGGTGATCCCCAATAGGCTCGTGAAAGAGTTAGAAAAATCGGGTGCAGAACCATTACCTTTTCCAGCTCAGTGGGATCTAACCCTGCCATTGGAAGAGGATGACGACCATGATTTCCTCGGTCTATTAGCCGGACAATCTGTGGCAATGACTCGTGAGATGCCAGCAACCAGCCTGGTTCAAACACTTGCAGACGAAACTAGCCATCGCCTTAATACTTTCAGATAGAGTGCGGGGGGAAAGTGACCGTCCTTGAATGAAAAACCTGAATGTCGACTTTCCCGTTATCTGCCGTACAATTTAATAAAAATAACTTCTCCAACAGATACAGAGCCCGATTCGGATAAATCCTCATGAATTGAGCACTCAATCAATGGAACCATTATCCGGGCCCATTGACATAATCTTTGCCATACAACTAGTATCTATTCATGAAGTCAAAATTCGTGGCAATAGGTAGTCGCCTTCTAGCCAATAAAACCTGGATTCCTTAAATTAAACCGGTAACAGAAAAATATTATGATAGAGCATTCCGAAAATTTCTCTTTCCCTGACATTGCCCTGAGTCATTTTGAGATTTATGTCCACGATCTTGAAATCATGGAGGAATTTTATACCCGTTATCTTGGCTTTGTGGTGACGGATAGTGGGCAAGCTAAAGATGGCATGGTATTTTTAAGTCGAAATCCGGATGAACATCATCAACTGGTTTTAACACCCAGGCAATCTCAAAAATCAGTAGAAAGTCCTGTTGATCATATAGCGTTTCGAGTTGATTCAATCGCAAATCTAAGGTTGTTCCACAAGGCATTATTAACTGGTTCAACCAGGTTGCAGACAGTATCACACGGCACTAGCTGGTCGATATATTTTCGAGACCCGGAAGGAAATCGTCTTGAGCTTTTTACCGACACCCCCTGGCATGTAAATCAGCCGTGTAGATTCGAAATAAATTTGGAACTGTCGGATGAAAAACTGCTGGAGTTCACTGAGCAAACAATAAAGGCTTTACCGGGATTCCGGGCAGTTGAGGATTGGAGACAATCGCATATCGATTCCATCAGCACCGGCCAGGGTTAAATAAATCTTCTGACAGGCAAGTCATCAGGGTCGGATTTGGACTTTAAGGCCAGTAATATTTGGGTTCCGTTTCAGGAATTCCAGGGAATTATTCTGCGGGCTGGCGATCTTCCATCATCCGCGTATTCCTTCAATAGCGGGTTTCTGTTTTTCCAGCGCACCGAGTAAATGTGTCATCAATGCTTTTATGCGGGCGGTATACCTTAAATCGGGATGGATTAAAACCCAGAGGCTGAGGGTTAATTCATCCGGAGTATCGCCAGTTCGAACCAGTTCCGGTTCGCTATCACCCAGAAAGCAGGGCAAAGGCGTCAAGCCGAGGCCTCTTTTCGCCGCATCGACGACCGCAATCGTATTATTGCTGGTGAAGACTACTCGTGTATTTGGATGGAACTTTTTCCGCCAGGTCGGGAAGGGTGAAAATTCGAAACTATCCTCGGACATTACCCAGAGATGCTCGTCAAGAGACAGACCCTGGTTATTCTTCAGGTAGGTCGGGGACGCGTAAATACCAAACCGGCATTTACAGATTTTGCGACCAATGTAGGTATCGGGAGGTTTACTGGTAACCCGTACCGCGATGTCAGCCTCGCGCTGTGAGAGTCGCAATGGACTGCTGGTGGCAATCAAATCCATGGTAATGTCTGGATGTTGCTTGCAGAAGGTGGCCAGATGCGGTGCCAGTAATCGCAGGGCAACACCCTCAGGAGCGGTGATTCTTATACTGCCCTGAAGGCGAAGATCTTTGCCGAGTAGTTCGCGTGAAAGAGCCATCACTTCCTCGTCGATACGTTCGGCCGAGCGTTTGATCACTTCACCCGCTTCGGTCATCACGTAACCGGTGGGCTGGCGATCAAACAGGCGTACTTCCAGTTTTTTCTCAATGGTATTGATTCGCCTGAATACGGTGGTGTAGTTGATACCGAGGGATTTGGCAGCTCCGGAAAGCGTACCCGAACGGCAGACTGCCAGCACCAGGTTAAGATCACTCCAGTTCATCGCCAGTTTCTCCCCCACTTCGTTATGGCTATTGCAAATTTGCAATATAAAATTTCTATTATGCCTAATTTTAATGCAAATAAAAATAGCCTAGTATTACCCGGCGAATCAACAGGAGAGACGGGAACTCGAAGCGAAGGGGTAAAGATTTTAGAAATCAGTATATTTGCCCAGTGATCTTTTCTCCTGAATTCCAATCAGAGCAACATTTTCTTAATCATATTAAATGAGGAAATTGAACATGAATATTTTAAAATTAGCATTAGCACCCATCGGTGACGCAAAAACCAGCAATCACTTCGACCACCACCTTGTACAGAAAAACGGGGCCGGTTTTGTCGACAAAATAATATCCGTTGCGAAGGATAAGATCGAAACATACAAGGCGCGGGCACGGGAGGAACGGGGTGCTGAACAGGTATTGCAAATGAGCGATGGCATGCTGAAAGATATCGGTATGACCCATACGGATCGATCTAGCCTGGAAGCGGGACTCATTTCCCTCGAGGAACTGAATACCCGGCGTGAAGCTTACCGCCGCCAGTTTGATTGAGAGAAACGATGATAGCCATGTGGGCGGGGAGCACCGGAATTATTGCGCGTGCTCCTTCAGTTTTGCCTGCTACGGGGTTCTACCAGGTAACCAGGTCTGTGGACAGGTGATCGATCCGATTCAGATAGATAACATGCTGCGAGCCATTGATACAATCAATGCGGGATATTGAAGTGTTATGGGAAACCCAGTTCGTCTCCCAGTCGGCGCTATAGTTTCGTTCGCTGCGGGTTACACCCATCAGCGCGTTGATACATTGATCGATAAAGTCCCCGTGCACCACCAGGCCGACGCTATCATTATCTCCGGCATGGCGTTGTTTAATTGCCATCATCGCTTTATTGACACGTCGTACAAATGCCTGGTCTGATTCGACCGGCCGACTCCACCAGCCTAGTTTACCAACATCGTCCGGTAGCTTTAGTGACGGAAATCGCGCTTCAAAATAAGCGCGGGGTGGACCCGGAACCCCCTGCCTGATACCGGTCTCATCGAATTCAAAGACGCCATATTTTTCAAAAATATCGGGCAACGCCTGCAGCGGAAGATCACAGGCACTGGCTATATATTCAGCGGTTAATATCGAACGGGTCATCAGACTGCAATAGAGATGGGTTAATCCGTATTTCTGCAAGCTTGTCGACTGGAATGGACGTTGGCGCGGCTCAGTATCGTGTTGCGCAAAATGCGTTGCAAGTAAGCCGGCTTGCCGGTGTCCCTCCTCGGTTATTTCTGGATCAGGATGGCGACCCGGTTCATTTCCGACCGGCGAATATATCACATTGTTGGCCGATTGCGCGTGCCGGATCAGGTACAGTTTCATAGAAATTAGTTTACCGCCAGAAGAAGTCCGCCGATTATAAAACACCACTTAATCGAATGAAACGAATCTAACGGACGGTATGGGCGGGAATACCATGCGTCGGCAATGAATACCACCCAACAATCAGAAATCCAGGTCAACCCAGTAGGGTTCTATGATCTGAACCTATTGCGTCCTGACCGATCCAGACCCGGTTGACCCTCTGTAGCGCGATAATAACAGCGTCTTTTACTGTTTCTGTAATGCGCCCCAGGTCAATTTTCTGATCGAGACCGAGCCCAAATCGGATATTATAGCTAACCAGTTTCGTTATTATTTACCCATCGACTCGGTTGAGCCGCGTTCATTTTGCACCTGCGGCAACGAGAATTGACATCATCTGGGCGTACCCGCTTTGCCGGGCGAGAGACAGGGGTGTGCGGCCATAACTGTCCGCCAGGTTGACATTGGCGCCTGCATCGACCAGTGCTTTTAGCGTTGCAATGTGCCGATCTCCGCCATCACCGAGCACAATCGATTCGATTAATGCGGTCCAGTTCAAATTATTCACGTGGTCAAGCGGCGCACCGGCACGAATCAGGGTCTGGACAACTTCCACGTGCCCGAGATGCGCAGCCGCGATCAACGCGGTGCCATCGTAGAGGCTGGTAATATTGGCTGGACTGGCGCCCAGTTTCAGGGACAGGCGCAAGCCCTCGATATCATTTGCTACTGCCGCTATGGTGACGATATCGTAACGCTCGAGCTCTAGCGCATTGGGGTCGGCGCCCGCTTCCACGAGTAAACGCATGGCCTCATAAAAAGTGGTGTAGGTGGCGACGTGCAATGCTGTCCTACCGAAACTGTCGCGTTTATCGATATTTTTTGTAGTGGAAAGTTGCTGCTTGAGGGTTGTCGAATCGCGTTCCACAATTGCTTTGAACAAACCGTTGTATTTCAGAACCTCCCAGTTATTCGGTGGAGTCTGGGCAAAAACGACTGATACCCAAATGAGCAGGCTGAGCGAAACCGGGATGCACCACAAAGGCCGTAACTGCCTGGATAAAATCTCCTGCTTCAATTTTCTATCCATTGTGTCGATTAATTTAGTGCCCGGTCCAGTTCGCTCAATATTATTTCCACATCGTCATGTGTGTTGTAGTGAACCAGTGAAAGACGAACGACGCCATCGTCGGGATCGATACCGAGATCACTGATTAATCGATGCGCATAAAAGTTGCCATTTTCGGTGCCGATGCCGGCATTCTGGAGCAGATTGGCGAGCGATTGTGAGCTTTGCTTCAGTGGTTTGAACGCGATCGTCGGAGCGCGATCGCTGTCAGCTACATGGGTTTTGCCAATTAAACGAACCGCAGGGTGAGTGTCGAGAAAATCGAGTATCGGCGCCGCGAGCGAATTTTCGTGCCCGAGTATCAAATTGTGAATGGCCACCAGTCGATGCGGTCGATCGACATCGCTATGATTAAAATGATGTTTGTGTAGCAGGTCAAAATAATCGAGTACACCGGCACAGGCAGCCACCTGGGCGTGCTGTGGGCCGGCCGGATTAAAGTCCTTGCCCGATTCTCCGTTGAGAAAATAGTGGGCCTGCGATGCCAGCTCGGAGTGAATTGTGCAATTGAGGTACATAATGCCCTGGTGTGGTCCAAAAACCTTGTAGAGACTGAAAGCGTAGCCGTCGACACCCAGGGCCTTCAAGTCTGAAATATGATGCGGGGCATAGGCCACGGCGTCGACAAAAACCTTGCCCGACGAATGTTTTTTAACCAGCCTGGTAATCGACGCCACCGGGTTGGCGGTACCAACAATATTAGAACAATGGCTGAAAAACACCCAGCGTGTATTGTCGTTAAGCAATGGCAGCAGTGCGTCGGTATCGAGCAAGCCAGTCTCGGTATCGACTTCCCATTGTCGAATTGTCACGTCTCTCTCGATGGCTTTACGACGCCAGGCGCCGTAATTAGCCTCGTGATCCTGATTGGTGACTACTATTTCATCCCCGCTTTGCCACTGGTTGCCAATCGCCTGCGACATCACGTAGGTGTTCATCGAGGTGGAGGGGCCAATTGTGAGTTCGGCAAGATCAATATTGAGTGCCGCTGCCCAGTCCTGTTTCGCTCGATCCATCGCCTCACCGGCTTCGGTGGAGGATCCATAGTCCGAATAGGGTTGCACCCGGGTATGACGGTTGTAGTGTTCGAGTAGATCGTTGGCCTGATTACAGACGTAGCTGCCGCCGGCATTGGAAGCAAATACAAAATCAGGCTGGTCTTGCAGTTGATCGAACTGTTGACGAACGAAATTGATATCCAGCTGCATCGGTTCAGACTGCTATTAGTGTGAAGCGAATGCTCATTGATAATCGCGCTCGAATTCCTCGAAAACCTGTTCAAAACGCTCGCTGTTTTTTACCGTGTAGGCGGAAAAATCGATATCCAGTTCTGAATGAATTTCCGACACCATCGACCACAGGGTTTCGCGCAGTAACGAGGCGCATTTCATAGCGTAATAGCTGCGCCAGAGTTCACGGTTTATTGATGAGCCATAATAATCCTCGACCATTGTTACTTCCTGATCGGCGCTCAGCTCGTTATTGGAGGCCAGATTGGAAAGGTCGAACAGCGGGCTGTTAAAACCGGCATAGTCGAAATCGATAAGCCAGATTTTCTCGCCATCGTCGATAAAATTTGAAGCCAGCAAATCGTTGTGACCGAATACGATATCGACCTTGCCAACTATTGTTTCGAGCGTCGAGGCGATAATCGCGAAATCGGTCAGTCGATCCCTGTAGCGGCTGTTGCCTTCTTTTAACAGGTGCTGGTAGTGACGCAAAACCTGGAATACCCAGAACATCACTGGAACTTGTCGAAAATTCTTTGGGACTTCCAGGTGAAAGCGGCGCAGCAGTTCCACTATACGCCTGAGATTATCGTCATTCCGAACATCAGCTTCATCAAATACCTTGCCGGCGATGAACCGAACCACGAGCACGCCAGGCTCAGAGTACACCAGTTCTGGAGACACTCCCGATTCGCCCGCAGCGCGACTGCATTCAGTTTCATTGCTGCGCGAGATCAAATGTACGGGATCATCGTCACCGAGTCGGACAGCATAATGTTGGCTACCGTCGGTGACCTTGAAATTAAGGTTGGTCATGCCGCCACCCAGGGGTTCAATCTGCACGGCTGACTTCCAGCATTCAAGCCGTGCTATTTTACTCTCTATGACTTCGTTCACCATGCTCAGCTGAGATTACTAATATTTTCTATCTGGATTGTGGAGATGAATTATTTCGATCCATGATAGCATTGACGTACTCCTAAGCAATGGCACGATGAGCAAATCTCAATTTTTCGAAAAAGGCTGGTGTCGGTTTCAATTCGATGAAATGCTAATGCAGTGGATTAACCACGCATTACCCTGTGCCCGCGAAACGGTTGCTGCCGAGGAAAATGAGCAATGGCTACGCTGTGGTGGCACCTGGTTTGCCGGAGTCAACCTGTTGCCCAATGCGGCCGACGGTTCGGTTTGCGGAAGTGACGCGTTACAGGGGAAAGCAAGCGACTTTATCAGGCAAGCGCTCGGACTTGATAAATTCGACTGGGACAGGGCGCAGCTGTCGGTGTGTTATCCCGGCTATCCCCAGCCTATGCCCGGTGAAACCGAAGCGGCATATGCCTATCGCCGGGATCGTGATGCCGCACATGTCGATGGTTTCCTGGCCGAGGGCCCGGATCGGCGTCGGCATCTACGCGAGTACCATGGCTTCATTCTTGGTATTCCGATGGTCGAATTCAATGCGGGCGCTTCACCGTTTGTAGTCTGGGAGGGTTCGCATGAAGTGATCCGCAAAACCTTCGCCGAACAATTCCAGGACGTGCCAGCGGAGCAGTGGGGTGAGATCGATATCACCGGGGTATATCACGAAGTTCGACGCAAGATTTTTGGGCTTTGCAGGCGAGTTGAAATCCATGCCAGGCCGGGTGAGGCTTATCTGGTTCACCGACTCGCTCTGCATGGCGTAGCGCCGTGGCAAGGTACCACTAGCGCGACACCCGATGGCCGTATGATCTGTTATTTCAGACCCGAAACCGGTGGCCCCGAAAGCTGGCTGCTTAGCCCCTAGAATGCGTAGGGAAGGCACCGCGTCATCTGGCAAATGCCGGCGTATCTTGTATAGTTTGTAGTGTTATCACGTTTTAATTTACTGCGACATGCTCCCCTGGAGGCAATATGGAAATTTCGACCATTATCACACTGGTTATTATTGGTGCCCTGGTTATTTATATTATCTCGATCTTCAATAGCCTGGTGGCATTGAAAAATCGCTTTAAAAATGCATTTTCCCAGATTGAAGTGCAGCTTAAACGTCGCTACGACCTGATTCCCAACCTGGTAGAGACCGCGAAGGGATATTTAAAGCATGAACGTGAAACGCTCGATGCGGTGATCAAGGCGCGTAATGCGGCATCTGATCACCTGACTGCCGCACAGGGTAACCCGGGTGATAACGCCGCGATGCAAGGCCTGGGACAGGCGGAAGGCAATCTTGCCGGTGCATTGGGCCGTTTTAACCTGCTCGTGGAGGCCTATCCTGATTTAAAAGCCAATCAAAACATGATGCAGCTAACCGAGGAATTGACCAGCACGGAAAATAAGGTGGCCTTTGCGCGACAGGCGTTTAATGACCAGGTGATGGAATACAATACCTATAAACAATCCTTCCCGCAAAACTTGTTAGCGGGTATGTTCGGACACCTCGTAGATGCAGCCCTGCTTGAATTTGAAGATAGCGCAGAAATCCAGGAAGCCCCAAAAGTTAGCTTCTAGGAGTCTGTATTGCCGCTAACTTGATGCAGCGCCGATGAATTTCTTTGAAGCACAGGATAAAGCGCGTAGAAATACCTTGTGGATGATCCTGCTGTTTATCCTCGCGGTCGGCGGTTTAATCTTTTTAACTAATTACTGCTGCTCGTTGTCCTTGCCTATTTAAAAACCGGCTATTTTATATTTTCGGTCTCGGAACTGAACAATTTCTTTGAGTTGTCCGTATTTGTCGGGGTTACGGTTGGTGTCTGCCTGCTGATATTTGGAGGTAGTTTCTATAAAACCATGTCCCTGTCCAAAGGGGGACCAGCTGTTGCTGAAATGCTCGGAGGCAGATTAGTTCCGCAAAGTACCAACGACCTGCAGCAGCGACAACTACTCAATGTGGTCGAAGAGATGTCGATAGCGGCGGGAATGCCGATTCCGAAAGTTTATTTGCTTGAGGAGAATTCGATTAATGCATTTGCCGCAGGCCAGTCTCCGGCCAACGCGGTAATTGGTGTGACACGCGGGGCACTGACACAGTTAAGTCGGGAAGAACTTCAGGGCGTTATCGCCCACGAATTTAGCCATATATTCAATGGTGACATGCGCCTCAACATTCGATTGATCGGCATTTTGCATGGTATTTTGCTGGTTGGCATGATTGGCTATTTTATATTGCGGTCATTGCGTTTCGCCGGCAGATCACGAAGTAAAAAGGGTGGCAATGGTATAGTCGTAATCCTTGCGCTCGGTATCGGCCTGATGGTGATCGGCTATGCGGGGACTTTTTTCGGGCAGTGGATAAAAGCGGTAGTGAGCCGCCAGCGTGAATATCTGGCCGACTCGTCAGCGGTTCAGTTCACCCGTAACAGGGACAGCATCGCCGGGGCATTGAAAAAAATAGGTGGATCGGGCGCTGGTTCGTATAT
>PVMK01123865.1_pt1 | contig 22111 bp, 20 predicted proteins | sample 1853481 | NCBI WGS metagenome assembly PVMK01 (sample SAMN08533507, study PRJNA380276) | Marine sediment metagenome, whole genome shotgun sequencing project.
CAGCTCGACTGGCGGCACCCAGAGATGGTGGACTGGTACTCGGCACTGGCAAAGGATTTCAGCCTCATTCGCTACGACGGAAGAAACTTCGGACTGTCTCAACGCAACGCCGGAGCATTGTCCGGCGAGACAATGATGCTCGATCTTGAGGCTGTAGTGGAGCGAGCCGCCCCGGAGCGGTTCGCCCTTGTAGGCGTCAGCGGCCTTGGTCTCGCAGCCATTCGCTTCGCGGCTCAGCACCCGGAAAGAGTGACTCGATTGATCACGTGGGCAACGCCGGCTTCCGGCGAATACTTCCGCGAAGCGCCGCGCAACAAGTCGCTGCTCGCCATCGCGGAGATCGACGAGCAACTGGCCACTGAACTTCAAGTTCGATACGTATTCGGAGATGAAGTGACGATCAACGACAACCGGATCTTGCATGCCCGGGAAACCATGACGCTGGATGATCTCATCAAGTACAATTCCGCGCTCTTCGAGATAGACGTCACGGCTGACATGGCCAAGCTCTCATGCCCGACACTCGTGGTGTATCCCAGATTGCATAGCTACTTGTCGATGGAAAGGGCACAGCAGATGGCGGCATCCACGCCGCATGCCGAATTTGCTGTGGTGGACTCTGGATACTATCCCTATCAAGGCCCAGACGTCGAAGGATGTCTGAGTCTCTTCCAGGACTTCCTTTCCCCCGACTACCTGGGAGAGAAATCAGGGGATCGGGGCCGGGTGCTCGCTTTCCGGACCATACTCTTCACCGACGTCGTCGCCTCTACGCCGCTCCTCGCCCAGCTCAAGGACGAGAAGATGCGGGCCGTCATGCGCGACCACGACGAAGTGCTCCAGGCTGCCGTTACGGAGCACGGCGGACGTGTGGTAAAGACCATGGGCGATGCCTTCATGGCGGAGTTTGCCGTACCGAGTGGAGCGGTCGAAGCAGCCATCGCAGCCCAACGTGGCATCCGCGACAGGTTCACCGACTCAGAGGTGCCCGTCCGCCTCCGTATCGGTGTCAACGCAGGTGAGCCCATTGAGGAGGACGGCGACCTTTACGGCGCATCAGTGGTCATCGCCAAGCGACTGGAAAGCGCCGCTCAAAACGGCGGCATCCTCGTTTCCGAAGGCGTCCGTCAGGCGGTCGCGTGTAAAGAGTTCGAGTTCGTCGACCGTGGCGAAATTTCGCTGAAGGGGTTCGATAAGCCGGTGCAGGCGTGGAGCGTGGAGTGGTAGAAGAGCGGGGCTCAGTTCGCACAGACCACGGACAGCGTTCGAGTCAGCGGAATGAACTGCAGCCAGAGGAGCCATATACCGAGTGACACGAGCGGGGTCGGCGGCGAACCGTCGGCGCGCCTGGAGGTCCGACTTCTTGGAGTAGTAGAGGTTATCCTGGACGGCCGGCGTCTTCGCGCCTTCAACTCTCTTCGCTTGCAACGTTTTCTGGGGTTTACATAATTAAATCTGTCCCGGTTTTCGAGGCAGCGACTTCGCATAATCACCTGATTGTCGTTACCGTACTTACCCTGGTTATCGCCCGATTTTACTTTGACCAGGGCGTATCAGGTTTGGGCACTAACTCTTCGTTTACATAGATAGCATCGACGCGTTCGTTATAAAAACACAGACGATCTTTTATCTTGTGGTTTTCCGGCAAAGGGTCGGGATAGCTCCAAACACAATTTTCCAGTACTTTATCGCCTACCACTATGGACCAATAGGAAGAGGCTATGCCTTTGTAGGGACAACGTGTTTTGTTATCTGTAGGCTCCAGTAAATCCATCCGGCTATCTTCCTGGGGAATATAGTAGCGCGTTGGGAATCCGGTTTCGAAGAGAAGCATGGGTCGACGCGTCTCAGCGACGGTTTGGCCTCCGACAACAATTCGTACGTGGCGGGAACTCTCCAGAACATCGATGCGGTGATAGGGATCCCGTAGATGAACAAAAACTTCCTCCTCTTCTTCATACCACGCATCCATTTTCCCCCATTCAAAAATAAAGTAATCTTTAAGCGCTTGCCACCCATCTGCAGGATCGGGGAAACACCAGGCTGCATTTTCGGCAATCCGGTCACCGACCTTGACATTCCAATAGCTCGCCGTCCCCTGGGGAGGGAAATCCGAGCTATGTTGTGATTTCTCTATTAAATCCATTCGCACATCATCCCTCGGAAAGCAATAAACGGGCAGTCGACTAACTCGACGGAGCACCATCACTCGACTGCTGTCGGCAATAGTCTCTCCACCAAACTTGACCCGAACCCACCTTTGGCTGGCTTCAAATTCGGCGATGGAGAGGTGACTGATAGCGAGTGTCTCACTACCAAGGGGAGAAATGCTTCCCAGGTTTTTTGGCTCTGTTTTCATCATGTTTCCCATTCGTCAGTAGTTGGAGTATGTATGCGTAGTCAAGTTAAAGATGCTTTGACAACCATTGAAGTATCTCCTGTAGCGCTTTGTGGGCGGAATCCTGCCCACCAGGCTTAGGTCGGTGAATGAAGGCATGCCCAGCTTCGGGAAATATCTGGAGATCAGATTCTACCGGGGATCGTGCCAGGGCGTCACCAAACTGATGGACTTGTTGATTTGGAATGACTGGGTCCGAGTCTCCAAAGATTGCCAGTACCGGGCATTTCAAGTTAGCAGCATCATCAGAATTCATGCGGGTTCCATAACAAATAACCGCCGCATCACAGTCCTCTGTTTGCGCAAATTTGAACGTGATGTCTCCTCCCCAACAAAACCCGATCGAAGCGACTTTTTCGACCCGGGATCTTAGATAATGACTCGCACTAGCCACGTCCTTCATGACTCGCTGAGGAGAATGACTTTGTCGCCAGGTTTCATGATTGGACCAATCAGAGTCTGGATGCCATGGATTGCCCTGATATAAATCCGGCAACAAAACAACATACCCCGCTCTCATCAGAAAGTCAGCAATCTCCCGATTCTCGGGGAGTTGATAACCAAAAATATCATGAAACAAAAGAATCCCATTATTGGAACTGGCTTCCGCCAGATAAGCACTAACCAACCGGTTTTCACTGGGGTAGGTGATTTCTGCCATGTCTTTACCGTGATTTACTTTACTGTGCTCAGGAAAACTCAATCGAACGACTGCTTAGACTTCCGGATTCAAATCCCTGGATTGGATATTTAACACTTTCGAGGGTACTGCTGGCGGCGCCTGCCACCATAAGCAGCGGTCTGAAATGTTCATCTGTAGGATGACTGATGTTCAATTCTGGCGCCTGGTGTTGATAGTCTATTCATTGATTCCCTGGGAGAGCATCTTGCGAATAATGCCCAGTGGTAAATTCAATATCGTGTCATATAAACCGCACAATGAACATGATAGTAGTGACTATTTTTGCCAGGAAGTGCTGAAAACACTAAAAATTTTGGCACATTAATTTCATTTAAATCCCGTATCACCAAATACCATATCCCTCTAACTCTATTTGAATTATAAAGCCAGATAAATAGTGCAGTTCCCTCCGGGTGAAAGACCACCGGTTCGACTCCTGCGGGTGGCGTTAGCGGTGCTTTGTGCCTTCCTGCCAGGCAGAAACCAGTGCTTTGACGGCGCACCCGATCTCCTCATCGGTGGTGGGTGTGCCGAGAGACAAACGCACCGCCCCGCGCGCCTGCTCTGCGATAATCCCCATTGCGCCGAGCACGCCACTCACCGCCTCGCCGTCCTCGTGACAGGCCGAACCGTCCGAAGCGGCTACCTGGTCCGATGCCAGGGCTAACAATTCACGACCATCAATAGCGGGAAACGAAAGGTTCAGGGTGTTGGGCAGGCGTTGTTGCGGGTGACCATTTAACTGAAGCTCGGGAATAGCCTCGGCAATCCGGGCGTGTAATTCGTCGCGTAACCCGCGCAGGTGTTGTGCCGCCTCAGGATTTCGTTCAGCCGCAAGACGCGCCGCCTCACCCATGCCAGTTATTGCGGGCACATTCTCCGTACCCGGGCGCAAGCCTCTTTCGTGACCGGCACCCACCAATGTCGGCTGCAGCGCTGTCCCATTGCGTATATAAAGGGCGCCCACGCCTTTGGTGGCATAAAATTTATGACCGGCCAGAGAGAGTAGATCGACACCCAGCTTATCCACGGAAACAGGTATTTTGCCCGCAGACTGCGCAGCATCGCTATGCAACAGGATATTTCGAGATCGGGTTATGGCCGCAATCTGCTCGATCGGCTGTATCGTGCCCACTTCATTATTGGCGTGCATGATCGATACCAGTACCGTGTCATCCCGCAGGGCATCAGCAATACTGGCAGGATCCACCCGGCCATGATGATCCACCGGGACCACTGTCACTTGCCAACCATCATCATGCAGACGCTGGAAGGGCTGAGCCACAGAAGGATGTTCAACTGCACTGGTGATCATGTGTTGCCCCTGGTCACGTAGCGCCCGCGCCAGTCCACAAATGGCGAGGTTGTTGGCTTCGGTTGCACAACCGGTAAACACGATTTCGTCGACTTGGGCACCGATCAGATGGGCTACCTGCTGGCGTGCCCGCTCGACAGCCTGGTGCGCACGGCGACCGTAAATATGGGTAGAGGAAGGATTGCCAAAGTCCAGGCGCAGACTGGATTCGATCGCATCAATCACGACGGGGTCAACCGGTGTTGTGGCGTTGTAGTCGAGATAGATGGGTGCGTTCATTGGTTCCTCTTCAATTCACAGTTTTGCCTATGTCATAGACAGACGTTGCCGCAAAACGTCAAGGGCGACAGGGCTTCTGATCTCAATTGTAACTTTACTTTAAGGTGCCTGGATACTCACTTTCGCCTGTGGCACGCTCAGGTTCGCATCTTTGCATCGGTACAGGTTCCGGTGATTTTCGATTCAGGCCATCTCTCGCGAATTGAAGCTGTGGTAATCCGGGCCTGGTGCACCGATGAGCCGCCAAAACATGTCGATGTGGCCGAAATGATAGTTGTGGTGGCCGTAGATCGCCCACAAGAATCCCATGACGCTCCAGTTGCACCCGCTGAATGTCACCTTCGACAAGGCAGGAAAAACGCCAGAAGACCTTGCGAGAATGCTTGTTGACAGCGGCATCAACATCTCAGTTTCTTATCGGGAACATGCCCAGCTTGATCTTGGTCGGCGTGGTCTGCGAGCTGTTGCACGCGCCTCCATACATTACTTCAACACCGAAGCCGAGGTTGATGATTTCTGCAAGGCCATTGCTATAGGGTGAATTGTGTATTTCCGCTGTTGGCTATATCCGGGCTTGGCGATCAGGCCCGATCGACGGAAAGGTCAAATCCAGACTTTTACACGTAAATGAGTATTTTTAGCGGATTTGTTACACCGTCCGTCGAAATGTACCAACCCATGGTATAACTACGGGCCGTCCAGGCTATTCCACCAACTCCTTAACCAGCTTTTCTGCCTTGGCTTTCTGCTTGTCGCTACCTTCATTGATGACTTCCTCAATGAATCCCTTGGCAATATCTTTTTCACCCAGTTCAAGATAGGCTTTTGCCAGCTCGAGTGCCGTCTCGGATTCGTGATAGGGTTCCTGTCTACTGATCGACTGCTCACTGAGTTCGCTAAGGAATGAGTCTTCCTGAGCTGAAATTTCCGCAGCGGATTCGCTCCGTTTTCCTATATCTGCCAATTGACCGACTTCTTCGACTGCGAGCTGTTCCGCCACTTCGTTAAGCGCAGCCACTTCTTCTTCGCCAACCACAGCAGCCTGCTGAATATCTTCCATACCTTCTTCCAGCTCTCTTAATGCGTTTGCCAGTTCAGCAGATTCATCGAGATCGAAAAGTTCATCAAATTCCTCTTCATCATCACCCGGATCGCCCAGCTTAAACTCAACAGCACCATCATCAGTGTCCTGCGCCGGTTGATCCGGGGTTGCATTCTCTGCAACACCGGCCGCACGGGCCTCTACCGAGGTAATAATCTGGCTCAATGTGGGCGCATCCAGGGCACGCTGGCCTTCGTCAACTTCTCCACCAAGATTCATGTCGAGATCACCCAGCTCAAGGTCCTTTATTGCTGTCTGGTCAGCCTGGTCGCTGCCGAGCTCGAACTCATCAATATCAAGACTGACTACGTCCAACTGGCTTCCTTCTCCAGCGATGTCTCCAACACCCTCATCAAACAGGGTAATGTCAACGGGGTCCGGGGTAGTATCGAGCTCAAGCTCCGAGTCATCCCGGAGCTCGGAAGGTTCACTGTACAACCCATTTCCGGGGCTAACTTCCCGGCCCATTGCGGAAACCTTGGTCCAGACCGGGTGGTGCTTGGCGCCTATCCTGCTCCTGAGATCCGTCGCCAGATCGTCAAAGGCAATCCTGTCATCCTGCTTGTGATAAATTTCCAGGAGTTTTTCTGCGAGTTCAAGCCGCTCCGGGTTCATTGCATAGGCTTCCTTCAACACCTGTACCGCCTGCTCATCACGATCGTAGGCAAGGTACACGTCGGCTTCAGCAAGAGGGTCGACTGCGCCCGCCTGGACTACTTCATTTTCTTCGTCTGCCACACCTGCGATTCCTTCTTCACTCAGGTAGGACATACCGCCGCCGATGGTCAGTTCAAATCCGCTATCCTGGCTTGCCAGGTCAATACCCGACGCCGCACCTAGTTGCCTCAATGTCTGCTGCTCTGTGTTAGAGGAAATCTGGCTGCTTTCTATATCCAGCATGCTCTCTTCGAACTCCTGCTGGGACTTCCTGCGGCGATAGAAAAACAGTCCGGCAATAAGCACGACCAGGGCGGCAACTACTTTCAGGGCATAATCGGATAATGAACCAAATATACTAGCCAGGTTAGACATTATGCCGCTGCTTGCGATTGTTCGGACTGGCTCGCTATCCGCCGGGAGCTGCGCTTTCCTGTTCAGGGACGCTGCGGCTTCGGGTTGCTTTACAGGCTCTTCATCAGCAGCGGATGCAGTACTGTTGCCATCGGGATTGCCGGAAGCAACTACGGGCTGAATTTCGCTAGATGCGATTGCAGCAGCAGATTCGGTACTGTTGCCATCGGTATTGCCGGAAGCAGCTACGGGCTGAATTTCGCTAGATGCGATTGCAGCAGCAGCCGCAATGGAGCTATCTTCTGTAGCTGATCCATCAGTAGAAATGATGTCCTGGTCCGATGCGGTGTCTGCAACGCCGGATTCCCCACCCTCATCGACCTGTCCGGTCTCATCAATTACCGCCACCGCCTGGTCACTATCGTCAACTGAACTGTTCTGGGTCAGTGCCAGGCTGCTATCCTCTATCTCGATAAGAGTTGAGACCCGGTCAACCTGCTCCTGGATTGCTTTCAGCCGGCTTTTCACCTCTTCATTTTCAACCCCGGATGCCAACAGACTTTCATCAAGCTCCGCCAGCTGCGCCTTCAATGCTTCAATCTGGGCTTCATCATCCTGTTGTCCATCAGCGGCTCCAGTACCGTCCGCTTCACTGGTTTCCTGTCCGATACTAAGCCGTGTAACGTCGTCTTCCACGGTATCAAGCGTTAACTCGAGCTGGCTCAGGTCAACACTTTCTTCCTCGGGACCAGGAGCCACCGCGGATAATGCCGGTTCTTTCGATTGTTCAGCCTGTTCGGCTGACTGTTCAGCTTTCGCAACTTGCTGCCCAGGTTCATCGGTATCAACTGAAGCTAAAGCGGGCGTGGGTGAATACCCAATACCGACCAGGTACTGGTTGTATTCATTCACCTGGGCCTGGAAATTTTGGACCGCCATCTGCCTGTCCACATCGGCGATTCTATGAAATTCCGGAATTGTCAGGGTCGCACCGGCTTTAAGCCGGTTCATGTTGCCATTCACGAATGCATCAGGATTTGCTTCCAGCAATGATGTGAGTCCCTGGTACATTGAAACGGAATCCGGCAACCCCAGACGATTCACTATCCCCGAGAGCGTATCCCCTTTGTCCACCAGGACTGAGGCCCGGGAACTCAAGGAACCGGAAACCGAACTGTCTACGGGAGGTGCCTCGGGGGTGGATAACTCACTGCTGCTAGCGGGTTCAATGCTGCCGTCTGGTTCAATGCCGCTGTCTGATTCTTCCGCGAAGGTGGTTGGAACCTGTACACCTGAGGTTGGCTCGCCGGTGTACAACGGGGGATCCATCAGCGCCGTATATTCGCGGACTACCTTTCCTCCCGACCAGTTTGCTGTGATCATGAAATGCAGGAAAGTTTCAACAACCGGGTTTAACGATGTAATCTGGACGAAGTACTGGCCATCAATTCCTTCGACGATCTCGAAGGTGAGCTGGCGAGTATTTTCCGGATAGGCGACGTTGGCCCTGGCGAAATCCGCCCGCGAAGCCAGTTTAATTGTCAGAGTGCCGATTTCGGTTGGCGTAATCGACAGTAGCTCTATTTCGAGGTTAAGTGGTTCGCCGAGTTTTGAATTGACACTTATTCCACCGAAGCCAACCGCCATGGCAACCGAGGGAAAGAGAATCAACCCCGCCATTGCCTGGACCAGGGTTGCAAGAATACATTTTATTTTAGACATACATTTTACAATTTGTGTAGGACTAACAATCAGCCCCAAAACAAAAGGCCCCAACAAATTATTAAAACACCCTCAACTAAACAACCAGGGTGCTTCGTTTTTACGACGTAGCTCAAACTCCTCGATAAGACCGGCCTTTTCAAGCGTTGTACCAATATCATCCAGTCCGTTCAACAAAGCGTGCTTGCGAAAGGGCTCGACTTCAAAATCGATAATTCCGCCTTCCGGCAGCACAACATTCTGATTTGGAAGATCTACCCTCAGCGCATATCCAGGCTGGTTTTTTACCTGGACAAACAAATCTTCCACTACTTTATCATTTAAAACAATGGGTAATATACCATTTTTGAAACAATTATTAAGAAAAATTTCGGCATAACTTGGTGCAATTATACATCGAAAGCCATAGTCAAGCAGTGCCCAGGGCGCATGTTCACGGGAAGACCCGCAACCAAAATTCTTTCGTGTAAGCAGAATTCGGGCATTTTTATAACGTGAATGGTTAAGAATAAAGTCCTGGTTGAGCGGACGGCTTGAATTGTCCATGCCCGGTTCGCCGTGATCGAGATAGCGCCATTCGTCAAACAGGTTGGGCCCAAAACCGCTTTTCTTGATGGATTTGAGAAACTGCTTGGGAATAATCGCATCTGTATCTATATTTGCCCGGTCCAGCGGCGCGACAACACCATCAAGTATCGTGAACTTATCCATTCTACAAATTTTCCGGGTTGACAAAATGCCCTGCAATGGCAGCCGCAGCAGCCATGGCTGGAGAAACCAGGTGGGTACGGCCACCCTGGCCCTGGCGGCCTTCGAAATTCCGGTTTGAAGTGGAAGCACAACGTTCACCCGGTTTCAGCTTGTCGGCGTTCATGGCCAGGCACATCGAACAGCCGGGGTTTCGCCACTCAAATCCTGCGTCAATAAATACCTGGTGCAGTCCTTCTGATTCCGCCTGGCGTTTTACCAGTCCTGAGCCTGGTACAACCAGGGCCTGCTTGATGCTATCGGCGACCTTTCTGCCTTTGGCAACCCGGGCAGCTTCGCGCAAATCCTCTATCCTGCCATTGGTACACGAACCGATAAACACCAGGTCGAGATCAATTTCTGCCATTGGGGTTCCGGCTTCAAGCCCCATGTATACCAGTGCATTTTCCATCCCCTCCTTCTTGACCGGATCAGTTTCCCGTTGCGGATCCGGAACGCTGTCATCTATGCTGACCACCATTTCAGGCGAAGTTCCCCAGGTTACCTGGGGCGGAATAGTAGATCCGTCCAGGGTGATCTCACGGTCGAAGTGGGCCCCGTCATCGCTATGCAACTGGTCCCAGGATTTGATTGCCAGGTCCCAATGCTCACCCTTGGGGGAGTATGGTCTGCCCCTGAAATAATCAATAGTTGTCTGGTCTACTGCTATCATCCCGGCCCTGGCGCCCGCTTCAATGGTCATATTACAGATGGTCATCCTGCCTTCCATGGACAGGGACTCAATAACCGGGCCGGCAAATTCAATGGCGTAGCCGGTTCCTCCGGCAGTGCCGATTTCACCGATAATTCTCAAAACAACGTCCTTGGCTGTCACCCCCTGCTGCAGTTCGCCTTCGACCACAATACGCATATTTTTCGATTTCTGGGAAATCAGGCATTGCGTGGCCATGACGTGCTCCACTTCGGAAGTGCCAATGCCGAAAGCAAGAGCACCGAATGCACCGTGGGTGGAAGTATGGGAATCACCGCAAACAATAGTCATTCCGGGCAATGTCGCCCCCTGTTCCGGGCCGATAACATGTACGATTCCCTGCCGTGGATCGCCCATATTGAATTCAGTGATACCGAAGTGATTGCAGTTCTGGTCCAGGGTCTGGATCTGTAACCGTGAAACCGGGTCATCAATTTCTACGCTGTCCACCGTAGTTGGCACATTATGATCGGGAACGGCGAGCATGGAGCCCTTGCGCCACGGCTGCCGACCTGCAATGTGCAGCCCCTCGAAGGCCTGGGGTGAAGTCACTTCGTGTACCAGGTGACGATCTATGTAAATCAGCGTCGTGCCGTTATCATCGTTGTGAACCACATGCTGGTTCCATAATTTGTCGTAAAGCGTCTGCGGATTCATATAGCTGTAGTAAATAACGGGGAACCGGGGATTTTAACATATCGGGGCATATTAGCCGCAATCGCAACCTGTAGTTCTTCCTGTCATGTGTTTGATAGATTTGTTTATTGGAGACAAAGACCCAAATAGGCTCAGCTTAGACTCAACGGATATTCTGGGCGCGGTCTCGCAGAGCGTGATCCATCAGGGTCAGAGCCAGCATGGCTTCGGCAATGGGTACGGCGCGAATGCCTACACAGGGGTCATGGCGTCCAGTGGTAACCACGTCGATGGGCTCGTTTTCAAGATTCACGGTGTCACCGGGAACCTGGATACTGGATGTAGGTTTGAAAGCGATTTTTACCCGGATATCCTGGCCACTGGAAATTCCGCCAAGAATTCCGCCCGAGTTGTTGGACTTGAATCCGTGCGGTGTTATTTCATCACGGTGTTCTGATCCAGGCTGGGTAATCGAATTGAAACCCGCCCCGATTTCTACACCCTTGGCCGCATTGATGCTGACCATCGCTTTAGCAATATCCGCGTCCAGGCGATCAAACACCGGCTCGCCCCAACCAGCGGGCATGCCAGTGGCTTCCACGTAAACGCCTGCACCCACGGAATCCCCCGCTTTGCGGGTTTTGTTGATCAGTTTTTCAAGTTCAGGAACGGCCCCGGCATAAGCAACGAAAAAGGGATTGTTTTCCACCTCGTTCCAGTCTTTCATTTCTATTGCTATATCACCGATCTGGTAGACGCACCCGCGGATTGAAACAGCAAAACACTCGTTCAGGTATTTTTTTGCAATGGCGCCGGCCGCCACCCGCATGGTGGTTTCCCGGGCAGATGAGCGGCCGCCGCCGCGATAGTCACGGAATCCATACTTTTTCGTGTAGGTGTAGTCGGCATGGCCGGGTCGAAAACGATCCCTGATTTTTTCGTAGTCCCGGGAGCGCTGGTCTTCGTTGCGGATCAGCAACCCTATTGGGAGTTCCGGTGGTTTTCCCTTCAAATACACCGGACAGGATTTCCACCCTGTCCCCTTCCTTACGCTGGGTCGTGTATTTGGACTTTCCGGGCTTGCGGCGATCCAGGTCAATCTGCAAATCTTCTTCGCCCAGGGCCATCCCTGGCGGGCAGCCATCGACCACGCCTCCGAGGGCGGGGCCGTGGCTTTCACCAAAGGTGGTCACGGTGAATAGCTTTCCAAAAGTGTTGCCTGACACGATTCTTTGACTACATTGTTACAAGGCTGCTAATTGTAACTGAACCTGTCCCCGCGGAAGCGAGGGATCTTTTAAATTGACCTATCGGCCTCATTAGGAGATCCCCGCGCCTGTCCCCGCGAAAACGGGGACAGGGCCTCGGATGGCCAATCGATTTCATCTTCTTCGAGCACATCCGTTTCCGCAGCACCGTCCGCCAGCCACTGTTTTACTGCATCGCACTGGTGCATGGTGTCAAAGTATGCCTGGCTTACCGGGTCCAGCTCTATCTCGGCACTCCGGAATCGCATAACCACAGGGGCATACATGGCATCCGCGATACTGAAGCGGCCGAATAGCCACGGCCCCTCCTGCCCGTACCGGGCCCTGCTGGTATTCCAGATTTCCCTGATCCGCTCCACATCCTTGAGCGCCGCATCGCTGAGGGTGTAGCCCGGGAAAAATCGCCTGCAGTTCATCGGAAGCTCATTTCTCAACGCAGCGAAACTGGAATGCATTTCCGCCGACACCGATCGTGCCACCGCTCTTGCCTGGTCATGCGCCGGCCATGCGCCGGTTTCGGGGAATTTTTCTGCCAGGTACTCGAGTATCGCAATGGTGTCCCATATCTCAAATTCGTCATCAACCAGCAAAGGCACCTTTCCATTGGAAAAATGGTTTGCCAGTTTTTCTACGGTTTGTGGTGCGAACAGCAACACCTTTTCTACCTCGATGTCCAGTTCATGGTATTTGACAAACAACCATGGCCGCATTGACCACGACGAGTAATTCTGGTTTCCGATAATGAGCTTCATAAGTTTCTTGGCTGGCGTTGGTCAGGCCTCGCATTAGTCAGGCAATCAGCGGAGAAATGACCCGGTGAATGGTTTCCGCCGCTTTATGAATACCGCTTTCACTGTCCAGCAGGTCCTGGCGTATTTCGATCAAGGCCATTTCCATTCCCCTTTTCTCGGCATGTACAACCTGGGCATAACCCTGGGGATCACAGTCGTGGTAGGGCTTGTTGTCACCGACGACTATGCCGTCGATGGCTGCAAAATTGGCAATCACTTTGGCCGCCAGGCCCCGGTGCGAATCATCCCACAGCACACCGTAGTCCCAGGGTCGTTGATGCCCCCTGAATATCGGTGTAAAACTATGCACCGAAAGCAGCAGCGGCGCGGAGTGCCGGTTTGCCAGGCGCTCTGCCATTTGCCCATATATTTCGTGGTAGGGGTGGAAAAAATGATCAATGCGCCGGCTGCGCTCAAATTCTGTCAATCCCTGGTTTCCCGGAATCGCAACATCCTCGGAGCAATCGGCAACCAGGGAAACATCATCAAGGTGGCGATTGAGGTCGATTACCAGCCTGGAATAACCGGCAACCAGCAGGGGGGCATCAAACATCTCACAAAGCTGCATTGCCACTTGCTTTGCACCGATATCATAGGCTATATGCTTCTCCAGTTGATGGTCTTCGAGACCAAGGTTCCCCAGTGACCGCGGTATTCGATTTTCCGCATGGTCGCAGGCGATAAGAAGAGGGGCACTGCCGTCGGGGTTACCTAGTTCAAAAACCGGGGGTTCGCTGCTATCTAACACTCTACAATTTTTTGGTGCGCCGCCTGGGCGTGCCATACGAGGATTAATCTGAAATTCGGGATGCGGGATGCGGGATCATATTACAGACTACCTGTTATTGCTATTGCTGGCCCTTATCTGGAGCAGTTCTTTTCTTCTCATCAAGATAGGAGTGGAGACTATTCCCCCATTTACCCTGACTGCCGGGCGGCTCTGCATCGCGGCAGTCCTTTTATGGCTCTTTCTTGGCATTCGGGGCCAGGGAATTCCATTGAATCCACGGGCCCTGCTGCTCTATTTCGTTTCCGGAATCATGGGCAGCAGCCTGCCCTTCGTACTGATCAGCTGGGGGGAAACGGGAATCAGCAGTTCACTCACCGCCATACTCATGGGGATCATGCCCATCAGCACATTTGTACTGGCCCATATATTTATATCCAGCGAGCCCATGACCCGCAGAAAGTCACTTGGAGTAACCCTGGGATTTCTCGGACTGATCGCCCTTGTCGGGCTTTCTGCGCTGACAGCATTGGGTAACAACCTGTGGGCCCAGGTCAGCGTGCTGGGAGGAGCGGTGTGTTATTCCATCGCAACAGTATTTGTTCGCAGCCAGCCCTCATTCGAAGGATACAGAATGGCCGCCGGGATGAACACCGTAGCCGCAGTAATCAGCCTGTTGCTGGCATTCATTGTCGATGACCCGACCCGGCTCGAACCTAGCACCTCGGGCCTGTGGGCCTTGCTGGCACTGGGAGTTTTCCCCACCGCGATCGCCTCATTAATTTACTTGCGGATAATCAGGAACCTGGGTGCAACCACCTTTTCCCAGATCAATTATGTGATTCCGGTGCTCGGTGGGCTATGGGGCGTGCTTATACTTGGCGAAACACTGGGCTGGAATGTCTTTGTGGCCCTGTTCCTGGTTTTGTGCGGTATTTACCTTATCCAGTCAAAATCTGCCGGCTGACTTTCTGGATGTACTGGGCCAGTTGCTGCACTGCATCCTCAGTTCCGAATCGATCATAATGGAGTTCCACAACCGCACCGGCCAGCGCCGGCAGCTGGTTGGTGGAAGCATGGGTCTGCAAATCCTGGGGCACGGTGTTACGGGCCAGCACGGTAACACCCAGCCCGGCGGTCACTGCCGCACAGATTCCCCCGTAGCTGGTGCCCGTATAGACAATTCTCCAGGGCACACCAACACTGTCCAGAGTATCCAGCATACGATGACGATAGACGCAGCCATGGGGAGCTACAACCAGGGGTACCGTTTCATACCTGGATTTGAAGTGCTTGATATCTGTCACCCAGACCAGTTTTTCGTACCATCCCTCACCTGTCGGCTCGGCGTTGACTTCCTTGTGAATAGCAACCACCAGGTCAAGTTCTCCATGCGCCTGTCTTTCCAGCAACCGGCTTGAAAGCTCGCTCACAACTTCCATCTCGACCCCGGGATAGGCTTCGGCAAATCCGCTAAGGAAATCCGCAAGATATGAGATGGCAAATTCATGGGGTATCCCAAGCCGCACCTTGCCGGTAACTTCAGGACGGGACAGACGCAACAGCGCTTCATCATTGAGGCGAAGTATGCGCTGGGCATAATCCAGCAACATCCTGCCCTCATCTGTAAGCTTGAATGAACGACCGTCGCGATACATGATTGGCATTTCTACCAGGTCTTCAAGGCGGTTCATCTGCAGGCTGATCGCAGGCTGCGATCGCCCCAGCTTTTTTCCGGCTTTGCTGAAGCCGTCTTCCCTGACGATGGTTACGAATGTCCTCAGCAGGTCAGTGGGCAGATTCTTCAATCAACCATCATCCGTAGAGAAGGAATTCGATACCTCGCAAAGATGCGTCAGTTTTTCAAGGGCGGCACCGCTATCGAGAATTTCCCGGGCCCGATCCACTCCCGCAGCTATGGAATCTACCAGGTCCCCCGCGTATATGGTTGCCCCTGCATTGAGCGCAATGATGTCGTAGGCCGGCCCCCTGCTGCCGGACAGGGCATCCTTTATCATCGCCAGGCTTTGTTGTGCATCGGAAATGACAATGGAGTCGAGGGGCGAAACCTCGATACCAAACTGGCCGGGGTCGATGTGATACTCGCTAAACTCCCCATCCCTGTATTCCACAACCCGGGTTCCGGCAGCAATGGAAATCTCATCCAGGCCGTCGTCCGAACTCACTACCAGGGAGTGAATACTGCCAAGCTCTGCATACACTTCTGCCATTGGGCGAACCCAGTCCTGGCTGAACACGCCGGCTAGCTGGTACTGGGCGCCAGCCGGATTGGTGAGGGGACCAAGCAGGTTAAATATGGTGCGAATACCGGTTTCCTTGCGCGGACCAATGGCAAAACGCATGGCAGAGTGATGACTGGGTGCAAACATGAATCCCACCCCACAGCGGTCAATGCAGTCTCCCACCTGCCCGGGAGTAATGGATATATTGACTCCGGCAGCTTCCAGCAGGTCGGCACTGCCGCAGTTTCCACTGGCGGCGCGGTTTCCATGCTTCGCCATACTGGCTCCGGCTGCGGATGCAACCAGCGCGCTGGCAGTAGATACATTGAACAATTTGGCACCATCACCGCCGGTCCCCACGCAATCCACTATTTTTTCCGCCCCTACCTCAACCCGTGCGGACAGCTCGCGCATAATCGTAGCCGCGCCGGTAATTTCGTCAACAGTCTCGCCTTTTATCATCAACGCGGTCAGAAACGATCCTATCTGGGCGTCGGTTGCCTCCCCGGACATGATCTGTTGCATAACCGCCTGCATTTCATCCCGGCTCAGGTCGGTACCAGCTACAAGTGTACGAATGGCGGATGGCAAATCCATGATTTTCTCCAGGTAATTATGTCAGGAATATATGGAACAGCGTGTTAGATAAATAATGCAAATAGTTTATCGTTAACACCAGCCGCTTACAATCTTGTTGTCAAATATCGGGCAACTGCCAATGGCAGGTTCAGTTTAGAAACTTCATCGGGTCCATGGGTTTACCGTCCTTGCGAATCTCGAAATGCAGCATGGTCGATTCGGTGCCACTGCTTCCCATGGTGGCAATTTGCTGGCCTGACTGGATGGCCTGGGATTCTTCCACCATAATTTCCCGATTGTGCGCATAGGCACTCAGGTATTGTTCGGAATGCTTCACTATGATCAGCTTTCCATAGCCGCGTAACCCCTCTCCTACATAAACCACTTCCCCCGCTGCCGTGGCTTTTACTGGGCTGCCGCTGATGCCCTCTATCTGGATTCCGTTGCTGCCATTACCAGGTGAGAACCTGCCGACCAGCTTTCCTTCGGCGGGCCAGTTCCATTTTTCCGGTGACGCCGAGAACGTTACCTTTGGCGATGAAGCCGGCGCCGTTGCCGCAACCCGGACAGGTTGTTTGTCCGGTAATTTTTTGACCACCACAGGCTGTTGTGCCTGGTTTGATGCGCTCGCCAGTCCCGTGGATTTAACCTCCGGCTTCTTCAGGTAAACGACCTGTCCCGGCTGCAACGAATAGGGTGGCTTCAATTCGCTCCATTCTGCAATGTCCAGGTAGTCGACTCCAAAGGCCCAGGAAATGTTGTAAATGGAATCACCCTGGATAACCTGGTATGCCTCGGGGATGGTGCGATCCGGGGATTTATTGATAACCGGTATCGGAGCGGAATAGGAACCGCATCCCGCAAGCAGCATGAAAACGATTACGATACCAGCTACAGGTTTAAAAGTGGTTTTTCTCATATTGCCTTGACCACCAGGAATCCGGCGGCGGCCACTAGCAGCACCCCCCATCCGACCCATTCGATCCATTTATCCAGTACAGGTTCAATTTTACTGCCGCCCCACCATACCAGGGCAGCAACCAGGAAAAACTGCGATGCGCGGCCCACTACCGAGGCAATGGCGAAGGGAATTAAAGCAAGTCCCAGTACCCCCGATGTAATAGTAAACAGTTTATAGGGGATGGGAGTCAATCCGGCCAGGAATACCAGCCACACGCCATACTGGTCGAACCAGTCCTGCATTTCAACAAAGCTGCCCTGGAGATGGTAAAAGGCGAGAATACGCTCTCCCACCTGATCGAACAGGAAATATCCAATCAGGTATCCGAACAGTCCACCCAGTACCGAGGTGACAGTTGCCAACGAGGCAAGCCACCACGCCCGCTCCCGTTTCGCCATAACCATGGGCGCCAGCATCAGTGATGTGGGTATCGGGAAGAATGAAGATTCAATAAAGCTCACAACTCCCAGGTAAATCTCTGCCCTGGGATGGCAGGACCACTGCATTACCTTGTCATAGAGGGGACCGAAAATTTTCACCGAACTACTTGCTGCCTTTCAGCATCGGCACGAAACGTACCGCTTCATGCTGCTGTTCATCATATCCCCAGTGGGTGCGGGTTACTATTCGTAATTGCTGCTGCTCGCCACCCACCGGTATTACCAGCCGGCCGCCAATGGATAACTGGTCAAGCAGGGCCTGGGGAATTATTTCAGGTGCTGCTGTTACCAGTATTCCATCGAACGGCTGGTTACTTTCCCAGCCCTGGAAGCCGTCGCCATTGAGGTAGCTGACATTCCTGTAACCGAGGTCCAGCAGGCGCTGTTTCGCCTCGGCCTGCAGTAAGCCGATGCGTTCTATGGTGAATACCCATTTGACCAGCTGGGACAGGATTGCAGTCTGGTAGCCGCAACCGGTTCCTATTTCAAGTATCTTCTTTACCGGGATGCTGTTATCCAGGACCAGTTCTGTCATCAATGCAACTATAAATGGTTGTGAAATAGTCTGGTTCTGGCCGATAGGCAATGCCGTGTCTTCGTAAGCGTTGTGGGCCATGGCCTCATCGACAAACAGGTGGCGCGGGGTATCCAGCATCGCTGCCAGCACCGTGTCGTCGTCGATTCCCTCGCTGCGCAGGCGATCGATGAGGCGGCGCCGGGTGCGCATTGATGTCATGCCTATGCCCTGCCGTTTCTGGTATCCAGCATTCATACTCTTAATCTACCCTGCAAAAGATATCACGAGGATGACTCCCCTGGCAGCCAGTCCCTGATCTGGTCCAGGTTATCGTAATCTGTCATGTCGTTGGTCAATGGTGTGATGGAGACCCTGCCCTGGGAGATTGCATAAAAATCCGTTCCCGGGCCGGCATCCCCGGCGAGTCCCGGTTTTCCAATTCGATAGGAATCAGGCTTGCTTTCATAGCTTTCTACTATGACCGGTTCTGAGTGGTTGCGTTTTCCACAGCGGGTAATTTCAAACCCTGCCAGCTGATTATACGGCACATCCGGAACATTTATGTTGAACAGATACCGCCCGGGAATATGATGCTCTCCCAGCATATCAAGGATATCGTGAATCACTCGTGCGGCGGTGTCAAAATAGTTCAGCTGTGTTCCTGCAAGGGATACGGCAAGCGCAGGGAGCCGCAGAAACCGGCCCTCGAGTGCTGCGGCCACGGTCCCGGAATAGATCGTGTCATCGCCCATGTTCTCTCCATTGTTAATGCCGGAAATCACCATGTCCGGTTCGAAATCCAGCATGCCGTTAACGGCCAGGTGGACACAGTCGGCCGGGGTACCCTGAACGGAATACACGCCGTTGCCGTGTTCCGCAACTGTTATGGATTTTCTCAGGGTCAGTGCGTTGCTGAAGCCACTGCAGTTTGCGGCGGGTGCGACTACGATAGTCTCGGCCATGCCTGACAGGGATTCTCTCAGGGTAAGCAAACCCTTCGCCTGGTAACCGTCATCATTGCTGAGCAAAATTTTCATGGCGGTTTTATACCTGTTTCTGTCCTCAATGTCACACCCATCCTTAAACTCAATCCAGGATCGGGAAGCGGTATAATCGCATCCTTACCAATACACTGTGGCCCGGACTGGGGCTGGTGAACGACTATTATCGTGCATATTTTTGATCCCCTATTTACCTGGTTCGAAAAATTCCAGACCCCGTTTCCAGAGGATCTGCCACCAAAGCCGCCGTCAACTTTAACCGGGTTTATAGTTCACTATGCCCGGCCATTCTGGCCGCTTATCCTCGCAAGCTCGATCCTGTCTACCATCATCGCCCTGATCGAGGTATACCTGTTCGCATTTGTCGGCAACCTCGTTGACTGGCTCACCCTGTCCAGTCGAGATACATTCTGGGACGAGCATAAAACCCAGATCATCATAATCAGCGCCACGGTACTGTTTGTACTGCCTGTGCTAAAACTGTTTTTCGAAGCAACCGTACACCAGGGAATTCTTGGCAATTTCGCCATGCGCACCCGTTGGCAGGCCCATCGTTATCTACTGCGCCAGAGCGTTGATTTTTTCCAGAATGATTTTGCTGGGCGGGTAGCCGCAAAAATGATGCAGACCTCCCTGGGGGTACGCGACACCGTAATCAAGCTAACCGAGGTGCTGCTTTACGTCGTGGTATATTTTACTGGCGCCCTGGTGTTGTTTGCCCAGAGCGACATTCGCCTTACTTTACCCATGCTTGGCTGGCTGATCGGCTACATCATGGTGCTGCGCTATTTCGTCCCAAAGCTCAAACAGGTGTCCATGGATCAGGCAGAAGCGAGATCGATGGTTACCGGTCGGGTGGTTGACAGCTACACTAACATCACCACGGTGAAGATGTTCGCCCATGCCCGCTATGAAGACCAGTATGCCCGGGAGGGTATGGAAATATTCCTGGAGCCGGTCTATGAACAGATGCGGCTGGCCAGCGTGTTATCCATATTCCTGACCTGGCTCAATGGCCTGCTGCTGTTCAGTGTTGGCGCCAGCGCAGTGTGGCTGTGGCACCTCGATGCGATTACGGTCGGTGCCATCGCCTTTGCTATTGGCCTGGTTTTGCGAATGCAGGGCATGTCCCAGTGGATCATGTGGGAAGTATGGGGGTTGTTCGAGAATATTGGCGTGGTACAGGATGGAATCGCAACCATTTCCAACGACATTTCAATTACCGACAAACCCGGCGACACGACGCTTGAAGTCCCCGCGGGCGTTATCGACTACAGGAATATTCGCTTCAACTACGGCAAGGACGACGGCGATAGAGGCGTGGTTGATAATCTTAATCTCAAAATCGAAGGCGGGGAAAAGATTGGTGTGGTAGGCCGCTCCGGTGCGGGAAAATCGACCCTGGTCAGCCTGCTATTGAGATTTTACGATCTTGGGGAGGGCGGCATATTTATCGACGGCCAGGATATCAGGCTGGTGACCCAGGACAGCCTGCGCGCAAACATTGGCATAGTCGCCCAGGACACCTCTCTGTTGCATCGTTCGGTACTGGAAAATATTTGTTACGGTAACAAACACGCAACCATGGAATCCGCTGTGGCCGCCGCTAAACAGGCCAGGGCCCATGAATTTATTCTTGGCCTTGAAGACATGAAAGGGCGCAGCGGATACGCCGCCCACGTTGGCGAGCGCGGTGTCAAACTGTCCGGGGGGCAACGCCAGCGCATCGCCATTGCCCGGGTGCTGCTGAAAAATGCGCCAATCCTGGTGCTGGATGAAGCCACCAGTGCACTGGACTCCGAGGTAGAGGCCGCAATCCAGGAAAGCCTCTTTGAGCTAATGGAGGGAAAAACAGTAATCGCCATCGCCCACAGGCTCTCCACCATTGCACAGATGGATCGACTGGTAATCATGGACGAGGGGAAAATCGTCGAGCAGGGAACCCATGACGAATTACTGCTGACCGGTGGGCTCTATTCCGAATTGTGGGCACGCCAGTCCGGCGGGTTCCTGGCTTACGACCTCAACCACAACCAGGTCGCCTGAATCACCTCCAGGTAGCGGATCATTACACCAACCTGCCCTGGTCAGGAATTATTCGGGCTAGATCATGGAAAGGAGGTCGTTAATTCGGGTGATCCGGAAATGGGTAAACCGGGGCCACGGAAAATCCCCTGACCTGTCAAAGTGGACCGTGCTGATACCGGCCTCGGAGCCTGCCTGGATGTCGTACAGATAGTCGCCGACAATGACAGTAGAAATTTTTGGTGCCTGCCACAAATCCAGCAGGTAGTGGACGCCATCAGGCTGCGGTTTCGGCGCGCAGGTCTCTCGTCCAATAACGAGATTGTTGTCAAAATAGCCCTCAAGCCCGGCTGCTTTCAGGGTGGCATATCCAATATCTTCATCATTGCGGGTCAGGATGGCCAGTTTCCTGTTTTTTTCGACCAGCATATCGAGCATGTCGGTTACCCCGGGCTGGGGTTCAGCTCGATAGGCCAGTTCCAGCTCGAGGTCATGCAGCCGTCTGCGGGCGCGGACTGAGTCTTCCCTGGACATTTGTTCAATAGCCTCGAGTATCGGGGTGCCGGAGTCGATTCCAATTTGTGATCGAATCCACTCGAAATCATGAATGGGCAGGGTCAGGGTCCCGTCCATATCAAATATCCAGTATTGGTAGTTTCGTAGTGGCATGATCTGGGGATTAGTTTGCTAGCCCGGATATTTCATGAATTGCTGTCGCGAGACCGCGAAGATGGGCGTGCCACCTGGCAACCGCAGGGTGTGGGTTCCGAGGCGTACCTGAACGGTACGTCGCAGGGGCCGACACCCGAGGACGCCAGGAAGAACGGTCATATCCGTGGTCGCAGCAAGTAATTCATGAAATATGCGGGCTAGTAGGTTATAATAACTTTCCGTGGAAGACGCTCGGCCCCGTAGATCTCCGAATACACCGCATCTAAGCTAACAGACAAGGGGA
>PVMK01130789.1_pt1 | contig 22111 bp, 21 predicted proteins | sample 1853481 | NCBI WGS metagenome assembly PVMK01 (sample SAMN08533507, study PRJNA380276) | Marine sediment metagenome, whole genome shotgun sequencing project.
GGTCTGAGGTCCCGCATCATGTCAATGCTTTGATACCAGTTTTTGAGACTGCGAAACGGGGTCCCCCTGATGGTGTAAAGATTTGGGAACGTCCAATAGAAGTTATCACCAGGAATCAACACTTTTTTATCAGGCAACCACACAAAGATCTGATCGTTTGTTTCCCCCGGGGCAAAAAATAATTCCAACCGCACCCCTGACACCGTCACCTGAAGCGTATCTGAAAAGACTCTGGTGGGCTGAACAAAACCAACGGTACTACCCTCTCCCATCCCTATAAAAGGACCAATACCCGCATTCACCACCTCGGCCGGGGCAAGAAAACTGCCAAACATGCGCATGGAACGTGTCCCCACAGAGGGCCGCATCTCTGTAAGTAGTCTCTTGACATAATAGGCCGTGGTCTCATGGGAATAAATTTCAGGATCCCCGGCATCCGCAAAAACTTGGGAACCCAGGGTGTGATCCGCGTGGTTGTGGGTGTAGATGATCGCCTTGACCGGTTTTTGGGAGATTTTCCTAAATGCAGCAAGGACTTCTGCTGCTTGTTCATTTGTGGCCATGGTGTCCACAATTATCAGACCGTCATCACCCTCTATCATGATGGAATTGGCCAACCCAAACCCTATGGCCACATAAACGTTGTCTGTAACATTTTCGATTCCTTTTTTAAAAATCCTGCTATGATCAGCCAGTTGGGGGTTGGCCCCTACTGCCAGAGGTCGGTGTGATGTTATCTCCCCACAACCCCAAAAAAGCGACAACCCCATAACGACAAACACTGCGTTGACCCACAATCTTGGTATCTTCATTTATCCAACCTCTTTTATTCCAACTCTAAAAAACGACTACATGTGGGCCTCCGGCCCGCATCCTTACAAACCCACCCGTAACCACGCAGGTTAAAGGATTGCAATCTGTGCGGTTAGTCCGTGGGGGCCTTTTTCCAAGCGCCGCAAAAAAGGGGATGAAGAGCGCTCGACCAACGCCCCCTGAGATCTGAACAAGTGCTTTGGAAAGGCAGTCAGGACGAACGTCGCATGAGAAATTCCCCTTGGGGCTGTTCCTGGCCGCATTTTAAAGACAGGTTGCCGTTCCCATGAGCTGTGAGCGGTTCTTGCGGATCTTGGAAAAAGACCCCCACGGACCACCAGGGAAGATCCCATATTTCGAATGGAGCCTAACCACACAAAATGAAGGATTGTAGGAAAATCAGGGCTGAGTGTCAATCATGCTGCAGACCAACATTATCGGAATAATAACAAATTCTAAAACAAACCGGGAGACAAAAAAGCTTGACTATCTTAATAAAAATTTGGGAAAAAGTAATTTCATTAGGGATGATATTTGATTCGTCCGAAAGACTATTTTGAAAACCATAAAGGAGATAACAATGACCGGAAGAGACGTTGTAAAAATGGCCTTTGAATTTCAAGAACCACCAAGGACACCTGTTACATTGATCGGCGGCGGCTCTTGGATGGTCCATCAGGCAGGCGAAACATTTGCCGGGATAAAGGAAGATCCCGAGAAGATTGCTGATGTCTTTGTTCAGGGATACCGAAAACTGGGTCACGATCTATTTTGGACAGGATCCAATTTTATCAACTATCCGCTGCACTTCCTCGGGTGTCCCATTGAAGATAATTCCTCTGATGGTCCCGCCCTTATGGAATCAGTCATAAAAAGCCTGGACCAACTTGATTCCCTAAATGGAGACGGTGTGCTCAAAAATCCGGTGATGCAAGGGATCATCCGATCCCAACATATCGTAGCCGACGCGATTGGTAAGCAAACATTGACTATGCCCACGCAATGGGCTCCCTTTACCTTCGCGGCTCGGATCCTGGGGCCCGAAGCAGTCATGTGGGCGACCATGGAGGACCCGGAGAGGCTCTCGGAACTTGTCCGGTTTTCAACCGAGTTGATCTGGTCCATCATAGAGCCGATAATGGAACATGAAGATATTCTGGGGGCAAACCTCGCGGACCCCGTTGCTTCGGGGGACATGATTTCACCGGATACCTTCAGGCAGTTTGTTGCCCCGGCCCTAAAGGTGCTTGTTGATCGAATCAGGGCAAAAGGGAAGTATTCCATGATCCACATCTGTGGTGACACCACCCGAATATTGGAAGATATTGCGAACATTCGGCCAAATTGCTTTAGCCTTGAGGCAAAGGTAGATCTGGGGAAGGCCAAAGAGATCCTGGGCGGCAAGGTCTGTGTGGCAGGCAATGTCCCCCCCACAGGTGCATTTTTGACAGGAACCCCTCAAGATGTCATCAACGAAGCAAACACCTGCATTGAGGCATGGGGCGAGGGCGGTGGGTTTGTCCTGACGTTGGGGTGTGATTTCCCAAAAACCGTACCAATTGAAAACGTGATGGCCTTGATGTCTTTAAAGAAAGAGTGATCGTGTACAAGCTGTACGTTCTTTGATTCTATCAGGTTTAATCTCGGGGATTATCCATCCCGATTAACTTACTTGAGTATGGACAACGCAACTTCTCAACAAGTCCGGGAGAAATAATAAGATGTCCGGAGTGGGGTTTGGGTGGTTTAGAGAGCGCCGGAGAGAAACAGCTGAACCCCACGTTATCCGAACTTATTGAGAACTTACTGAACACCACAATGCGTTGAGGAGGTGTAATATGAAAAGGTTTTCTTTATTACTCAGTTTTCTTGTTCTTGTTGCTGCCACATCTGTTTCTGCTCAAGAAAAGTTTGCACGGGATGTCATCAAGACAAACGCTGGTGACCTGGTAATCACGTTTGTGGGACATGGCACACTTATGCTTACTTTCGCCGGGAAGGTCATTCACATTGATCCATGGAGCAGGCTGGCCGATTATTCCAAAATGCCAAAGGCCGATATGATCCTGATAACCCATGGGCACCGTGACCACCTCGACCTGAAAGCGGTGGAATCAATCCGTACTGAGAAGACCCAGGTAGTGTTAACAGAAAACTGTGCAAGTCGGGTCAAGGGCGGTGTGGTGATGGATAATGGGGATGTTAAGACTGTTGGGGGTTTAAAAATTGAGGCCGTCCCTGCCTACAATATAGTCCACATGCGCAGCAAGGGTGTTCCCTTCCATCCAAAGGGGGTGGGAAATGGTTATATCATCACCTTTGGAGACAAACGGGTTTATGTGGGAGGAGATACGGAAAACACTCCGGAAATAAAAAAATTGAAGGATATTGATATAGCATTCCTGCCGATGAATCTTCCCTACACCATGACACCGGAAATGGTGGCAGATGCGTCAAAGGCCATTAAACCAAAAACACTTTACCCATATCACTTTGGGAACACAGACACATCAGAGATTGTGGCGTTATTAAAGGACGCCCAAGATATCGAGGTGCGTATCCGGGACATGAAATAGGTTCTTTCGCGTCCCATTTTAAATGGGAACTACAGAATAACGCAGTTTCATCAACACCCAAGAGACAGTATCTATGATAAAGGCCGTTATCTTTGATTTTGGCCGGGTCATATCCGCCCAAAAACCCGTATCCCTGTTTCGGTCCTTTGAAGAAGAATTGGGGCTCGAACCAGACACAATCAACGTCAAGATGTTTGACAGCGATGCCTGGCAGTATGCGCTCCTCGGCCGAATAACCCTCGACGAGTTCTGGCAGGTGATTGGCCCTGTCCTTGGACTTACGACCCCTGAGAAAATTGAGGATTTCCGCCGACGTTATCACGCCCATGAGGCGGTTAATAAAGAAGTGTTAAAGATCATCCACGGACTAAGGGGCCACTACAAGCTGGCTATACTTTCCAATGCGCCCTCGGGTTTGACCCGATGGCTGGCTGAATGGAGATTACATCATCTGTTTGACGTGGTGTTCTGTTCCGGTGACGAAGGTGTGGTAAAACCCGATCTCCTGGCTTTTGAAACAACGGTCAAGAGGCTGGGTGTAAGGCCAAAGCAAGCAGTGTTCATAGACGATACCATCCAGCATGTTGAGGCCGCGAAACGGGTCGGGCTACACGGAATACATTTTACGACCGCTGCAGTATTGGCCCGTGATCTAAAATTGTGCCTTTCCCAAAAACAAACTTTCATGTAACGATTTAACTATCCAATATAGTCTTGCGCAATAACTGAATATTTAAGGGTAGTCAATTTATCTTCACCCGGTGAAATCCCTCTGCCAGTTCAAACTCCTCTCCCACGGCCATCTCAACACATCTCTGCCGAAGCCATTCTTGCGCCTCTGGGTTGTCAAATTCCTTTATCTGGCTTTCGTGACAGCGTAAGGCAGCGATCTTGTGGTCAAAGGTATCGGTCACATCGCAGCGGTGGTTGATGTCTTCCGAGGCCCAAAACCAGATCTCCTTTACTTTATGGGGCTCAAGACCTTCGGCCAATAGCTCGGGATATGCAAGGTGGTCCCTCGCATAGGGGAAAATTGCATCGAGGGTCACTTGTCCCGTGATGCGGTGATCCCTGTGCCAGATATATCGCCGGTAGGGATCGGACGTCACAACGACCCTGGGTCCATAGACTCTAATCTGCCGAACGATTTGCTTTCGAAACTCCGGGGTATCTTCCAGACCCTGATCCGCATATCGTAAAAATATCACTTCACGCACCCCAAGCAGATTGGCAGCGGCTATCTGTTCTTTTTCCCGAATCCCGGCCAACCGCTCAGGATCTACGTTACGATCGCTCGTCCCTTTGTCTCCGCTGGTACATACAACATATACAACTGTTTTCCCCTCTTTTGTCCAACGTGCAACTGATCCTCCAACGCCAAACTCAGCATCGTCAGGATGAGCAGCTACTATCATGATGTCTGTTTTTGTCTTCACAACAGGCCTCCAAAATCTTATGACCTACACACTTTTCTGTTCCTTCAGGACCTCAAGATATGTCTCGGATATAGTGGTTGCCACAGCTGACCACGCAAATCCTTTAACCGATGTGCGGATGGATAAGGGGGATGTGGCACGGGGTAAAGTTATGAACTTATCGATATCTTCTGCCAATGACATTGGAGAACCATTGAGAACCACATGGCCTGTTTCACCTTCTATGATAACGTCTCTCATTGCGCCCACCCGGGTCGCAACCACGGGTGTGCCACAGGCCAGTGCCTCAAGCGCCACCAACCCAAAGCTTTCGTAACGGGACGGTACAACCAACATATCTGCGGCGCTATAGTAAACGGGTAGGTTTTCCTGTTCAACTCTCCCCTTAAACGTGACAACATCCTCGATCCCGCTGTCTTGGCACATTTTCCTCAGATCTCGAGAAACAGGATCGCCATGACCGTCGCCTCCAATGATCAGTAGCCGGATCCCTTGAGAATCTCTTAAAGAAACCATGGCCGCCAAAAGCCTGTCTATGCCCTTTGACGGCGCAAACCGCGCAACACACAAAAGAAGCGGCCCTTTTTGATCAAGGCCCAGTTCTCGCCGCGCCATGGCCCTGTCCATGGGAGAGAAAAGATCAAGATTCACACCACAGGGTATTACACCGATCTTCTCCGGCAAAGCGCCATAGTAGTCGATTATTTGTTGTTTTTCTTTCCCCGTGGCTGCCAAAATGCGGTCACACGTTTGGGCAAGATGTCTCTCAGTGGCTACACGCAGCCCCGGTTCCTGTTCAACACCCGGTGTATCGTTTTTCACCGCACCAAGAGTATGAAATGTAACAAGATGCGGAACGTGCCAGTGATCTTGGGCCCAGTTTCCCACCCGACCGGATAGCCAGTAGTGGCTGTGAATAAGATCATAGTGGATGCCCCGGCTCGACCTAAACCCCTCCATTTCTCTAAAAAAATCTTCCAGGTGTGGATAAACCGCCTGTTTATCCAGACGACCTGAAGGGCCTGCCTTCAGGTGAATAAGCCGTACGTTTTTATACAGTTCCAGGATCTCTTTTGATCCTGACTCACAAAGACGCGTATATATATCAACTCGATGACCCCGATTCCCCAGTTCCCGTGCAATTTCACGCAAACAAACACTCATACCTCCGGTATCCATTGTCCCCAGTTGTCCCACGGGGCTGGAATGAACGCTCAGCATTACAATATTGAGTTTTGTTTTTCCCATGTTTGCCACTGCAGGTCCTTACCTCGCGAATGGTTTATTTTCCCAACTTAATCCTGCATCTATATAAAGGCATCTGTTTGCCCCCGAGACGGTGTTTGTATTCTTCATCCCCTTTTAAAAAATCGTATTTCCTTATGCCTCTTTTGATGCTCGCCTTTATGTTAAGGACCTTGCTGAGCAAGCCCACGCTTACCGCCCGGTGTCTCTGGTCATAGCCATTATTGTAGAGATACATCGTAGAATTATATTCAAAACACATAACAGCGGCTACGGGCCGGTCATTCAGATCAAGAAAAAAGAGTTTGAGAATTTGTTCTTTGGCCAGTTCCCCTCCCAATAACCTAAAAAAACAAGCCATCTGTCGGGTCATAAAGGCCGCTTTATCCGGTCTGTTCAATTTAAAAAGTCTTAGAAATGTCTCTATTTCTTCCCGGACCTCGTGTTCAGTCTCAATGAGACGATATGAAACTTTTGCCGTCTCATGGAGTCGTCTAAGTTTACGTCTTATCTCGTGTCGTTGCTTTCCCTGAAGCATGCCCAGAAACCCATCCCAGGTGCCGGGCAATTCCAGCTCGTACGTGACATCCTTCTGTTCGCACAAGATCTCCCACCCCATCCCTTTTGCCAGACCGGGCATGAAGGTGAGGACCGTGGAATCGGGACGAAGCGGTCTCAAATCCAGACGGGTCACGCCCTGCCCTCTCAAGTGGTTGAAAAGGATGGAAAAGAATATCTCCCCTTTTCCGGGGGCAACGATAAAGTCCATGTAATCACAGACGTTCTTATCGCCAATAAAACAAGCCCTTTCTCCCTCCACCAGAAGCGGCGCAAGGCCAATTATCTTTTCCCCATCTCTCACTGAAAAAATGGAAGGTGACAAGTTTTTCCCGAATACATCCCACCACGACTTCAGATATCCGGGTAAAACAAAAGGATGCTTCCAGTTTAAGGAACCTGTACGATTGCGCCAGTGAGAATAGAAGGTGTCAAAGTTCTCAAGGCCAACCGAATATGATTTTTCCGATTTTCCCAACCTTACGATCCCGGTTTGACAATTTCGAGGCAGATCCGACGAAACCAGCAAGAATGCATGCAGCCCCTAAACCACCAGTTTCCACGTTGGCCCTTCCTTGGTGTCTTCCACAAAAACATTCGATCGTTGGAGGCCTTCCCGAACTGCATCTGCCTCTTCCCATTGCCCATTCTCTCTAAAACTTTCTCTTAAACGCAAAAACTCTTCCACCAATGGGGCAAGACCGTTACCAATGTCCTTTGGGGTGGTTTCGAGTCTGATTCCCAAGGAGACTATCAACTCCCGCATCAAATCCCTGGCCTGAGATATGAATTCGGTGTTTTCAAGGTTTTTCTGGGCCTCCCAGATCACCCTATCGAGTTCCAGGAGAGCGTTTGTGGCCTTCTTTGGGTCGCTTTTTTCAAGACCCAGATGAAAGGCCAACTCAATGTTATGGATCTGATCCCAGAAGGATTGGCCCTCTGCCTCGGGTGTAGGTACAACGGGTTCAACCCTTTTTGGAACGGGTTTCCATCCCTTGCCGGTCTCTTTCCCTCGGAGCAGGTCAAGAGAGAAACTATCACCCTTCTCAAAGATCATCTCGTTTTCGTAGCGGCGAACAATCACGCGGCCAATTCCCTTGACAACAGCTTCCTCCCTGGCAAGGTCAATGAGGCAGGCAGTATGTTCGTCCAGACCAAGAATTGATACATCATCTGGAAGGAGAGACTCGAGCCCTCTAAAACGAGGCTCTCCCATATAGCAGAATCGCGTATCGTGGGTTCCCCCTTCGGCATTGTTCCAGTGGGGAACAACAACCAAATCAAGTCCAAAACTGCCAAGGGTATTCAACCCATCCACCCAGTGGAGATCCTCACCGACCTTGTAAATTTCATAAACAGGCAGGGTAAAACGCCCCACCGTCAGGGCCGCAGCACTGGCGGCAACCAGACACCCGCCACTTTCAACGACCTTGACAAAGATTTCCGGGATAGGTGTTTGCTTCCACTGGCGGACGGCATATGTGGGACTCCCGGGACCGATCAGAATAAAACTGCTGTCCCTCAGGGTCTGAAACGCCTGTTCCGCCTCATAGGGCTCAGTCAACTCGTTTGATTTATAAGAAGCGACGGCAATGGGCTGTTGGACGCGGGTTCGGAAATATTTCAGGGCCCCCTCGGACAACTGATCCACATTGAGCTGAAATCCCGCAGGTGTATCGAGAAAAACACCTTTTGTAGGATGGCTGGATCCGGCCAGAAGTTCTTTGTGAACCTCCACCATTGTCGCGGTCAGTTCACCCGACCCCATCAATGCGATTATTCCTTTTTTTGATGCCATACTTGATTCCTGACCCGGACAAACCGAAAAAATGTAACTTCTCAATAAGTTCGGGAGAAATAATAGGATATTTGGAATGGGGTTCGGGTGTTTCTTGAAGGCGCTCTCTCAAAGTGCATTTACTTCTCACTTTCGCAGTGGTTGATATTTGGGCTTCCGGCTCGTAGCGCCTCCAGCTCGGAGAGTTTTCTCCTCATGGACCCTTATTGGCTTTTCCATGCTTTCAGCAAAACCCCAAATATCAGCCACGCTGCGACGACAGGTTTAGAGAGCGCCGAAGAGAAACACCTGAACCCCACGGTGCCAGAACTTGTTGAGAACTTACAGAAAAATGACCTAAGGGCTTGCGTCCGCTTTATAAGGCCTTTTTTAGGTCTATGTTCATTTTTCCCGTAAAGGCTTTTTTCTGCCATCCTAAAACTGTACTCGCGTCCAAAAACGTCTGAGTTGAGATATTATGGTTTTCAAGTTTTTCGTACAGAGCCTTTGGTGAAGTTACAATAATAGCTTCCGTAGTATCTTCATCCACAGTCCATTTAAAAAGCATCATAACACCCTGAACGCGATTATCATTCAAAAGCTCTTTTTGCTTGTTGACGATATTGACAATGTCGGTCCCATACCGCCCAAAAATTGTAGCAGCTCTGGCATCAAAATTCGTCCCCACGCTATTAAACCCGGCACCATAGACAAACGACAGCGCCAACCATTTTTCATTTTTGGCAACCGCCATTTTTTTTAATGATTTATCAAGTACAATTCTTCGTCCAAACATTATACCACCGGTTTTATTTCCAGCAGGCAGTGTTCTGATTGAAGCAAATTTCATCTTAAGAGGGTCAAATTTTCCCTCAATTTCCGTAAATATATTTTTCAAACCGATCCAATGCATATCAGTTAGTCTTGGAGACAATTTGTTTTTCTTTGAATAATCAGATGCTGACATGATAACCTGATCCACTGTCAGGGCTTTTTTTGGTTTGATAGACGTGCAGCCAAGAACTAACAAGCACAAACACATAAGAAGCAGCTTTTTCATGGTTCTTCCTTTCTCAGTCGGCTATCAGACTTCAAGTTTCAGATATCTGAATCCCAAAAATCCGTCCTATTACATATCCATGCCGTATTTGTTTTCATAGCCCCGCGGTGTGATCATCATATCCTTGTACGTAAATGTTGTGCTGTTTCCTATAAAAACCGTCGTCTGCATATCTACAGAAGCTTTGTCAAGATGTTTCAAGGGTACAATCTGAATCGTTTGCCCATCCCGCATGGCGCGACTCACAATTCCGACGGGCGTATCTTTGTCTCTCCATCGGAGCACAATCTTCTGGGCTGCCGCCAACTGCCAGTTTCTCTTCTTGCTTTTCGGGTTGTAAAGGACAATAACAAAATCCGCTTTTGCCGCAGCTTCCAGACGTTTTTCGATTACCTCCCATGGCGTCAGAAGATCACTCAGGCTGATGGTGGCAAAATCGTGTGCCACGGGAGCACCCAAAAGCGATGCCCCGGAACAGATCGCTGGAATACCGGGGATGACTTCAATTTCAAGTCCGTCACTTTGGTTATTTGCCTTTGAAACATCCCGGGGTGGCATAATGGGGATATTTTTGATTCTACACATTTCCAAAACCAGTCCAGCCATGGCATACACCCCTGCATCCCCACTGGAAACAATAGCACAGCTCTTTCCCCCCAGACTCATGTTGATGGCAGCTTCAACGCGGTCAATTTCCTTTTTCATCGACGTGGCTACAACATCCTTTCCGTCGATGAGCGGTCGAATGAGATCGATATAAGTGGTATAACCAACAACGACATCAACGTCTTTAAGTACGTCCACAGCCCTTTTGGAAAGATGATCTATGTTCCCCGGACCTATACCTACGATGTAAAGCCCTTTCGGGCAATCGCCACTGTGACATTCCTGGTGTTTTGTTTTGGCACGACCAAGCGACCCTGATTCGAGCCCAGAATTGCTGCTGCTTCGCATACGCTTTTTACTCCAACGTGTTTTTCCACAAGAATCGAAGGATTCTGAATCGTCTTGATGCGGTTGAGCTGTTCCTTGGAAAAAAACTCAATGGGCACATCCAGACTCTTTGCGAGTTCCAACAACCCGGCTTCATCTGATTTTAGATCGATACTCACAAGCCCGCTCAGGCTGTTAACCGAAAGCTTATAATTCTTTAGTACATCAAACAGAAAATCTCTCAGTTCATCAAAACCGGTATTCCGGTTGCAACCGATGCCCGCAACAAGAGAAGAGGGTCTCAATATCAAAATGGTCCCCGGCAGGTCAACCCTGATGTCATCGATAAACACCCCGGCACAAGGGCCCGTTGAGGATTGCCTTCCTGGACAGGGTGCATCTCCTCAAGGGGGATTACTGACATTCCAACCAGATCCCGGGTCAAAAAATCATAAGGATCATAAAGCTCTACGGGATCGCCTTTGATCATGGCCATGTTGACATATTTGATGGCCTCAGGGTTTTCAATAAAGAGATTCTTCTCCACAGCCAGAACATCTATTGCAGAAATGCCATTTATATCTGTGGCCGTGGTGATTACCGGATCTGAATCAATCAAATGAGCCACCTTCACGGTCAAGGCATTGGCCCCGCCCACATGTCCTGAAAGAAGGCTGATAACATGATGACCTTTTTCGTCGATGACCAAAACCGCCGGGTCCTCTGTCTTATGCTGAATCAGGGGGGCAATCACCCTTACAACAATCCCCGTCGACATGATAAAGATGTGTGCAGAGTATTGTGTGAAATACTGCGTAACGCCCTTCTTTAATCCCGAAAACCGCTGAACCGTTGTGCCCTGCAGGGGCAGCCCATGCGAAAAAAACAGATCCGCACCCTCCATTTTCCCTGCAATCTTCTCAGCCAGATCCACCCCGTTTGGAGTCACTGCCCAGATGGCGATTTTGTCTCTGTCCTTCATTTTACAAAAAGCTATTCTCTGTAGCCATGTGAAAAATGTTGATCATACAGTCTGGATTTGTGTTTTAATGTCTCAGCCGTAACGTCCAGAACCTTTCCAACGATGATCAGGGCATGACGCGAAATATTTTCGGAGCGGGTCACCTCGGTCAACTGCCCAACGGTTGTCCGGATAATTTTTTCCTCCGGATGACTGACGCGGTAAGCAACCACACAACCGGTGTCCCCGCCGTATGTCCTTTTAAGGATGGCCTCCACCTTTTCAACAAAGCCAACACTAAGATAAATGGCCATGGACGTCTGGTGTGCAGCCAGACCCTCCAGGGCCTCCATCCCGGGCACCGGCGTTTTTCCGGCGATCCGGGTAAGGATTAGCGTCTGGGAAACTTCCGGAAGGGTATATTCGAGTCCTATGGCAGCTGCGGCGGCAAAGGCTGCCGTGACCCCCGGGATAACCTGGTAGGGGATGCCCCGTTTATCAAGGGCAGCCATTTGTTCAAAAATAGCGCCGTAGAGACTCGGGTCTCCGGTGTGAAGGCGAACAACCCTCATCCCCCCCCGAAAGGCTTCTTCTATTTTATCGATGATCTCTCCAAGATCCAGAGACGCACTGCTTATCTTCGTGGCTTTTACTGGTGCCCACTTGAGAACGGCTTCCGGAACAAGAGACCCCGCATAGATCACCATATTTGCATGTCTCAAGGTTTGCTGCCCTTTGACAGTAATGAGATCCGGATCTCCGGGACCCGCGCCCACAAATATGACCGGGTGATTATCTTTTGACATGATAAATCCTATTTTTTCCCTGTGATGATCCAGACCGGATTTTGAGCCTCAAGTCTCTGGCTCCAGGGCATGACCTTACTGCGTTGTATTTGAATCTGGATCACCTCGGTACTAAACCCGGCTTTTTGGAGGGTTTTTTGGGCCGCTTCAAGATTGTCCAACAACACCGCATTGATCACAATGACCCCTTCCGGTTTTATCAAAGACACGGCAATCGTGACGATCTGAGCAAGTTGCCGGCCGCCACCGCCGATAAAGATCCGGTCGGGTTCGGGGAGATCCTGAAGACCCTCCGGCATAATCGATTGGATCACCTCGATGTTTGTGACGCCAAACCGCTTGATGTTTGTCTTTATCTGCTCAATTCTTTTCGGATTTTTTTCCACCGCAAAGATCTTCCCTTTTGAGACAAGAACGGAGGCCTCGATGGCGATTGACCCGCTGCCTGCCCCGAGGTCCCACAAGACATGATGCGAGCGAAGGTTGAGTTTTGCAAGTGTTACAGCCCTTGTTTCTGATTTTGTAATCAGCCCCCCATCATAATCAAAGAGCTCTCCTCCCATACCCAGATGAGCGGTTTGAGTTTTTTCCCCGGGCTTTTTTACCACTTTAAAAATAACTACATTTGGCTCTGAAAAAGTTAAGGCAGCGGCCTCCTTCAACTTATACCATCCAATTTTTTCTTCCGGTTCGCCAAGTCTTTCAAACACACCCATGGTTACATCATCGGCTTTTTTTGAAATAAGAAAACCAGCCAGCCACGCCGGATTTTTTTTCGGATCAGTAAAGACAGCCACCCGTTCATGGGTTTTCAGCGCATTAAGAAGTTCCGGTTCCCTGTCACGGCCATGGAGGCTGATCACCTTGGCCTGACTCCAGGGTTCTTTGATCCTCGAAAAAGCAGCCGCAATGGAAGAGACGTTTGGCAGCACCCGGACCTGATCCGGTCCCAGAGCATCTATAATGGTGGCACCGATGCCAAAAAAGAGGGGGTCTCCCGATGCCAACACCACGATGGCCTTTTGTTTCATATGCGATTGAATAAAACTTATGGCACCTCTCAGGTCTTTGGTAATTTTTTTCTTCTGTGCATGTGTATTCTCAAAAAAAGAAAGATGCCGTTCGCCTCCCATGAGGACATCCGCTTTTTGAATTATCTTTTTGTGTTTTTCTGTCAGGTCTTCTGGCGAAAGCCCCATTCCGATAATGGTCACCGGTTTCATGATAACGTCGTCTCCGAATCAAAGATAATGTGTCCATCAAAACCGTAAATGACGCCCTGAATCTGAACCGAGGGTCCTGCGAATGTTCGGGCCCATCCTACCATCTCTTCACCCACACGGGAAACCACTTCGGGAAATTCGGGGAGAATAAAATCAAGGGCATGCCGCGCTGTGTTGGCGGTGGCAATCTGGTTTGACAAAAGTTTATTGCCCGTCAATTCCCATGCCCATTTGGACAACCGCTCCAGGGTCAAACTTGATCTTGCCGCATGTGTGTGAGGGATGCCCTGGGCCATTTTTACGGCCTTACCAAAAAATACAGTGATTGATGCCTTTCGAAATCTTTTTTCCGCAACCTTGGTCAGGGACATTTTGAAAAAATCGCCGATTTGGATAAAGGATTCCACCGGCAATTGTTTCCACCATTTTTGCGAAAAACGTTCGCCCCGCCGACCGGTGGTCAACACCACCTGGTCAATGCCGGAGGCCTTTGCCACGGACAAGGCTGCATCAATGGTAGCAATATAGGCCTCATGGGAAATAGGTCGAACAACGCCCGTAGTGCCGAGAATAGAAATCCCACCGAGGATGCCCAGCCTTGCGTTAAGGGTTTTTTTTGCCAGATTCTCACCCTCGGGGACAAACACCCGGGTTAAAACGGATCCCCTGAACCGGTGTTTTTTTAAAACCTCCCCAACCGCCTCTGATATCATTTTCCTGGGTCCCCGGGTTATAGCAGGCTCCCCAAGTGGGATCCCAAGCCCCGGTTTTGTGACCTTTCCCACACCTTTTCCGCCGGTTATGATCAAAGGTTCTGCCACTGCGTGATCTGAGAGACAGACCGTGGCGCCGATCTCCGCCTTATGCGTAATATCCGGGTCATCTCCCGCGTCCTTGATGATCGAACACTGTGCACTCCGGTCATCAATTTTCAAACAGGAATGAACCGGAATCCGAATGCTCTTACCCGTCAACAACCTTATGGTCACGTGGTCCGGGACTCGACCGTCAAGAAGAAGCATAAGGGCGCCCTTTGTGGCGGCTGCTGCAGCCGTACCGGTTGTAAACCCAGACCGCAGCTTTTTGTCTTTTTTAGGGCTCATCATCCTACCGCATAATAAACAACACCGGCAAAAACAAGGCTCGCGATCCGAAACCCCTGCCCCAGGAGCAATAGCTGTGTTCCCATCACGGGTGAAAAAATGCCAATGTACCGGGGCAATTGATGACGCAGCGATCGAACCGGGAACGCCACAATGTTACCGATCAGCAGGGCCATGGCGGTTTGTTTTATGGTCAACACACCCGCATCCAGGAGCGCTCCTGCTGCTGCAAACCCGGAGGTAAACTCAGCGGCAAAACTCAGGATAACAACGGAAAGGGATTCCATGGGCACCACCGTTGTGACCACATAATGGGCCAACCAGTTTCTGGCTGCCTCAAACAGACCCATGGCGTTTAGCATATACACCAGGACATAAATGGGCAACACATAGATGGCAATGCCGATTACACGTGCCGGCAATCGATCCCGGATGGATTTCCATATTTCGACCCATGTCTTTCTTTTTGGATCTTTTGGCGGACTTTTTTCCCTTTCTTCATTTACATTCATCCCTTTTTGAAAATGGCCGTAGATCAGAAAAACAATGGTCCGGAAAACCATGGCGATAAAAGTCAGCAAAAAATAAAGGGCTCCTGCCCAGCGGGTCAAGGGAATGACTATAAAAAACGTGGTCGGCAGGTGGAGAAAATAGGCCGGCATCTGATTGACAAAATTGGACAGAAAAAGTTGTTTTTTTGTGATCTTTTCTCTTTTATAATACTCGAGAAGCATGGCATTTGCAGACACGCCGGAGAAAAAAGCAGTAGTAAATGCAGCGCTACAGCGCTCCCCCAGATTTCCAAACCGAAATAAAGGGCCTGCAAGCCTTGCCAGTGTTCTGGTCCAACCCGAGGCCTCGATGACCTGTCCAAGCGCAAGACCGATGGCGATAAAAAACATGAGACGGATCAACGGCCATAAAAGCTGATCCGTAATTCTGTGAATACCAAGATCACCCGCCAGCCAGGTTCCGGTAATGAGCATTGTCAGAGAAACCCCGGACGAAATGGCAAGTGTCCGGTATTTGGGCTCAGCTTTTTTTTCTCGCATTGTTTTTTTTCTGTTTTGCGACGATCAGTGTCCAATAACAGGGCCGGCGATCTCCCAATTCATTTATGTCTCTATAGATTTTTTCATCTTTATGTCCGCAATTGGAAATGCCGATGGATTCTTGATACACCCCGGCTTCTTCAATAGCTGAAACAATATCTTCGACGTTCCGGTAGGCCTTTAGAAATACCACACACTCGGGCTTTGCAACAAACTCCCGCAGCCGGTCACCCCCTCCAGCACCGGAGGTCACCACCAGGGATTCCTCGCCTTCAACAAGTGGTGTGTTCACACTGGCGGCGGCTGCCTGATAAGACGTGATTCCCGGTATGCTTATAATGGGGAATCGTGACCCAAGTTCTTGGACGTTTTTCAGAATGTACCCGAAGGTAGAATAAGTCATGACATCTCCAAGGCTAATAAAAGCGACTTTGAAACCCTGTTCCAGATGCCTGATGATTGTTTCGGCATGTTCTTTCCAGACAGCTTCTTTTTCGTCTTGATTACTCGTCATGGGGAAATAGAGCATCCGAACGGGTGTAGCGTCCGGGATGTGAGACTTGGCAATGCTCATTGCAAGACTGTAGGAATTTTTTGTAGACGCTGCCGCAAAGACCATATCCACCATGTTTAAAACGCGCGCTGCTTTTAGCGTAATCAGTTCCGGATCACCGGGGCCAACACCCACTCCGTATAAAACCCCCCCTTTTTCTTTCATGGCTTCCTCACGATATTTTTTGTTTGCTATATTCAGATCTTCGATCATTATGATGCTCCGGCTGCGATGATGGCCAGGGCGTTAACAACACTGGCCGCCACATTAGAACCCCCCTTCCGCCCAATGTTTGAAATAAACGGAAGGTCCAGTTCCATCAATGCTGTCTTTGACTCAGCCGCATTGACGAACCCCACGGGAAGACCGATGATCAGGGCAGGCGGATTTTTGTTTTCCTTGACCAGCTCAATCAAACGAAGCAGCGCTGTTGGGGCATTGCCGACAACATAGATGCCACCCGACATTTTTTCCTGTACAACATCCACGGCAGCGCTGGCCCGGGTTGACCCGGAATCAGCGGCGATCTGCCGGACCAGGTCGTCATTGATGTGGCATTCTACGGACGCTCCGAATTGCGAAAGCTCATTCTTGCGGATGCCCACCCGGGCCATATTTGTGTCTGTGATAATGGTTTTTCCATGCTGGATGGCCTCAACACCGGCAGCTATGGCATGGGGGTGGAAACAAACACTGTTTTTGTATTCAAAATCAGCAGATGTATGGATCATCCTTCGCACGACCTGCCACTGATCTGGCGAAAAATCATGTGTCCCTGCCTCTTGGTCGATGATCCTGAAACTTAATGCCTCTATTTCACCAGGTTTCATTGCTAAGCCTTTCTTTTTTAGTAACTACTCAGGTTGTCAGGTTCACAGTTCAGGGTTCAGGGTTGTTTCGCCTACGGCGGGGTCGCATTTTTCATATTGCTTGAGATAGTTGATGAACCTATGAACAGCAGCAGTTACGCACAATATGCCACACCTCAATATCTTAAAACTATTCAGTTTTCATCAGTTAACTTTGAACCGTGAACCCTTCAACCATGAACCTGAGTAGTTACCTTTTTTGTTGATAACTAAAACAGCTATTGACAAAAGAACCGGCCGCATCGGGTTGACTCCCGAAATGCAGATGAATATAGCTGCCCAAGGTCCGATTGACCTGCCAGCCCGTATCTCCTTCTTTGTGACCGGTTCTTGCAGTCATTGAAAAAACTTTCTCCCCATCCGATTTGCCCATATCATCCTCAATCCCGCTGTAATGGAACTCATGTCCTCGTACACAAAGCCCCATATTCCCGATTACCGAGGATCTCAAAAGCGTAATCTCGCGATATCCGAGGGATTTTAGGCGTGGATATATACGGGTTCGAAATGGGAAACATCCCACCATGGGAAAAACATTTCCCGAACTGTCACACATTTCGCGACACAGATACATAAACCCGCCGCATTCCCCGTAAATGGGCATCCCTTCATGGCTGTTTTCCAGAATTTGTTTCCGCAATCTCGGTATTTGCGGATAACGCCTCTGCGGAAAGTTCCGGGTATCAAAATAGAGCCCATCCAGATCCTTTGGAAGGTCCTGATCCTTTGTGGGCGAAAAGAAAATCAATTCAGCACCGCATCGTTCGAGTATTTCAAGATTGTCCGGGTAATAAAAACAAAATGCCCGATCTCTTGCCACACCGATCTTAACCCGCATCTTGTCTGAAAAGGGCTGTGTAGCGAATTGCGAAGAGAGAGGAGAAATGAGAGGAAGTCCTTCCAATAATCGATCGACCTGGATGTTTTCTTCGATAATATTTGCCAGTTTTTCAAGCCTCTCTTCCGAGAGCGTATGATCCTCCCGTGTAACCAACCCCAGATGTCTTTCCGGCATCAGGATGTTTTCATCTCGAACCACCCCGCCCAAACACGGCATCTTTACATTTCCCGCCAGGGCATCCGTGAGATAGTCCAGATGACGCCTGCTGCCAATGTTGTTAAAGATCACACCGGCAAAGTTCACTTCCCGATCAAACCGTTCAAAACCCTGTACAAGGGCGGCGGCGCTTCGCGCCATGCTCCGGGCATCCACAACAAGAAGCACGGGCAGCCCAAGCCATTTGGCCATCTGGGCGGTGGACCCGGCCTCGTTCTTTCCGTCATATCCGTCAAAGAGCCCCATAACCCCTTCAACAACGGCCATGTCAGCACCTTGGGTACGCCGCGCAAAGGTTTCCAGGTTATACTCTTTTGATAGCATCCACCCGTCCAGATTATAGCTGGTTGCACGGGCAGCAATTGAATGATGACCGGGATCGATAAAATCGGGTCCCACTTTAAAAGGGGCCACCTGGAGCCCCCGGAGTCGCAAAGCAGCCAGTAAGCCCAGGGTAAGCGTAGTTTTTCCGCTACCGCTTTTTGTCCCTGCTATGACAAACCCTTTAATGATCATCCCCCTCGTAACCGCTCAGGTAGATAGGCTGTAGACATTTAGGCCGTAAGAGAGAACCATGCGTGATCATACGAAGCTCAGGGCGCTTGAATTGGCTGACGAAATTGTGGAGACAGAGAAGGTTTTGGGCGCCCTGCTTCGATCAATGCGCAAAACCTAATAGCCTTTAGCCTACAGCCTAAACAACCTGAATAGTTACTCCCCCTCAATGATTTTCGGATAAAGAAAATGCCCTATTTTTCGCATGCCCTGCAATAATCGCAGGGTTGGACGGGATACTACCATTTCGTCTATGATAAAAATCTCGTTGTCCCTGACCGCCTTAATCGCCGAAAAACCGGGTTCATTTTTTATTAACAAAAGGGTTGGACGGTTCATGGCCCCTTTCTGAGCGATAAAGACATCGATTTCCTCTGCATGAGAAAGGATTTTCTCCTTTCCGTAAAACGCGATGTTGGTTTCTCTGACCGGTTTGGCGTCTTGTGCCACATTTATCCCGCCGGCGGATTTAAGGACAAAAATGGCCATGGCCTCTGGTGAAAAGGTCTTCATTCGGCTGTGGATCGCTTCAAAATAGACCCGTTTTTTTGGAAAAACCGGAGAGGTCAATGATCGTATGCTTTCAACCTCTTTTTTAAAGATTTGGATCATCTCCGCTGCCTTTTCCTCTTTTCCCGTCAACAGACCCAGGATCTCCCAGTAAAGAAACATTTCATCGATCGTTCCCGGTTGAAGAGAAACTACCTTGATAGCGCTTTTCTCCAAACGCTCCACAAGCCGCAAATACCCGCGATCGATCATGGGGCGGATTAAGACCAGATCCGGTTTTGCCGCCATAAATTTTTCCGGGTCATCGTGGTATGAAAATACCGGTTTGGTCAAGGCCTCCGGGGGGTAAACCTCGTTCCGCGATACCCCGATGATTTCGGCATCCAGACCCAGGCTAAAAAGATTCTCAGTATGCCCCCCATAAAGGGAAATTATCCGCTTGAACGGGTGCCGCACATCAATACGCCGACCGGCTTGATCGACGATAAAACCGGTCTGATCTGCCCGAAAAAAAGATGGTTTTTCATCTGCGTGGGCCACGCTGCTGAGCGTGACCAAAAATAGGATTAAAAGTGCTTTGAAACATGTCATGCTATTTTTTAAATACCACCTGCAATGACTCAAGGTAGGGTTCAAAATAAACCTTGCTTTCAACCCCAAAAACCGTCTGCAGGGTCTCGCAAGTGAGGACCTCGTCGACCGGGCCTTTTGCAGTGATTTTTCCGTTATTCAAAAAAATAAGATAATCACAAAAGGAAGCGGCAAGATTTATGTCCTGCATAATAGCGATAACGGTTTTTCCATCTTCTCTCACACGTCGGGTCGCCATTTTCATCAGGCTGATCGCATGATTGATATCCAGACTTGAAGTGGCCTCATCCAGAACAAGAACCGGTGCTTCCTGTGCCAGGGCCCGCGCAAAAACAACCCGCTGTCTTTCTCCGCCGCTCAGTTGTGTGATATAACGGTGCTCAAACAACAGGGTTTCTGTCTTCTCCATAATATCCAGAACAATCCGGATGTCTGCGTCTGACGGGGCGGAAAACCGTGGCATATGGGGATAACGCCCCATCATGACCACCTCGCTTGCTGTAAAAGGGAAATTGATATAAAAATTTTGAGGGACCAGCGCAATTTCCCTGGATAACGCCTTTTTTGTATACCCGGACAGGGGCTCACCCTTGTATCGTATTTGACCTTCGGCCGGCTGTCTGTGGTTGATGATCAGGTCAATCAATGTGGTCTTACCGCTTCCATTGGGGCCCAAAACGCCATAGAACCTGCCCGGATCGAGCATGATGGAAAAATCGTCAATGACCTTTTTCCCGTTGTAGAGAAAGGAAATTTTTTCTATTTCAAAAAGCCTTTCCATCACCACACCTTTGCCGTCTGACGTTTTCTGAAAATATAACAGAAAAAGGGGCCGCCAATCAGTGCGGTAATGACCCCGATGGGGATTTCATTGGGGAGAATTGCACGGGTGACCGTATCTGCACATAGGAGTAAAATAGCTCCGGCCAGCAGGGAAACAGGGATCAATTTACGATTGTCGGGGCCCGTGAACGTTCGCATCATATGGGGTATGAGTAGCCCTATAAAGCCAATTATGCCGGACACTGAAACACAGACCGCCGAAATCAGTGACGCGGTTACCAAAAGGATTAACGGCATACTTTTTGTGTCAACGCCAAGGGAAGAGGCGCTGCGATTACCAAGCGACAACAGATTCAGGTCTCTTGAAAAATATATAAAGACCAAAAACCCGAGACTCACGCATATCAAGACCAGTATAACGTCTGCCCATGTCTTGGAGCCAAAACTCCCCATAAGCCAGAAGATAATAACCGATACCTGTTCATCAGCAACGTATTTCAGAAAACTGATCCCCGCAGACAAAATGGCCGCCACAATGATCCCGGAGAGGATCAGGTTGTTTGAGGAAATCCCCCCGCTTGAAGCGGAAAGATATATGACAAACAAAAGCGTGACCACTGCCCCAAGAAAGGCAAAGAGAGGAACAGACCAGATACCCATAAGGGTAATATTGAGCAGAATCGCAAGCGAGGCCCCAAAGGCGGCCCCGGCCGAAACCCCAAGAGTGTATGGATCTGCCAGGGGGTTTAAGAGTATCCCCTGAAACACCACACCCGATATGGCCAGCCCGGCACCCACAATTGCAGCCGTGAGAATCCGCGGCAGCCGCACATCCACGACCACCACCGGGAAAAGTTTATCCATGCTGTCGAGCATGGTGCCCTGACCGGATATTTTTGACAAAACGATCCGGAAAACATCCATAAAAGGTATCTTGATATAACCAAGACCGGCTGAGACGATGATCACAACAATCAGCAACAGGGCCAACATTATCAACTGCCCCCATATTGAAAAACGCCAATGAGCCGGGTGACATTTCCCGATGTGGTTCTCTTCTTTTCTCATTTAAAAACCATCCGGGTGATCAACCCGGATATCCACGATCTCATCATATTCAGCAGTGCCCCATCAGAACAACGGCATCCTCTTTTTTCCGCGTCTTTGGGATATGTTTGATTGTCGTTGTTCCACCACGCTCTTTCCCCCAAAAAAAAATCCCAGGACCTTTCAAGGTCCTGGGATTCCGTATTTAATCCTTAGTTGCTATTTCACCCTCTACATCTCGAAGGTTGAGACAGCAGATTTACCGGGTAGGTCTTCTGGCTTCCGGATCATTTTACTCACCAGCCTTCCCATCCGTCCGGACAGTGGCATCCCTGGCTTTCATCCCCGGTTACAGCGGCGGGTCCGCGACGGACTTTCACCGTCTTCCCTTTTCCCTTAAAACAATAATCGATTAAACTGGCACTTATGTCAAGCAAAAAGCCCCACAGTCTCCTCCACGGGCCAGGCGGGGTCGCCATCATCCCGAGAAAGCAACCAGTTTTCTAATCTTCGAGACCCTTGAGAAAATCTACGGTTGCTTTCTCGGGATGATGGCGACCCCACCTGTCCCAAGGAGGAGACTGTGGGCTTTTTGCTTGACAT
>PVMK01115669.1_pt1 | contig 22110 bp, 19 predicted proteins | sample 1853481 | NCBI WGS metagenome assembly PVMK01 (sample SAMN08533507, study PRJNA380276) | Marine sediment metagenome, whole genome shotgun sequencing project.
CCTAAACTTGTTGAGCAGGTGGGTTTGGTGGTAGCCAGTCTTCTGCCTCGGCCAGGTCTTTATCGGTATAGTCAACCTTTTTTTCATCGCCCCTTGCCAATTAGTATATTGGTCGTTGGTTCTGTGTAATATAGATTGTGTAAGATCTGCGCCTGAAAAGTCAGCGTTTACCAGGTTGGCATGTGATAAATCAGAAAATGGTAATGTTGCTTTATGAAAAATAGCGTTACCGCAATCTGCCGCGGTAAATTCAGCTCTATCTAATCTCGCCTGCGTAAAGTTAGCCGCTTTAATTGATGCGCCTTCAAAACACGCGCACCTTAAATCAGCATTGTTAAAACTGATACTGTCCAGAGTGGCAGAGGTAAAATCGGCTGTATGGCAAGACGCTTGAATTAGTGTGCAATTGGATAGATTTGCATGTGAGAAATTAACCTGCTTACATATCGCATGGTTAAGATTAGCGCCAATCAAATTTGCCGCTGTAAAATCCGAATCAGTGAAGTTACACTGTGATAAATCCATTCCCACCATGTTTGTTTTTTTCATTGTGCATAGTATAAAGTCAGTTTCTTTTATTATTGTCCGAGTTAAATCGACGCCTTCAAAATCGGTGTTATTGATTTTTGTATGATTGAAAATTATTCCATCAATCGCACAACCGCTTAACTGGCAATAGTCCAGCACGGCTTCAGTAAAATTTGCCCTGGAAAGATTTGCCTGTGAAAGAATAGCGTCTTCCAGGTGTGCATGACTAAAATCTGCCTCAGTTAGATTGGCATTTGAAAAATCGCTATCATTCAAGGTGCAACCGATAAACTTGGCAGCTATCAGCTCCGCATCCGAAAAATCTGCCTCTGTAAGATCAATATGACTAAAATCAATTTCTTTTAGTGTTGCATTATCAAATTTAGCCGCACTTAACTTGGCTGCTTTAAAACCGGCGCCCGTCAGATTTGAACCACTAAAATCTGCATTATCTAGAATATACTCTGAAAAATCCATTGAACTCATATTGCAATCTAAGAAACTGCATTGTGATAATTCTCTGGGCAGATACTTTTGTATGACAGTTAAATCACTACCATTAATGGTGGTGCTTTTAAATATGGCATCACTAAAATCAGTATCAGTTAGCTTTACCGTAGAAAACTCGGTTTCTTCCAAAGTAGCGCTTGTAAACCTGGCTAATTCCAAATCACAATTTATGATATTAGCCTGTCGAAAATGCGCCTGACTATAGTCACTGCTGCACAAATTGCAGTTTTCAAAGCTTGTTCGTTCAAGTTGAGCCGCTGTAAAGATCGCGCCCTTTAAAGTTGCGTCAAATTTAGTACCGGCAAGAAGAGCGCTGAGAAATCAGCGCGGTTAATATGGCATGGCCTTTAGAGAAGCCACTAATGTTCATTTCTTTAAGTGAGTCAAGTGCGGAGGATGGTAAGTCATTTCATTTAGCCCAACTTCTACTTTTGCAGGATCCTTTTCTGGTGTGTTTTCCACAAAAAACACGGCATCTGACAGGTCCGTATTCGAGAACTTTGTATCTTTACAGCGGGTTAATAAAAAGCGCAGCTGTTAAATTAGCGTTCGCAAGGTTCGCCTCATTCATGTTCACTCGGTTAAAGATGGCATTCTCAAAAATAGCTGCCTGGAGATTGGCCCTGGCAAGGTTAACTCGGTCGAAAGTCACGCCGATGAATCGCGCCTGTTGGAGGTCCGCGCCTCGCAAGTCGAGTTCTGATAACAGCTCATTTTCCAGCGCTTCGCCTGCGTTAACTTTTTTGATAACATCTTCAGCGGTTAAAAAGGCAGACATGTAGTGATTTACCTGTTTGAAAGCTTTGTCATTTTGAGGTTGCTGAGTTCAACAACCGTCTCTGCAAAAATTGCGTCAAGAAATTCAACCCCGTACAAATTTGAACCTCTAAAATTAGTTCTTGTGAGATTGGTTTTTTCTAAACTGCCCTGGAACAAGTTCATTTGTTCTAATATTGCCTCGGTTAAGTTTGCTTTGGTAAAACGAGCGAATTTCATATTGGCTGCGGAAAGATTGGCGCCAGTCAAATCTGCGGAGCTGAAGTCTGCCCCTTCCATTTGAGAATATGTAAAATCAGACCCGGTTAATATTGCCTTTGCCCAAATTGATTCTTTACCCGTGGCTTGTCTAAATGAACCCTGTGAGAAGTTACAGCCATTAGATGCGCGTAATTCTGTAAGATTTGTTTCTGCCATGTTGACCTGTTTTCCAGTTGCACCTTCAACAGAGGCTTCACTCAAGTCTGCACCCTGGAAATTCGTTTTATCTAACAGACATTTTGAAAAATCTGCACCCTGAAGCAAACTGTTGATCAATGTGGCTTCGGTTAAGTTTGTTTCAGAAAATATAGCATTTTCTGCATTGACATTATTTAGTATAGTTTTTTGCATGTTTGCATTTTCAAACAGAGCGTCTTCTAAACATGCCCCGGTAAGATCTGCACCAGTCAGGTTGGCACCGGTTAAATCTGCATCTTTCAGGTTAGCGTCTCTCAAATTGGCATAGGATAAATCGGCGTGCGCTAAATTCGCCTCTGCGAGCATTGCGCCGGAAAGATCAGTGTTTTTAAAGTTTACACCGGACAAGATTGCAGCTTGTAGATTGAGTTTGTCTATTTTAATGTTGGATAGATCTAAGCCCTTGAGATCTTCATTGGCAAATGTTTCACCGTGTTTTGCACCCTCAATAATAGACTCACGGGTTATGGAGGGAGTTTCTATTTCTTCTTCGTAACCAAGCTCTTTCAGTATCTTCGCTTCTTCTGCCTTTTGCTCAGCTGTTGGCTCCGGCAGGTTATCGGGGTCTATCCCGGCCTCAACTAAAGAAGCTCTCATTTGCACCTCTGCTTTGGCTATCTCCTCATCTATTGCCGTGGTGTCTTCTGCTTCTTCCTCTTCAATTTGTTTTACTTCATAATCCTCATCTGATGCCTCTTCAGCCAGCTTTTTGAGAAAAAAATCATGATAATAATCTATTGATTGTGCTGGCTCTTCCATGTTTTCACATACAATAAAGATATGCTGAATTTCTTCATAGTCTTCCGACAGAACACTGGTGATCCCCCTCCACAGAAGAACCAGTTTTTCTGCTTCCATATCAACCCAGAGAGTAAAAAAATCATGATAATAATCTATTGATTGTGCTGGCTCTTCCATGTTTTCACAGACTATGAAGATATGTTGAATCTCTTCATAGTCTTCCGACAGAACATTAATTATTCCCCTCCACACAAGAACCAGTTTTTCTGCTTCCATATCAACCCAGAGTGTATCCAGGTTCATAGTGACTTCTTTAAAACGTGTATCACTCGAGTCCATTGCTTCCAGTTCATTAACAAACAGACGAACCTTTAAACCCGGCAGTTGAGAATGGTAGTTTGAATGAACGGGGATGGAGGTTTTCAAAAAAAAGTTTTTCATCACCCCTTAGATACCCTTCCACCTGCATATCAGACGGGGCAGCGTTGAAATGGCTCCAGTCGAAATCTTTTGGAAACCATGGCCATCTCTCTTTGAGCCAGGTTCCTTTATAGGTGCCCATTTTTGAAAAGCGCTCATGCCACATTTTCCCTAATGGAGCAAAGCCAGCTGGGTCAGGATGATCGTCAGATGAATTAATGCGATGTTGAATATTTTCTATGTTGGGAAGCGGCCACATCTCAGAGCCACTATCTCCTTGCTCTTTTTTATATCCTTTGCCAACAGGATTTTTGTTATAACCGTCACTTCCATAACTATTCTCATACCGCAAATCCATTTCGGTGAATGGTTCAGGATCAGACATAGTTTTGAAGCGTCCATTCCAGTATCGATTACCGAACACCGCTAGTGATTTTACTTTACTGTCTACTTGAAAAGTCACTCGACATGCTTTGGTAGATATTCCATTGGGCACATGACATTTACCTACCAGAAGCAGGTCGGCACGTGGCTTGAAGTAGGCAAAGTCTGATTCGTAGTGGGAGCTACCAGCCCCCTCCTCATCGCCCAGATAAAATTCATCACCTACGGGAAGGAGTTGATCTTCCGATGGCACTGGTGCCTGATTTGCGCGGCACTCAAATGTGCCTTTGCATATGACAGTTAGCGAGTGGTCCGTGAAGTGCATTCGCCCCGGTGTCCAAGATATGGAGAACAGCGTGTCATTAATAAGTTCCATTCTATGGTCTTTCTAAGCACAGGCAGTTAGCCACCGGATCATGGTTACAGCTTATCATCCTTTCATCCTAGGGTCCTCGAACTTACCTGTCACTGAAAGGTCGCCCTTCACGGTGACTGGGCCGATAAGTTCGATTGCACTCCCTGAAATTATTACTTTGCTCTCAAAATTTATACTTAGTTCAGAGCCAGTGAGTTCGACCTTGCCACCCCGGAGAAAGAGGCCGCCGGTGCCAAATACAGTAGTTCTCGGAGATTTGATTAGATAGTCTGCCCCAGCTTCAACTTTCACTTGGCCGGAGATCTTCTTATTCTCCGTCGATAAACCACGGACTATTTTGTGCGACTTGTTCAGTTCAAACTGATAGCCCACAAAAGAGCTATGTTTGCCTCCTACGAAAGTGTCAGATACAAGTCCGCCATGAAGTTTGGCATTGATACCATCCCACTTTATTGTTACTGGACCAACGACGTATTCGTCTTTTGTTCCGTGAATAACGCTAAATGAGTTGCCATCAACATTCTTTCTTGAATCGCTCATCGTACTAAGCCATATACTTTTTCCAAGTTCAATAACCGATTCATGGCTAGGAGAGCGTAGTTTCATAGTGCCAGCAACAGCATCTAATACAATCTCATTACCATATTTATCCCGTATCTGAATACCCTCAGCTGCATGCATAAGTATTTCATTACCACATTCTTGTCTAATCTCAATATCAGGCGTATTTTCATTCATGCGGATTTCATTACCGCAAGCTTGCTTTATATGAATTTGTTTATCACCCTCTTTATCTTCAATAACAATGTCATTATCACCAAAACTTCTTATAACACTTTTATGTTGTTCGCCCGGTAATGAATCAGCAGGCATATTGGTATCGTTATATACCCGCCCGGTAATGATTGGTTGATCGGGGTCACCCTCTCTAAATGAGACGATCACCTCGTGACCGATACGGGGTATGGCTACCGCCCCCCAGTTTTTACCTGCCCATGGATGGGCTAACGCGTACCCAGCACGAGCTATTCTCGTCTTCCATACCATAACGGTCCCAGTGAAATTGCACTTTGACGCGACCGTATTTATCTGTCCAGATTTCTTCACCAGCTTTACCCACAACGATGGCGGTTTGCGGGCCCTGGACAACGGGTTTTGGTGTAATGCGCGGTGCGCGGAATGCCTGTTGTTTATCAATAGCAGTGAAACTGCAGGAAAAAATTGATCCACTCCCTCCGGCAAAACCCGACTCGTATTCTTGCGGCCCCAGGCTGTAATTGGCCGCGGTAACCAGGTATTCACGATTCTGGTCTTCACGGACATAGTTGGTGAGTTTGAATAAACAACCTGTCATCAAGCCAGCGACATTGCCCTGGCCTTGCACCTCCTCATATTGAGCCTGCAACTCTTCTAAGCGCGCACGCGCGTATGTTTCACCGTCGCTACTCTCCTTATATTCACCTGGGTAGTCATAGATTTCAAAATCGGCCTGATCATGTTCGCGCGGCACGGAAGATTTTACTTCCAGGTTTGCCCTCGGCTTTTTAAAATCATAATCATTGAGTGCATAGGCACCCGGCTGAATAATTTGATTTAATGACCAGTCGGAGATATGGTCGTGCCCCCCGCGTTCGCTCTCTTCCGGTGGATAATACGACACCTCTTCGTAACCGGATACGGTTTCATGCGAGCTAATGGAATCTGACAACACTAAAGTATGCTTACCGTCTTCGTGCCCAAAATAATAATAAATGCCTTCCTGTTCCATCAGGCGACTGACAAAATTAAAATCCGTTTCACGGTACTGGACGCAATTCTCCCACTCTCGGTAGCTACCGCTTAAGGTATCTTCAAAATCGCTGAAGCCTTTATCACGAAACACCTCTTTGATAATGTCAGGAACGGTTTTATTCTGAAAGATGCGACAGTCTGCGCTGCGCGTGAGAAACCAGAACCAGGGTCGAAGTGTTGCCCGATAAACAAATAAATTACCGTGCGCTCCTGCCTGGCTAAACTGATTTACAAAACCATTAAAATAGCGGTTTTCGCCATCTGGACGTAAATAACGCACGGTCACGTTTTGACCAACAATATCTTGCAGCTTAATTTCGGGATCACTGCTGAGCAGATCCAGGTCAAACTGAAATAGACGTCCTAATTGCTCGCTTACGTTCATGCTATGGAACAGCAATACATCATCACCCAGAGGTGATGTGACGGCTATCGGTTGATTCTCTTGAGTTGCTTCCAATTTAAGCATAGTAATCCTTCGTTAATTTTGATTTTCGGCATCGGTGTGAGTGTGGCCTGGATTGGCTGGGCCATCAGTCAGGAGAATGGCCGCTGCACGACCGTGGCTTCATCATCAAGTACGTCATCATCTTCCTCGTCGTCTTCCTGCACACAAATAATGGTGACATTATCTGTCGCGCCCCTGACCAGGGCTGTATGCAACAGCGACTGAACGATCTCTTCGCTGTTTTTATTGGCCATGATCGACTCGATTTCCTTATCCGAGACCATGCGGCTTAAGCCGTCGGAGCACAGAAGGAATTGATCATCGGGATCAACCTCCATCAGGCGGGAGTCGATCTCTACAGGTTCGACAATGCCGATGGCTCGTGTAATGACATTGGCCATTGCGTGCGATTCGGCGTCTTCAGCCTTGATCAAACCCTGGTCTACCAGTTCCTGGACATGCGAGTGGTCGCGAGTTAACTGGACCAGTTGCTGATCGCTGCAGCGATAGATGCGGCTGTCACCACACCAGACCACAGCCCCCTGGTTACCGTCGATGATCAATACGACAACGGTGGCGCCTGGGACGCGCTCATCTTCGTAGTCATCTGCATGGTCCAGTAGTTGACGGTTGGCGCCTCTGAGGCTGCGTTTTACAGCCTCGTGCGTTTCATCAAAATTATTGGCGTGCCCCAGCCCCATGATCGCATCAGTGACGGCTTTGCTGGCGACTTCTCCGGCAGCGTGGCCGCCCATGCCGTCAGCTACTACCCATACACCGATATCCGTACGTTCTGCGTACGCATCTTCATTCAGTTTACGTACCATTCCTACGTGGGTGATTGCGCTGGATTTAAATGCCATGATCCACCATGCCTAGCTGGAAAGCAGCTCGTCCATGTAATCGACCTCTTGTTCACTGGCCGGGGATTGGGGCTGTTCTGTTAAATCCTCATCCATCATCAGGCCTAGATAGCTTGTGTCTGAGGGCATATTCGCACAGGCGATTGTTTGCGCAGAAACCTGTGAAGAGCCTTTATGCCACCACAGGCCATAGCTATTTTGATCACGCAGGATCATGTTGTGTAACAGGCCGGGTAATTGTTCTTTGATGAGTGTGTCTTGCGGATAAACAACACGCAGTTGGTCAGCCCCGTTTTCAAAATTCGCACGAGGCCCCTGGGCTGTAGCTCAACTCCAGGGAGTTTGAGGTGATGGCCTCTTCGATACTTTGCTGATCCATATCTTCATCAAGTATCTCAAGTGCCAGGTCCTTGATACCCATCAGCCACTGGCAGTGGCTGCTTGCGAAACAGGCCGGCTCAGTTTCTTCAGGTAGTATTGATGCCATGGTGAAATTGAAATAGCGGCCAACCTTGTCCACGCTGGGAATGGTCACCCCGGCAATCGGCTGTTCGCCACAAATACCGCCACTCAAGACGAAACACCAGGCCGGGCAATTCAGATAATAGGTCAGCCAGTTCTCGGGTTCATTTTCCCGTGCAGCTAACATGCCAGCCTGCAGCCATTCGTGCCAGGGATTAATAAAGTCCTGTGGCAAGCGCTTCTGGATAAAATCGCCATAGGTCGGCAACTTGCCGTAAAAACCCAGTTCGCGGAAAGAGTTGTTTTCACTCATAGCTGTTCCGGGCAGCGGAAAGAGCGCAATTCCGGCAGGTTGAACGGGTTAAATGCACTGTTGGCACCTATTTCATATTCCGCCCAGCGATCATCCAGCTCAAATCGGGTCTGGAATTTTTCCGGTGTGGTCGAGGGGTTCATTCCAGCTTCATCAAGCAAGCGGAAGAAAGACCACGGCCCGACCAGCGTCTTGCCGGATCGGCCACTGGATGGTTGCGGATTAAACTGGATCTGGACCTGGTTCAGGTTACCTTCTCCCGGCCACATAAAAGCCTCGTTAAAAATCGGCCCATGGCTATAGTTGGTGATCTGGCCGTTGATGTTCAGCATGAAATTGGTGGTGACGGGATCCATACGCACCGGGCGAAGATTGAACGAGATCGACGGGCTGTTACCGCCACCGGCAAAAAAGGCACTCTGAATTTTCTTTGCCCGTTGAATCTGCTTCAATGAAGCGCTGGAAATATTAATATTCCCTGCAACTCCTGACTTCAACTGCCAGTTGCCTGAGCTTGTATCCACGATATCGGCCAGGTACTGGTTAAAGAACTTGTCCAGGGAACCACCCGGCGAGAAGAACACTGCAAAATCACGCAATTGAACCTCACGCTGCGCACTGCGATTAAAGGGGTAACGCCCGTTCAGTGCCTGTCGGCAGAATGGTGTAATTTCGGACGACCAGGCTGCTTGTATATGCGCCGTAGCGCCGCCTGCAACCAGGCTGTTGCTGTCAGCTACCATCAGCGAGATCCAGCCACTCACCGGAGCGGGTGAGCGCTGTCCCCTTAACCTTACCCGGGTAATGGCTGTGCTGGCCTGGCCTTGCAGACCTGTTAACAACTGATCACGTGAACTTTGTGCCAGTTGGTCCACGTAAATATACAGTTCCTGCAAATCGTTGAGCAGGGTATCCAGTGCCGAGGGTCCGCTTTGCCGGGCTTCATTGAGTGAATGCAGGCCGGCAAAACTGCGATCGACCAGTGCCGGGTCTGGCAGCATTGAGTCGCCGTCCATACTGGAGAGGAATATCGCTTCAATCCGGTCGCTGAGCGATACTCCATCATCCCCGTCATCACTGATATCCTGCTCAGGAACCAACCGGGTTGCGTGAGCAACGTTAACCAGTAATAAGCGCAGTGGTGATTCATCATCGGTCAGAATACGCAAAATTTCTGCGGCTTGTGCCAGGTTGCCAAAAGGCCGGATACGTATATCTTCCAGGAAATCGACCCAGGTACCGGTGTAATCGGTGAAATAGCGTAAACGGATCGCAGCGATCAATTCGTTTTGTGGTATCTGCCTGGCTTCGGTGGCAAATATCCACGATTCGTCCTCCATCTCGGCGACGAAGCGGGTTTCTGCCGGAAGGTACATCTGGTTATAACCTTCCGGTGAAAACAGCGCAGGTACGCCCTGATTGATCGGTATACCGCTTGAACGGACAAAAACCCTGGCGCCGTCCTTGCCTGCGGCCGATGGGATGGTGAAGGTGTTGCCTTCGTGCAGATATTCCGACTTGATCACGGCGTAGATTCTATCCGCCAATGTGGTGTTTGCCAGCATGGCGCGCGCGGTCATGACCAGGTTGTTGTCGAGGTCAAACGGCAGGCTCAGCGGCTCCATTTCAAGCAAGGCGTCGAGGTGTTCATGCAGTTGCATCATCTGGTCGGCGCCCATGATGCGTGAAAGCGTCGCGTCCCAATCGCGCTGTATCCAGCCAGCGACAAATTTGTCATCCATGCGGTCCGGGTTAGCAAGCATCAGGTAGGCTTTAAGTACCTGGTAGACCTTGTCGGGGTCATTCATGTTTTCTTTGAGCACCTGCTCCATGCGCACCATAAGACGTGGCAGGAAACCGTTTTCCAGCACGCGTTGATAAGCAGGGATTGTGCCGTTGTCGCCCAGGCGCTTGCCCAGATACAAGCCTAGTCTTCTGCTGACTGGTACCGATTCGAATTGAGCCTCATAACCGGTTGGCATGGCGCGGGCTTCATTGAGCAGCGTCAAAATACCGGTCAAAGAGGCATCGCGGGGCGATACCCTTTTGATTATCTCACCAACGCTGAGCGTCTCGGTTGCAACCTCGTCAGCCAGGTCTTTGTTGTTGCTGTAGCTTATCCACCAGCCGATGTTCAGCAGTATTGGCAGGGCGATCATCAGGGCAAAACCGGCCTTTTTGGCCAGATCGTAGATGCGTTCTACTTTGAGGTTGGCGCCAGCCAGTCCGGATTCCCCGAATATCACTTTGCTCATCAGATCTTTGATGAAAAAACTCTTGCCCTTTGACGGACTGCTTTGTGTCGCGGCCCGGCTTAAGCTGAAGTTGCGGGCCAGTTGGCTCATGATGCGGTTGAAAGGCGTACCTTCCTGGGTGCCACTGGTGAAGTAAATGCCACGCAACAAAGGCGTGGTGGTGTATCGACTGGGCTTGAATACGCGCTGTAAAAACTCCTCGATGGTCTGTTTTGATGCGGCCATTTGCATCGGGAAGTTGTAGATCAACTCCCGTCTGGAAACGTCACGCTCATCCTGCAAGCGTTGCACCAGGCGTGTTTCAAGCTGTTGTTGCAGGGCTGCAAACTCGCTGTTAAAACGCTCCAGCGGGTCCTCTTCAAGACCATATGTGAATCCCCAGACCTGGCTGCGCTCATGGCGGTCCAGATCATTGAAGAACTCCATGAAACCGGCCATCAGGTCGGATTTTGTGAACATCAGGTAAACCGGAAATTTGATTCCGAGCTGTTCGTATAACTCCTGGATCCGGCTGCTGATGGCAGCGGCATTGCGTTCGCGCTCAATATCGTTCTGGCGCGCCAGTTCTTCCATGCTGATGGCGAGGATAATGCCATTGATCGGGCGTCGTCTACGGTGTTTTTTCAGTAATTTCAGGAAGTTGAACCAAGCCTTGTTATCTACCTCTTCATTGCTGTCCTGGGTGGTGTAGCGGCCAGCCGTATCAATCATCACGGCTTCGTTTGTGAACCACCAGTCACAGTACCGGGTGCCGCCGATCCCCTTGATCTTCGATTCCCCCATCTGGTCAGCAAGCGGAAATTGCAGGCCTGAATTGACCAACAGGGTTGTTTTGCCGGAGCCGGGCGGGCCAATGATGATGTACCAGGGCAACTGGTAAATGGAACGCAATTTCTTGCCGCCGACATTGCTTTTCTTCAGTGTCTTGAGCGCATCATCAAAGCGTTCTTTCAGTGTGGCCAGTTCTTCAGCTGATTGTTCTTCCGAAGGGTCAACAGTCTCCGCGGATGCAGCCAGATCGTTGCTGATCTCGGTGTTCTTCTTTTTATTCCGCCATGCTTTGAATAACTTGATCAGGCCCCAGACAGCAAATATGAAAATGATCAGAATGGCGCGGGCAGCCACGGATCTTAGCGGTGCCACGTTACCAATGCGTATCATTGGACCCCACGACCAGATCATGAAAGCCAGCACACCCAGGCCCATCAGAATATGCAGACCCATCGACATCATTCTTGAAATAATCATCGACATCATGATCCGCGGGCCCTCTCAAGCAATGTGATTTCCACCCTTCGGTTCTGTGCCCTTCCACCCGCATTGGTATTCGGGGCAATCGGCCTGGAATCACCGAGGCCTTCGGCCACCATCCTGCCCGGTTTGCTGACCACTTCCTGCAATAGTGTGACCACGGATTCGGCCCGGCCTTGCGACAATTCATAATTGGAAGCAAAGCGGCGGTTGCGGCGCATCGGTACATTGTCAGAATGGCCAATGACCATGACCCTGCCCTTTGTTTGCTCCAGCCCTTTACCTATGCGGCGGACAATCTCATGGTATTCGTTGTTTATGATCTCGCTGCCGGAACTAAACAGGTTGTCACCGGGGAGCAACACGATAATACGGTCGGGCAGTTCATCGACACTGACCTGGCCTTTATCTATCTCCGGGGCGAGGAATTCCCGCAAGGCAAATCTTGGTGGAGTCGGATCGGGAATATGAACCGGTGCTGGAGGTGCCAGCAACCGTGTAGGTAGCAATGATTCCTCACGTCCAATAGTCATCAGGCCGGCGTGCACCGGATCAACATAGCTTCCGAGCCCCATGCGCCACAGGCTGAAAATTCCTACCAGCAGTAACAGGACGATACTGGCTGCAAGCCAGGCAGGTATCAGCGGCGCTTTGGCCATGACTGATTTCTTCAGGCCCATCCAGTGTGGGGATAAGGCCGGCTCCGGTTCTTCACGCTGTGTACGAATTGTGTGATAAAGACTCTCACGTATTTCTGCCAGTTCATTCAGCCCATCGCGTGAAACCCGGTAACGGCCCTGGAAGCCGAGTGCCAGACAGACGTAGAGCAATTCCAGTAGATCGATGTTTCTTGATGGATCCTGATTGAGTTTTTTCAGCATCTGAAAAAATCGTTCACCACCATGTGTTTCCTTGTGAAACATGCTCAACAGGCTCTGTTTGTTCCAGATACTGCCGGAGCCCCAGGGTGTGCTCATTACAAATTCATCAATGGTTGTACACAGCGCATAACGGGCAATGAAAATGGTTTCCGGAACGAGGCCCTCGCGCTGGGCCTTGGCCTCAAAGCGCTGGATTTCGTTGGCCAGTTGTTTATGCAGATCGGTCGGGTTTGGGTGTGAACTGGTATTGCGTATCTGGCTCAGCAGGTTAAGCAGGACCGCAGCAGATTTCTCAAGCTTATTCAGTCCGGGTCTTTCCGATAACTCTATCTTCTGGTCAGGATCACGTCTGTGCTCCTGCCTGGGAGGTGTCGTTCTGCGCCGGCCTCCGGGGTTTGGTTTGATGATTGTTCGTTCATCATCCATGTCGAAGAAAGGATCATCTTTATCTGGCATTGTGGCTAACCTCTGATAGCCCAGAGTTCAAGTTCGAGCCCTGGATATTTGCCGCCCGGGTGAAGTCCGAGACCCGCGGAAGTGGATAGCTGTTTCCACATGTCACCACGTCTGTTGAGCTCGAAGTAGGAGAATCCCGAGTGGAATGGAATCTGTCGCGGCGCGACCGGCAGCGGTTCAAGCTCAATACCTGGCAGTTGCGAGGTAATCAGCTGTTTCATGACTTCCTTGGGGCCGACTTTTGATTGTGAAGGAAACTGGCGGCGCAATTTCTCAGTGGCCATATCCGCCTTTACCGCAAGTACGAAAACGGCGTTATCAAAGAGTGATTTGTCGCTGACAATAGCAAGGCTTATGCCAACCTTCTTGTAGTGTTTGAAAGGAATTTGAATGGCACTGTGCTCGAACACCACACCCAGCGAACGTCGTAACTCGGTCATGATGGCCGTGAAAGTCGCTGTCAGGTCGGTATGGATGTATTCGGGTAAAGCGGATGGGCGGCTGTCGGTATTGGTAAATGTTGCAAGCTCGCCGGCCAGTTTCAAACACAGCTGGAACAAGGCCTCTGGGGTGGTAGGCCGGTAGTGTACCGAGGTGTGTGAATACCGGTTCATAACCGTTGATCAACTGCAGCAGCATGTAGTCTTCGACCTGCGCCGCGCCGCCACTACCTCCTCCGCTTACATTCAAACGCACGGCAATCGCTTCCGCCCGTTGTTTCAACAGGCCCTGGATTTCCTCGATGTAACCCGCGAGATTCGTATTGTTACGGCAATCCGATGTCGGGCCGATAAAGGAATCATCAAGCACCAGCTGCTTGTCACTGCGAATTTCGATGATGCGACCGATGCCGATACAGGCATATTCGGTCCGCTCATCACTTTCTGTCAGCAATAGCAGGTTTTTGCGTGCCAGTTCAATTGGGGCATTGGAGTCCTCCGGCAGGCTTGTATCACGGACATCCGCAATTTCAATGCCATGGCGGGCTTCCTGGTCGTCATCATCTTCCCGGTTGGATTCGGTGGCGTTGGGCCGCTTACCCATCAGGCACAGGTATACATTTTCATCCTTGGTGTTCTTGTGCGGTTCGATTGGAATGGGGCGCGCGTCTGCAGATGGGATATTGAGTGTAGTGCCATCCGGCAGAATGGCCTTGCACTTTGCAATCTCGATCTTGCCAAGACTCAAGGCCTCCTGGTCAATCTCCAGTTCCTCGATGCCCCAGGAATAGGGCCGCATTGGGCTGCAGCGGTTCTGGATCAGCGCTTCGAGGTAGCGATCGTTTTGCTGGAAATGCTGTGGTCGCAAAAACATGCCTTCCGACCAGATGATTTTTGAAGTCCATGACATAGTGGTGCCCGTTTCCTAGTCTGAAACTGAGGTGGTGATTGACTGGTGTTCCAGCGTGATATTAATACCCTTGGTGTCACCCTGGGTGATCGGGATGCTGGTACGCCAGGCCGCGTTGTCTATATCGCGATAGCCTGCTACCAGGCCAATAAATGTCGTTTGCGGATTGAGTTCTAACGGCAAATTGCGGTTGTCTCCAGGTGAAAGTACCAGGCGGGTTTTACCAAGCAGGTCAGGTCCCAGCGCTGCACCTGAAGATTGTGTCAGGCTGACATAATCAAGACGGTTAAACTGCTCTTCGGAGTTGAGTTCCAGAACGTGCAGGATGATCGGTGATGGCCGGCCTTGCAGGTCCGGATTGACATCGGCTGTAGCGCTAATCTGCAGGCCGACATTTTCCCGCTTGGGTGCACCGCCGCAACCGCTGAACAAAATCATGGTTGCCGCCATCAGGATGCTGATCATCAGCAAGCGGGCAAGGGTTGCAATTGGGGTTGTTTTTACTGCCTTGTTTTGTTTCATTACTTATTCCTCGTGAGATTTTTTCAAACGACTGAGCTGTTGTTCGTAGGCACGTGAGAACTTTCTGCCAAATAATTGCTGGAAATCATCTTCGGCTTCGCCGGCAATTTCATCAAAAAGCAGTTTGAATATGTCCCAGTACTTTGCCTTTTTTCCGCCTGGCAGGATACTGTCCAATATTGAATCCGAGTCCAGCCTGGTTTCAAGTTTTTTTGGATTGAAGCGCTTTAAAATATCCTGCAAGGCAGCTTCCATGCCCGCAACCACGGCCATCTGGTGGGCATTGACATCATCAAAGCCCTCCCTGATAGCATCTACACCCGCCATGTAGGCCGGGTTACTCTTACTCAGTATTTGCTGCAGCGTGCCGGTTTTTGATGTGGAGAACTTGAACGGATTGTTTTCCACCGGTCGAATCATCGTCTGGTCGAGTCTGAATTCACTCTTGATATGGGTTCGACCACTTAATGTCTGGACCAGGCCATCGGTAAATTCAAGCATCATTTTGCCGACTTGCTCAAAGAACGCAGCTTCATCTATTCCATCCAATGCATCAGGCTCAAGGCCCGCTCCCCTGGCGAATGCAGCCAGTGTATTGCCGCCCGGTTTAATTGGTTCTGGCGGCTTGGCGGCCGGTTCCGGTCGGGTTTGCCTGACTGGCTCTGGTGCTGGTTCGGGTTCAGGCTCCGGTTCTGTTTGCGCATCCGCCTGGACGGGTTCAGCCTGGGGGTCTGGTTCAGACGACGCATCCCCTGACAGGGTGCCTGTGCCGTCCCAGTCGCCCGGCCACTCATCCGGGAGGGTTGATGAGTCGGTTGAAACCGGTTCAGCTTCCTGTGCAGGAACCTTGAGCATGCCGGTTGCCTCATCCCAGTTATCCGGTATTTCCAAACCGGCTTCGCTTTGGAAACCTGCCTTGGGCTCGGGTTTTTCATCATGGCTAGTGTGGCTTGCCGGTGTGAATGCCTCATTAAGCGGCGTATGATTTTCACGCAAACTCGCGGCTGATGGCTGATCATCCACCTCGTCGAGGTCGTCCAGGTCCATCAGGCTTTCAATACTGATTGCGTTGCCGATGGGGCTATCGTCGATGTGCGCGAGCGGAGTGTTGATATCCTTCAGGAAATCATCCTCATTCGCTTGCGGGGCTGGCTGTGGCTCCGGACCTTTGAAAGGGTCATCAAAGGAATCGCCTGATGAATCATCCGATGGGTCATCAAAGGAGTCACCAAAAGACCCACCAAAGGAGTCACCAAAAGGGTCATCGGTGGGCTTGGCTTCGACTGCTGTTTCAGTACCGCTGGCCTGAGGTGACGCAGAGGAATAACTTTCCTCTATTAATACTTCGAATTCATAGTCACCAATTCTGATTTTATCTCCGCGGCTTAGTTCAGCGGTTGCATTGCGCTCAAGGCGCGTCTCGGAACCATTAAGAAAAACACCGTTGGTGCTGGTGTCAGTAATGTAATAACGATCACCCTCGCAATGAATGCGGCAATGCACACCGGACAGGAATCTTTGCGGGTCGGGGATGGCCCAGTCATTTTCATCGCTCCTGCCGATGGTGAATGAGTCGGATTGAGGCTGAAAGACTTCCTGCTGACCGGGTGTCAGACGATGATAGCTGATTATTTTTAGGTTTAGCCGCATTGCCTGGTCAACCATCGTGAAAGGGGTTGGGTTGGCTTAATTGAATACACTCAGTGCTCCCTGTTAAAAACCGCTTTGCGTATCTCGATAATTATACCCAAATAAATATCTTGGTCATCGAAATGGGCTTGATCCTCCCGTCCGGGCATCTGTCTCAGTTGCTTGTGAACTGGAATACACTATACTCCATAGTACATTCGTTAATGTTTTTCAAATAATAATACAAAAACAAAGGCCCTGATTACACATTGGAATCTTGATCTAAGTATTGAATAAATCTTTAGTAGTCGCACCGATGGGGATTCAGGGACGGATTATGCAAGGGAGCAATGCATGCGACTTTCGGCTAAAGAATTAATCCAGCCAGTTTCTGAAGATCAGCCTTGCGGCGAGAACCTGGAATATGACCCTGACTTCCAGCAAATGGAAGCAATGCTGCAATCCAAATCAGAACAGGAATTTGGCGATACCGTTATAGCGGGTACCGGCCCGGACTGGAAGGGTGTCGGTAAACAGGCGGCAGATCTTCTCAAACGCACGCGTGATTTGCGTGTCCTCTCCTATGCCGCAATTTCACAATTACACACCGATGGCCTGGGTGCATTCAGGGATGCTCTGGAAACCTTGAATGCTTGTCTGGAGGCTTTCTGGGAGAACATTTACCCACTGCTTGATGTTGAGGATAATAATGACGCTACTATGCGTTTTAATACCTTGCAGGTTTTGAATGACCATAAAATGGTATGCGAGGGTCTTGAACATACACCGCTGGTAGTATTAAAGGGCATTGGCAGTTTCTCTTTGCATGATATTGAGCTGGCGGAAGGTAAGATTGATGCCGACAGTGGGGAAGAAGTTCAGGATATTGCAATTATCCAGGGTGCTTTTGGTGATGCCGGTGCGGATAACTTGACTGCATTGGGTGCCGCCGTTGGTGGATCAATGGAACAACTGAATCGTACTGCTGAGCTTTGGGGCCAACTGGCCCCGGATGCAGTTGCCCTGGATATCGATGAAGCACTTAAATCCTTAAAAGACATACATCACGCTATTGGTACATATGCGCCTGTTGCTGCTGCTGCCGTTGCCGTTGCCGGTGAGGGTGATGGGGGTGAAGGAGTTGCTGGAACAGCACCTGCTGCACATATCAGTAGCACGATCAAAAATCGCAACGATGTGATACAGGCAATTGACAGGATTTGCGAGTATTACACGGCCAATGAACCATCCAGTCCGGTACCGTTATTGTTGCGTAGGGCGCAAGGATTGGTCGCAAAATCTTTTTATGAAATTCTCGAAGATATGATTCCCGATTCGGTGGCACAAGCCCAGATTATCGGTGGCGATTCAGCTAAATAAGGACAGCGGTGATCATTGGATGGTTTTCAGTTAAGAATAGGATGAATCAGCGTTGTATTATTTTCAATTTGAACTAAGGTTATAAGTAGAACTGACAGGAGAAAAATCATGGGTTCACAGAGTAGTCAAAAATTTATCGGACGTAATCGCGCGCCACGTGTTCAGATTGAATACGACGTGGAGTTATACGGGTCAGAAAAACAGATTCAGCTGCCATTTGTCATGGGCGTTATGGCGGACCTTGCGGGTAATCCTGAAGAGGCCTTGCCTTCTGTGGCTGACCGCAAGTTTATGGAATTTGATGTGGATAATTTTGATGATCGCATGAAGGCCATGAAACCAAGAGCATCTTTCCGGGTTCCGAACACACTGACCGGTGAGGGTCAGCTGAGCGTTGATATGACATTTGAAAGCATGGACGATTTTTCACCGGATGCTGTTGCTTCAAAAGTAGATTCGCTTAACAAGCTGCTTGAAGCACGAAACCAGCTTAAAAACCTCGTAACTTATATGGATGGTAAAACAGGTGCTGAGGAGTTGATTGCCCAGGCAATTAACGATCCGGCATTGCTGAAATCACTGGTTGCGGCACCAAAACCAACCGATGAAGGGGAAGAGGGCTGAGTCATGGCAAAAGAAAAGAAGGTATCTTCACAACAAGCGGCAACCGAGGTTGCAGAAAGCAGTGATTTTGCTGCACTTTTAAACAAACAATTCCGCCCAAAGAGCGACCGGGCACAGGAAGAGATCTCGTCAGCTGTTGAAACCCTGGCAGAATTTGTACTCAAGGACACATCCATCATTTCGGAAGACGCAGTTGAGTCTATCCAGGCTATGATTGCGGCGATTGATCAGAAATTGACCGATCAGGTTAACCAGATCATGCATCACGAGGATTTTCAACAGCTTGAAAGTGCCTGGCGTGGTTTGAGTTACATGGTCAACAATACCGAGACCGACGAATCACTGAAGATCAAGGTCATGACTATCTCGAAAAAAGAACTGCACAAGACTTTGCGCAAGTTCAAAGGCACTGCCTGGGATCAAAGCCCGATCTTCAAACAGATGTACGAAGAGGAGTTTGGCCAGTTTGGTGGAGAACCATTTGGTTGCGTCGTAGGAGACTACTATTTTGACCACGGCCCGCAGGATGTTGAAACTCTGACGCAGATGTCGAAGGTTTCAGCGGCCATGCATTGTCCATTTATTTCCGCAGTTGCGCCAAAAACCCTGCAGTTTGATTCATGGGGTGAGTTAAGCAACCCGCGTGATCTGACCAAGATTTTCCAGACACCGGAATATGCATCCTGGCGTTCCTTGCGCGAGTCAGATGACGCACGTTACCTCGGCTTGACAATGCCGCGCTTCCTTGCACGTCAACCTTATGGAGCAGCAACCGATCCTGTTGAAGGTTTTGATTTTGAAGAAGATACCGATGGTTCCGACGCCACCAAGTATTCATGGTGCAATTCGGCCTATGCCATGGGCGTCAATATCAACCGTGCGTTCAAGGAATTTGGCTGGTGTTCACGTATCCGTGGAATAGAATCCGGTGGTGCCGTTGAGAATTTGCCCACGCATACCTTCCCGACAGATGACGGTGGCGTGGATATGAAGTGTCCGACCGAGATCGCCATTAGTGACAGGCGCGAAGCTGAGTTAGCCAAGAATGGCTTTATGCCGTTGATTCATCGAAAGAATTCAGACTTTGCAGCCTTTATCGGCGCCCAGTCTCTGCAAAAACCACAGGAATATGAAGATCCTGATGCGACCGCCAATGCCAATCTGGCGGCACGCTTGCCTTATTTATTTGCAACCTGCCGTTTTGCGCACTACCTGAAATGCATCGTGCGTGACAAGGTGGGTTCATTTAAAGAGCGTGATGATATGCAGAAATGGCTCAATAAATGGATAAAACAGTATGTTGATGGCGATCCTAAGAATTCCAGTGAATCTACCAAGGCCCGCAAGCCACTGGCGGGTGCTGAAGTGGTGGTGGAAGAGGACGAGAGCAATCCTGGTTATTACCGGTCGCGCTTCTATCTGCGGCCGCATTACCAGTTGGAAGGTTTGACAGTTTCATTGCGGCTGGTTTCCAAGCTTCCATCTGCAAAAGGAGTCTAAGAGGCCAGCTAGTGTATAGAAACAACCCTGGTGAATTTATCAGGGTATTGGCTTTATTTTTTTGGAGACAAAAAGGAGATATATGTTATGGGAGTTTATTTGAAGAATGACACTCTTAAAGGTGATTCTGTAGCAACGGGTTATGAGGAGCAGATTGATTGTCAAAGTTGGTCTCTTGGTGCATTTCAATCAACAAACATGCACCATTCAACTGGTGGCGCCGCAGGCTCATCAGAAATTCAGGATCTTCAAATAACCAAGTCAATGGATAAATCGAGTTCTCTGATTTATGCTTCTTGTGCTGAGGGTATCCACCTTGGAGAACTTACGCTTACATGCACGAGATCGTACGAAGGTTCGGATATTAAATGGTTAGAAATAATTCTCAAAGACACGATTATTTCATCTGTCAGTTCCTCAGCAACCCCGGATGATCTGGGTACTGAGGCAGTTTCGTTTAACTTTGCTGAATATATGATGAAGTTTTATCCTCAGGAAGACGGCGGTGCAGAGGGTTCATCGGTTGATCATGGCTATAATCAAGCTACGAGAGTGCGGTTATAAGACTTCCGGATTCTATTCAACATAAATCAGGCGTGTTGATTCTGCTTGGAATAGAGCGGCAACCAGGAAATTGTGATGACTGCTGAAGAACTGTTGAAACAAGGCAGGTTGAAAGCTGCCCTCGAGGCGTTGACGGAGCAGGTTAAGGCCAATCCCGCAGATGCGGGTAAGCGGGTTTTTCTGTTCCAGGTATTGATTGTGCTGGGGCAGTGGCAGCGTGCACAAACGCAGCTTGAATTGGCGGGGCAACTCGATGAATCGGTTGCGCCCATGGTGCAGGCTTATCGTGATGTTATCAATTGCGAGTTACACCGCCAAGCGGTTTTTGCGGGCAAAAGCAAGCCACTGATTTTTGGTGAGCCGGAAGAGTGGGTGGCGTTGCTTGTCGAAGCCCAACTGTGCTTTGCAAAAGGTGACTACGCAGCGTTCACAACGTTAAACGCGCAGGCATTTGAACAAGCAGAAACCCGTAGCGGTAAAATTAATGATGAGCCTTTTGCCTGGTTGGCTGATGCTGATCAGCGATTGGGACCGGTTTTTGAAGTTATTTTTAATAGCCAGTATTACTGGGTACCCATGTCCCGTGTTCAAACCTTGCGCACCGAGGAGCCAGCTGATTTGCGAGACCTGGTCTGGCAACCTGCAGAAATCACCTTCACCAATGGTGGAGAGCACATTGTGATGTTGCCATCTCGCTACCCACGTATTGAAGGTGTTGTCGAAAGTGACCTGCTGGCCCGTAGCACCGAATGGGTGCCGCATGTTGAAGGTGTTTTCGAGGGTGTCGGTCAACGTATGTTAACCACCGACCAACAGGATTATTCATTCCTGCAAGTGCGCAGTATTGAATTCGATGAGTGATAGCTGAGTATGGGGCAATGGTCCCTCAAAGAGAGACTGCAACCGTCTATGCTGGACCGGTTGACAGACCACAATCCTGAAAAGAAAAAGGAAAGTACCGCGCAACAAAGCATGAGCCAAAAGGAGTTCAAGGATGCAGTTATCCGTGATCTTGGTTGGTTGCTCAATTCTGTTTCTCTTGATGTGTGTGTTGATCTTGAACCCTACCCTGAAGTCAAGCATTCAGTGCTCAATTACGGCTTACCTGATATTTCCGGCCATACTTCCTCGACCGTCAATGTCAAAACGATTGAGCGTTCGCTCATACAGGCTATTCGTGACTTTGAACCACGTATTATCCGAAACTCCCTGAGGGTTAAAGTCCATTCCGATCCATCTGATATGAGTCATAATTCACTTGTTTTTGAGATAGAGGGTGCCGTTTTTGGTCAACCTTCACCCTTCCAGATAGTGCTGCGAAGTGAGCTCGACCTGGAGTGTGGTGAATTTAAAGTAACAGAGAATTTTGGTTAACCCTGTATGGACCCAAGACTACTTCACCATTACAACACTGAACTGCATTTCATGCGCGAAATGGGTAATGAATTTGCCCAACATTTCCCAAAAATTGGCGGAAGGCTGGGTATGGAGAATCTGGAGTGCGCAGATCCCTATGTTGAGCGTCTTTTAGAGGGTTTTGCATTCCTGACGGCGCGCGTCCAGCTTAAAATTGAGGAGGAGTTCCCCAGGTTTTGTCAGCACCTGCTGGAGATGGTGTACCCGGAT
>PVMK01128117.1_pt1 | contig 22109 bp, 26 predicted proteins | sample 1853481 | NCBI WGS metagenome assembly PVMK01 (sample SAMN08533507, study PRJNA380276) | Marine sediment metagenome, whole genome shotgun sequencing project.
TTTCTAAATAATGGAGAAAATATAACATATAAAACAATATTTGTAGGAGTTTCATATGGTATAATAATTGGGATAATTGATGTATTGGGTATATGGTATGTATTAAAATATCTAAAAGTGTTCATGCCAAAAGGAGATTTATTAGATGCGGGAATAGCAGAAGTTTATGCGAGTGTTTTAGCTGTTATATTTGGTACTTTTGTTAGTCACGCTATCAAAATAGTTGTTCCTCCTGATAATACAATACCTATATGGTCGGATGCATTTGGTGTTTTAATGGGATGTTTAATTACTTTAATTATTATGGCAAAACTTAATTAAAATCCGCATTACCTGTATTTTTATCCGATTATGTATATATATATATGGCAGGTGGATTATTTGGACGACCTTTTGTGTTCAATGAAAAATGTATCATTTTTTCTTTAATATGCATGGCTTTATTTTTATATAAACCACATTTTCAAAATCAATACGTGTTATATTTTATATTATTTATCATATTTGTTGTTGCGTATGTTGCTATGGCGTGGTACGATTATTATTTTAATTGTGACATTATGCCTCTAAAACGAGGTACTCGTTCGTTTACTAGATTATTTAAACCAGGTGCTCATGTTCCGGAAAAACAAGAAAAAGACAAAGATACTCCACTTGATAATAAACGAAGATATTTCTTAATTTCTATCATGCATTTAGCATTAATAGCTCCACTGTTAGGCTACATTGCCATTTATCGAAAGCAAATAAATCCGATTACTTATCCTATTTTAGGTGTATTGGCACTATTTACTGCGGGTTATCACGGTGGTAAGATTTTAATAAATGCATATTAATAGGGGCCAAAAATTGAGCGGCCGGGTTTAACAACCATTCGTGATAACACTCTTCACTACAAAATCCAAACTGATTTGTGCCTATTTTTGCAATCTTTGCAAAGTCTGTAATTTTATCGATGCAAGCAAAACATCCTCCGCAAGATAATTGATTTTGCAAATTCCTATCTAAAATCTCTTCCTCTTTACATATTTTATTTTGTGAAAGATCTTTTTGTCGAATCCAGCAATAACAATTGTCTATAAAACTTTCCATATTTATATTTAAATTGAATATAATTATATTCATATCAATTTAAATGCATTTTTTAAAAGGTTGGAAGAAAAATAAGAGCACTGATGACCCTACGATACCTTGATAAAATATGTTACGACGAACATTGGCTGATTCTTTTTTAATCTTAATTTGTTTAGGTGTCAATGAATCTCTAAAGGGTGTACCTACGGAACGAGTTCTAATTATATAATACAATGAAGCTGCACAATAAACCGCCATGGCATAAGCAAGATAAATTGACATTCTACATATATCCATTTATACTAGTAAAATAAAATTATCTACGCCGAGTCCTCTTGCGTTTTAGCTTGCGTTTTGGCTTTCGTCTACGTTTTCTAGTTTTTTTTCTATTTTTATGCTTATATAACCGCCAAATCAATCCAAATGACATATATATAAATAGATATAATATAATTTATATAAATGAGATTACCCGAAGATATATTGTGGAACATCTGGACTTATGCAGGTCCTAAATCTTATTTTTTAGATAAGGAATTGATTTCTATTATTGATGCGAAAAAGAAACTATTTATAGTGAAACCATTGCGACTTTATTATAAATTATGTAGATGGAAAAAGAAGCATTATTATAACGAACTCCACGAAGAATTAAGAACGGGACGACCAAATATGTATATAGAATTAGCTAAACATTTAGATCTATCTGGGTGTCCTATAGGAAAAGTAAATGATGACCAAACATTACAAATTTCTCAACAAGTGGCAGATAAATTGATACCTGTATCTACCATAAGAGAATCAAGTAATGGTTTTAGATTAACAATTTTATATTGGACTGTCAAATCTGTTTGGACAATTGATACAAGAACAAAATTATATTCCAGATTATGGCCTAGTTGGAGGCAACCGTACCTTGAAACATTTTAATACATTCGTAAATTTTAGCTGACTCATCTAACGCAAATGTCCCGCGTCTTTGCGCAACACCAATAAATCCTACTAATACATTAAGTGCTATATGTTGATCACTAATTGTTGCATTAACCAATTTAACTTGCTCTTGAGGCGCAGTTGGAGTTGTTTGTTGTGTAGTATCTGGTACGACTTGATTTTCAGAACTCATTATGTATGATAATAAATTAAATATTTTAAGTATAAATTTTAATAATATTAAAAATGATATTTAATTTATTATCATAAATGAGAATATATGTTATTAATCTGGCTTGTATTCAATCTATCACTCATCAATATAATATTATGAGATTTTAACTTATGTATTTCTCGGAATATAACCCAATTGACTCATCTTATCTAACTTTGTTATTGTATTTTCCAAATTCTTAGCATTGTTTGTAAATGAATTATTAAACAAATAATCAGTCGCAGGTTTTACTTCGTTTTTTTTAATTTGTTTGTAAATAATATTGATTTTATCTTTTATTTGTGAAATTTGATCTTTATTTGTAAATAAAGGAGTACTAGCATTAAACTTATCAGTAATAAGTGATATTGCAAAATAGATTAACCATCTCCTTCGTTTTTTTATTCCGCTACTCCATCGTATGCAAAAAATATCTAATAACGCTCGCGCGATCTTGACGTGCCCAGAACTCTTATTTTTAGCTTCGTATAGTAGTATGTCCCAAACCATCCAAACAATATCCATTTGATCTTTGCTATTAACAGGGACATAGCTCCTTCTTCCACAGGTGACATTTTGTTTTCGTTTCTTCATTAAATTTTCATATTCTAATAACCATTCTACCCAATAGCATGCTGCAGGGCCATTATAATTATCTTTTGATAGATGATATCCTAATTCGTTAATGGCTACAAAAAATATATTTTGATCTTCTTTCATAAATATTTGATTTGCATAGGAAATATTGGGTGCTTTTAATTTCTCTGATAAATTGGCCATATTGAAATCTGCTTTATCAAACTTTACTTTAGAAAAGGGATGTTTTTTTCTTGATTGACATAATATGGAAATTATTTCTGCGAATAATTGCCGTATTTTTGGATTATTTCGCATCATTAATTCATTATCTATATACCCACCAATTACAATATTTTTAAAAATAGTATATCGTGACTGAATATACATTGGTAATTTAGGATTTCCTAAATGTATATTCTTTCCTACAAATTCCAATATACTTTCCCATATATCTGCATAATGTCCTGCGCAAATAAATTCACCACTCCAATAACAAGCTGGTTCTATTTTACCTTCTCCAAGAGACTTTAGTAATTCTTTTTTGGCATCTGATTTTTTATACTTAGAAAATGTTATCCCTTTGAATTCTTTAACTGCTCTTTTATCGGAAATTTCATCAACTATATTCATTATAATACAGAAAATATAAAAAATATACTAATAATACATATAATATAATGCTCCGCACATTAGTTAAAAAGATAAGACAACTTTTCAAAAAATTTAACAATTGTTCATTATGGTGTAAACTGGCGGTAATAACTTTAATTATATTACTTGCTTGTGTAATCACTAACAACAATAAACCTCAACAAGAAGGGTTTGTGCAACAGCGAAAATTTGAAATAAAACAAGGTCCAGATGTATACGATGGCTTTTATGCTTCTATTTATAATGATTTAGTATTTGACAAAGTTAAAAATGAATACGAAGTGGGGGAAATTATAAATACAACCCATCCGACACAACAAAGTCTTATTCTCGATATTGGTTCAGGTACAGGACAACATGTAGCCGCATTAAATGATAAAGGTTATCCAACGGTTGGATTAGACCTTTCACCAGGAATGATTGGACAAGCTAAGAAAAATTATCCTAATTTAAAATTCAAACAAGGTAGTGCTTTAGAATTTATATTGTATCCAGCTGATAGTTTTACACATATTCTTTGTCTGTATTTTACTATTTACTATATCAAAAATAAAAAACAATTTTTGACAAACTGCTATGATTGGTTAAAACCAGGAGGATATTTAGTACTACATCTTGTTAATAGAAATAAATTTGATCCTATATTAAATTCCGCTGATCCATTGCAGGTTGTCTCTGCACAGAAATATGCAAAGAAACGCATTACTAATTCCTTAATTAAATTCAAAGATTTCCAATATAGAGGAGATTTTAAATTAGATAAAGATATAGCAACATTCGAAGAAATTTTCAAAGATGATAAAACAAAACATATACGCCAGAATATACATAAAATGTATATGCCCACACAACGATATATTTTATCTATTGCCAAAGAGTTAGGGTTTATTTTAAAAGGAAAAATAGACTTGGTGCCTGTACAATACGAATATCAATATTTATATGTTTTATACAAACCTGAATAAGTTGTTATTAGTCATAATAACCAAAAATTATTAATAATACTATGTATGATTTTATACATATTATTATCAATTGCTGTTATTTATTTACTGATTTTTGCATTTATAAAACTTCGTTTTCGTTTTTGGTCTGTGCAACCAGTTTTTCACTTATATAATTTATTTTATTGGATTTGGCCTTGTGGTATTATTGAACATGGACAACCACCAAAAACAAAATTTTATAATGGGAAAGTATTAACTAAAAAATTTAAAGATGTGTCAACTGAAAAAAAAGCACTGTTCTATACTTTTATAAAATCACATTTCTTAAATAATAAAAAAGAAAAATATAATCCACCAAATTTTGCAGTTCTGGATTATTTTAATGCACATAATAGAATTTCTCATCTTTCTCTCCAATTTGAACTATTACCAACCCCAAACAAAGGTTATTTATCTGATACAACTACTACCAAACTAGTTTCAGCAATGACTACTAGACCTTTAAATGCAATTTTAAACAATAATGAAGTTAAGGTAGATTATGTTGACTTTTTGTGTGTTCATAAAGATGACAGAAAAAAAGGATTAGCGCAAAAAATTATTTATTCTCATTATTACAACGCGAGAAAAGATGGTGCAGGACCGGTTTTTCTATTTAAAAGAGAAGGTATTATTAATTTTATTGTACCGCTAACTGTGTATAATGCGCATGTTTTTCCATTGAAATATTTAAAACATCCTAATCTAGAATTACCCAATAATATAGTATGTCACCTAATCAATGATTCTAATTTTTCACTATTTTCACACTTTTTTGGAGAGATTAAAAAGAATTTTAAATGTTGTATTACACCAGAACAATCACATATTAAACATTTAGTATCAAAAAAGTTATTATTTATTTGTTTAATTATGGAAGGTCAAATGCCTGTGGGGGTATATATTTATAGAACGCCTTTTACTAGTTATAAAGGAAAACAAAGCATTGAATGCATTGCTTCTTATTATAAAATGGGTTATTATGATATATTTATTAAATCTTTTCGTAATACTATGGTTTTAATCAACCATGAATATCCAGTTGATATTTTGATTATGGAAAATATATCTAATAATAATGATATTATTAATCATTTACTCAAAATAACACCTGTCTTGTGGAAGTGCCCAATGGCATATTTTTTGTATAACTTTGCTTACAGACCATTTTTTTCATCAGACGTATTTTTAATTAATTAATACTTTCTTTATTTAGAGATGAATAGAAAACTTCTAAATGAAGCTCGAAAAGCTATGTCGCGAAATAATTTTTTGCGAAAAATAGTTGAAAGAGAAAAATCAAAACCCTTTAGACCTAATGTAAAATTTTCCAGCAAAAAATCGCAATTAGATTGCATACCATCAGATAAAGAAAATATTAATAAATTAAAATCTTTATCCAAATAAATTATCTTTTGTATTTTCCTACTCTTGCAAAAGAATCTACAACAAAAATTACAAAAACGCCTAAAAATAGATACAAAACTAACTCCTCTGTAACATTGTCCGTTTTTTCATCTTGTTGTTCTTCCAATAAATGAATCATATAATTTAGTTTTGTCATTAATACATCTTTATTAGTATGTACCTCTTCTTGCGAACCCTGTAGTTGGGTATAATATGGTACATATTGTTTATAATAATTATCTGGTGTAACCTCGCCCAATTGAGCAAAACTTTCTACATTTACGGGATCACCTTCGTCTTCCTCGGTATCAGCCGAGGTTTTTCTCTGCGACGGTTCTTCTTGGTATTGAGTACTATAAGAATCTTTTGACATATTGCTTGTTGGAGGCGTTAAAGGATTGAAATTTGCCAGGTCACAATCATCATCGCTGCCATCATCACATTCTCTGCGAGATGGAACATCTCTGTCACCACCGTACAATCCTTCTTTCACTTGTGGTTGAGTTACTGATAAACTGTTTAGCAAATTGTCAATTTTAGATGATTTTTTTTTGTGCCTTTTTCTGAGTGTACGACAATGTTTCTTTGTTGTTGATTGTTCTATATTTTTTGATTCATTATTCTCTATAAATGAAAAACCAAGAGCTGACATACTTATAAAGAAAAGAGATAATTTTTTAGTGAATGTTCCTAAAAAAATATCATTTAATGTATATAGAATGAAAACTTATGTAGAATTAGGATTAGCAGCATTATTGGCTGTTCTTGTTTATGAAAGACCTAAATTTTTAGTAAATACAGCAAATACCACTTTAGGAATAGTTATTATGATCGTCATTGTAGGATTACTTGCTAAACAATATGGTATAAATGCCGGTCTTTTAGCCGCAATCATTATGATATTACTCCAAGAGTCTTATAAGGAAGGCTTATCTTCAACAGGCGACAAAGCAACTCTTGAAAGAGGAATGTTAATCCCAGGTGTTGTAGGCGGAAAAGTAGGTGCCTCTTGTTCTTCAGATAAGGATTGTGGTGCTTGTAAGAAAACCTGTAAAAAAGCAATAAACGAATCAGGTGAACCCAAAACGTGTGCTTGTGAGAGTACCTGCAATGCTGGAAAATGCTCTGCTTCTTGTGCTTGTGGTGAATGTAAAGGTGAAAATCCATGTACAGATGAGCTAACACAGAAGCAATCGCAACTACATGGTTCAGGAGCAATTGAGAGATATACCAATATTAATGCTCGTTTACAACCATCACAGTTCCCAGTTACAGGCACTGATCAAATCGGATTATCGCGTATGTTAAAAATCAATGCATTAAATGCTAAAATGTCGGCATCCCAACAAGCTAACGGATGTACAAATAATGGTGGTGGAATTGCATTTTAAAATTAACTTCTAAAAATATAGTATATGAACAAGTTATCTATATTTTTACTTATACTAATTTTCGGATCTGTTATTTTCAGTTGTAAATTGAATAACAAAGAACCTTTGACAAATTGCAATACTCTTCGCTGTGAAAAAAATAAATATTCTGCAACATCTATGAAAAATACAATAAGTAATAAACTCACTACAGCTTCATCTGGGTATATTTCAAATATCAAAGATCATCTCGCAAATTTCAAAGAAAAATGGTTATAAATTTTAATCTCTTTTTATATTAAATATGGTAAAGAGAACTACAAAAAAATTTATAAACGGACCAATTCCGTTTATAGATAAAATAAGATACCATTTACACACATTAAATACACATCCTTTATTTATTGGACTAATGGTAATTATGTTAAATATTGGTTCAAAGTATATTACTATCAAATTAAGCAAGTCACAGGAACAATATATTAAAAATTCTTTAGGCAGACAGTTTCTGATTTTTGCTATAATGTGGTCCGGAACACGAGATATTGTTTATGCTATTTTACTTACCGGAGCGTTTGTTGCAATGGCAGATCATTTGTTTAATGAGGATAGTCAATATTGTGTGTTACCGGCTTATTTGAGAAATTATGCCACGGCGGTTGATTTCAATGACGACGGTTATGTAACAGCAAAAGAGGAGGAAGATGCCCTCGAAACATTAAAGAAACTCAAAAAACAGAAGCAAAAGCAGATATATTTAAGACATCATAACGCTTAAACGATTAGATATAACTCTTATAATAAAATAAAAGTTATATATAAGTACATATATGGCTACCCTATTACAAATAAACGGACTAACACCTATGCCGGCGCCACGCGCTCCAGGTCAACCTCCACAACCCACACCCGCTCAATTACAAACAGCAAAAAATGAATATAATGCAGCAAAAAATGGCGATGGACGACCTTTACCACCACCATTTACTTATGGGAAAATATATGATAATGCGGGAAATATAATAGATAAACTACCATCAGCGCCTAATTTTTCTAGAAAAGAATTACAAAAACTAATGCAAGATTTGCCCAAACCAGATACATTGCTGCAATTGCCAGTCCTACCAATTGGTGGAGTTCCAGTTCCACCAGCAGCTGCAGCTCCGACTTCGTTCTTAGCTATAGCTCGTCAAACATTAAGAAAAAGAAGAAGAAGAAAATTAGGTAAGAAATTAAATGAAAAAGTCATTAATAAAGCAACTCGCCGAACCGCAAGTAGAGCTCAAAATAATTATGAGTTACTTATTGAATTATCGACAAATGTTACTGGAAAACATACTATTTTTTATTCTACAAGAATGACCAAACAAGAACCAAAGCAAGGTCCACTTACACCAAAACAACAACAACAACAAAGTTTTGGTTTACCAGGGAATTACGATTTCCCAACTATTGGGCGTACTGATAAATCAGCTGCGTATGCTAAACCAAGAGATATTTCAAATGGAAAATGGACTGATATTAATAATGAATTACAAAAATGGTTAGATGCACATTTTCATTCTGGTAATGAATTAGCATTTCCAAATCCATTATATCCTCCTACAGTTATTAGAGGACAATTTAATTCTAATTCTCAACATGATAAAATTTTTAGGATAAGTGATTTTGAATGGGAATTTTTACCCAAAAATCTCGATAATCTTACAGGCCCTTTTAAATTTTATATTACAAATAATTTGACCAATTTCCAAGATACTAATTTATATATTATATTGAAGGTAAAACTCACAGGAAAATATAGAAAAGGAAATAAGATTAATCCTACCCGCACTTTACCTACTACAAAACCTACAAGAAAAAAAGGAAAACTTAAAAAAGCATCCTCTTTATGTAGTAGTCAATTAACAGATATTAAAAACATTGCTCAGGATAAATATCATTCTTCTCCTGGTTTATTTACAGATTCTACATCAGAAAAGTTTGAGAAAAAATTTAAAAAAGCTACTCAAAGTAATATCGTCGCGGCTAATATAAAGTTGTATTATAAAAATAGAAAAAAAGCATTAGATTATTGGGAGCAAGAATATTATTGCAGACAATCTGTAAATTTTAATGCAGGGGTAACAGCAGGATGGCCACTCATTGATCCAAATCCTTCACGTTTTCCATTTGATCCCTGGACTTTGCAGCCAGCAATTGCTTTGACATCAAAATCAGTACAATATCCAAATGGATTGGCTGCTGGTGCTGTTAGTATAACTCCTAATTCCGCACCCATGAGAGCATGGTATAATCCACAACCTCCTCCTTTTAATAAACCGCCTTGGCCTCTTCCATTTTCACCATTAGGAATGTCTTTAAAGCCATTAATGGTAATTATTTTATTTAAAAGATTAAATAAATTTATAAATGACCCCGCAGGACTTCCTGCAGGTCCTATACAAGCTGCCGCGCAAAATTTACAGGGTATTTTGGTTCAAGGAAAATTGCCACGATTAAATACCTTACCACTTGCTCGAATCCAAATTCTAATTCTTTTATATCAATATGTATTATATAATCCTTTTGATGCTAATGATGATGAAGATGTTCCTCATACTTTGACACCTTGGGAACCCTACCCCGAATTACCAGCCCCCGTTGCACGACCAGGAGGGCTGTTGGTACACTTTGGAACGTGGTTACTCAAACCAAATAGAATGCAATATGCAATACCCGTTGATACCGGTGTTGCTCCCTGGGATCCGACCGCAGCTGGTTACGTTGCTCCCCCTTGGCCAATCCCCCAAATACCAGCACAAGCGGCTCGACCACAAGTAACTTGGCAACAAATCAAAAAAAACAGATTTTATAAAAAAGAAGCTATAAAATGGGCAAAATGGATGGTTTTGGCAAACCCTTTCGCTATTGGTGGCTTTCCAGAGTATAATGATTATATTTATTTATTGCAAAAATATAAATTTTTTAAGTTAAATGCCGCTTCAGATGTTCCACGACCCAGAACACGATTAGCAGGCAATGAAATTCACACGCAATTTATTTTACCTAATATTGTTACATTTCCTGGAAAAAGTACATTTCGAATAAATATAAATGGGTTACCATTGTGGACATTTCCGGATAATGCAACTAGAACGCCTCAATATATTAATCCATATGCAGCGGTATCTCTACCAGCAGGAGCTCCTGGAGGGTGGAGACCTGCTAATTATTTAAATCTGCAAGGCCCTCAAATAAGTCGGAATAAATGGTTATTTGTAGGTCCTCCAAGTGGTAGCTATCCTGAACAAGTATGGCCAGAAAATAATATGCGTCTTCATGGTAATAATGTGTTTCTTCCATTAGAAAATTCTCAGACAGGACCACTACGAAAGCGAAATATCCTTTTTCAAAGTTGGCACGGTGGTAGGCGCAAAAAAACACTGCGTAAATACAGAAAGAAACGAAAGAACAAAACCTTAAAAAGAAGAAGACGCCGTAAAAAATAATGTTAATCAGTTTTATCTTTTAATGTTTTTTCCAACTCTTCTATGCGTTTTGTTAATATTTCCATGTCTGCTATCGCTTGTTTTTCTCTTTCTACCTCTGGATAATCCGTATCATACCACCAATAATAAACACCTCTCGCGCCATTATAAGTAATTTTTACTACATTAACGCCTAAATCTACAGCTTCATATAATAAATATCCTAGAACCATATATATAAAATAAATATATTATGTATATGGCTTTTGTGATTCATGAAGATGACGAAGATTACGTTTCTTTTTATACTAGAACGAATGAAGGGAAAATATATGTTTCTACAGAATATATACAACGTGGTAATTCAACTAAATTAAATTATTTCATAAATCTATATATGTTTCCAAAACAAATGTCAGTTTTATCACAAAATAAAGTTACTGAGAGGAATAACTGAAAAAAAGGCACTGAAAAAAAGGAACTCACGTTTTGGGAGTTAAAAGTCGGTAGACATTTTGAGTTTTGGACATTTTTAAAATGTCCAAAATGAGATTCTGAGTATTTTTTATTGTTGTTTTTTTTACACATTTAGGAAAACTCTCCCAATATGTAGTAATGTTAAAAACAAAACCTATTTTTTCAACACTACATCAACTTTTTTCTTTGTTTTGTAAGAAAAACAATTTAGGCATTTTTATATGTTTCATATATAAAATGCACAAGCAAAAAAAAATGCGTGAACACAAAAAATCCATTATAGAAAAGCAAAAAATAAAATTTAAATGTGAAGTATGTGACTTTTACACGAGTAAAAAATCAAACTTTATGACACATATTGCAACAAAAAAACATATTATAAAAACATCACATGAAACACAAAAATCAATGCTTTTAAAGCAAAATGAAACAAAAAAAACAAGCACTGTGTCATTACAATATGTATGTAAAAATTGCAAATGTAATTTTAACAGTCGTACTACACTCTGGAGGCACAAGATTAAATGTGATGTGAAACCAAATAATTCTATTTGTTTGTTTGTTTGTGAAGGATGTCATTCACGATTTAATAGTATAGCAAATTTAATGAATCATAAACAAGATTGTAGTAGTATAAATCTAATAAATCAAACAAATGAAAAAATAAAGATTGATAAAAAAATAAATGTAGAAGAAGAGTTAAAACATAATTTTAAAATTGAGAAGGTAGATGAGAGTTCTACAAGTGCAGATCAATTATTAAAACTTTTACCAAAACTTACAGATGCAATGATTAAAATAGCGGAAAGACCGGCAAATGTAAATAATAATTGTACTAATAAAATGACTATTAATATGTATTTAAATAAAGAGTGCAAGGATGCAATGAACTTAACCGATTTTGTAAATAAAGTACAAATATCTTTAGATGATCTAATGTATACACAACAACATGGTTATGTAAAAGGTATTAGCAATATATTTGTTAAACAATTACAGGATATGGATCCAAAAGAAAGACCAATCCATTGTAGTGATAAGAAACGTATGCAATTTTATGTAAAAGAAGAGGATAAGTGGGAAAAAGATAACCAACATTCGAAAATTGATAATTCTATAGCTAAAATCACACATAAACAGATATTAAAAATAAGAGAGTGGGAAGATAAACACCCCAATTTCTTAGAAGATGATAAGTTGACTCATATTTGGCAAAAAATGTGTTCTGAAACAATGGGTGGGGCACAAGATGCTGAACGAAATAAAAATTGTATAAATATTAAAAAAGAAGTATCGAATGCAATAGAGGTGAAAGAGGCCATGAAAGATTAATGTCGTTTTCTGCGGGTTTTTCGTTTTCTTTTACGAGTTTTTCGTTTTCTTTTTCTTCGGCGTGTTTTTCTTTTTCGAATTCGAGATCTTCCACCCATACTTTTTGTCCATATTTTTTGCGAGCCACTTTTTCTTAACGCTTTTAATTCTTTTTTTCGTTTCAACTTATTTGAAAACTTCGCTTTAACTAGATTATCTATAATTTCACTAACCTCATCCGGAACACCTTGCATTTGTGAACATTGTATCTTATCTTGTATTCTAGGATTTTTACCATAAGGATTTGCTTTTAGTAGACTGTCTAATATTGCAATTACTAAATTATGATAAAATTTTTTATTCTGAATGGACTGTTGTCCTGTAGTAGATTTAACTAAGTGTTGCGATCTTATACTTAATGGCAGCGTAGCTATTATAGTGTCTGTTGTTTTATTAAGAGTTGCGTGAGAAATTAATAAAATATCAATTCCAAAACCGTGACACTGACCTTTATAGATATTCTCTGCATCTAGTGAGTTTTGGTTACAGGTCTGAATTAGTTCTTTTATATTGTTATATAATTTTTGGTTTAATCTTTGATTCGTTGTGATTATACTAAGTTTAGGAGCGGGAGTGTTACGAATTATATCTGGTGCATTATTTCCCAAACCCCAATCTATAGCAAACCACCGTTTAGTGTTTGTCCAAGAATTTCCAGCTTTCAAAGTTTTAACGAAATGACCGGCATCTTGAAAATAACGACATAATTGCCTATTATATGAATCTTGTATTGAACATAAATTAAGCACACCTAAAACTATATATACAAAGTCTTTACAATTTTTGGTTGATTCTACGATTACGTCAAAAATAGTTTTGATTGTAGAAAAACTAACACCTATTGCTTCATACTCTATATTTTTACCATCTATAATAGCTTGACGAAGAGCGCGATAAGTAACCGCGCTACCACCAATTGTTTTAATATTTAAAATTTTTTTCTTTTGCTCTGCTGAAAATTTTAAAGGTTCGTTTTTAAATTCTTCTTGTATGCGTCTCTTTCTAGCTTGTCGAGACTCACCAGGGGTTTCTAAATGTAGATTTAATTTTCGAGTTAAATCTTTTCGTGTCTTTTCAGCTATTTCTGTGCTAAGGAATGATTTAATATCAGGTTTATCACTGTCAACAATTTCGACACCATGTCTAGTAGTATTATATAAATCATACATTTTTGCAGCAAATTGAGTTTTTATTGTTGCGGACATACTATTCCAACCTGCTTCAGTCCAAGGTGTGAATTTGGAGTATTCAGAGTTTTTGAATAAATTACGAACATTTCTTTTATAGTTTTGATTATTTACTATATTATAATCATGTGATACTTTTCCATCCTCAATTGTTTCCCAAGGTTTGCGTGCTGCTGCAGAATTTAATAAGGTGCAATATTGTCGGGCTCGTTCAAATCCTGTTGATTTGCCCGAACCCATTAATCCCATACCAACGATTATAAATCGCAGTTTTTCACTATTTCCAATAAAACTAGTTCGACCACTATTTGTATCAGATGATAAACCCCCACAGTTTTGTTGAAACAACGCGGGGTCAATATCTTCCTGCTTCTCTTCAACCGACGTGTCTTTTGTTTCATTGGAAAACATCTTATTTACATAGTATTGATTGTCCTCTTGTGCCATTATATATTAATATATAATGGGATTAAAATATCTAAAGGTTTAAACTAATTGTAGTTTTTTCAGAACGCGGTTTTCGTATTGATTTTCTAGGAATATCTAAATTAGACGATTTCATATCTTTAAGGTCTTCTACACTTATTGTACTTCTATTGTCTGGTTTCTGTATATTCACACGTTTTGTTTTTAGTCCAGATAAAATCTCATTAATATCCCCAGGTCCTTTCATTTCAGGTCTGGCTCTTCTGACCGATTTTTTAGTATTAACTGGTTCGAACTTTTCTTCCATATTAATTGCATCATCAAAATGAGCTACTCCCCTTGCCATACCAACATCTGGTCTTCCTCTCATATTTTGTGGCATTTGTGGTGGTCTTCTTCTCATTGCTGGTGGCGGTCCGGGAGGACCTGAAGCGGGTGCTTGCATAGGGGGAACACCATGCGCTCCTCCCATGACCCCAGACATAAAACCACCAAATCCTGGATTTTCTTGACTCATACTATTCACTGCAGCTTGCGTAAATTGTTGCATTAACTCTGGATTTTGTCTCATAATATCGTCCATACCAGGCATTGAGGATTTAAACATAGTATTAGTCATATGTAACATTGCAGCACTTCAACCTAACATAAATAGTAATTTTAATTCTGGTGCCATCTTTGCTTTACCACCATACTTTTCATGTAATTCTCCAAAAACATCATCGTAATCATCTAAATTTTCACTAACAGATTCACCCCATCCATCTAATTTAACATCGAAAGGATCAAATTTGGCATTAAGAAATTCAATGGCAGATACAGCTGCCATCAACATTTTTCCTTGGAATTTAACCGAATTGTTTTTTTCTTTTTCTTGTTTAATCATTTCATATTCTCCCTGCATTTCTGCTAGCGGACTATCCATATTGTATTTTTTAGTTAATTGAATACCTTTCTTTTCCAATGCTTCTAATTTTCTTAATATGCTCAATTTCTCTCGTAATATTTGATCATTAGAAAGTTGTGGAGTCTTTGGTATTTGTTTTGTAGGATCAACAGGTATTTCATTGAATTTTTTAAAACCATCCCAAGTTTTTTCATTATTCGGGTTTTGAGCAGTAGCTGCTCCTAAAGCAGGGCCAGCAGTAGTAGTGGCTGTGGGATTTACAGAAGGAACATTTACTTTTTCAGTTACATTTAAGGTAATACCTTTAACTGAGTTACCATCTTTTGACGGAACAGCTCCAAACATGGCAGCAGTCGCTTCTTTTCTACTTGTATTGGAAGACTTATTTGAATCGTTTAAATTAATATTTGCATCTAAAGATTCTAAATCAGATAATTTGATATCCGATTTCGGAGATGATGAGCGGCGTTTATCATTCATTAACATTTCTATACCGGGTCCAAAATTAACACTTTTTTTCGGAGTATTGGTAGTATCTAATGGTGGTAAATTGTTTAATTTAATAGTTCCAACATCTCCAACATTTGATGTTGATAATTTTGGCTCTGTGGGTGTAATATTAATAACCTCGTTCATTATGATTAAACTAGAACTTTTAATTTTAAGTAAGACGCAATTAAATATAATTTATTTATTATTTCAGGATAATTTATATTTAATATACCAAATACCTTGTAAAAAAGAGTCTGCTAAATCATCTTTCTTCTTGTGTTCTATAAAAATAGGAATCCATGCATCTAAATTATTATTTTCTTTCAATATTTCTTGTGTTATCTTAATACTTAATTTTTTTCTTTCATTATATTTGGTTTTCTTTTTGGTGAGATAATCCTTTAATTTATTGGATGAGGAAATTTCTTCAATGATTGGACATCCCTTTTCTATAAAATGTTGCATTATCATTCCTTGCAATGTTTTCATTCGTAAAGCTAAAGGTCCGATTTGATTTTCAATAATAACTCGGTCAACAGTAATATCTTTTAATAAGTTTTCGAATCCTGCTTTCATTCTCTGTCCATATGTAACCATATTTATATTTGATGTTTTTACTGTGGGGACAAAAGACAAATAATTCTCTTCCAATTCCTTAAATATTAATTCTTGATATTCCACCTTTTTAATTTTTTTCTTCTTGACATCTTGAATAATGTCGTATTTTTTACAAATATGTTTAAGAACATCAATCTTTGCTTTTTTAATGTAAACTTGTTTAAGTTCGTTGTTGGGTATATTAAAAGATTGTTTTTTCGCATGAATTTTGCAAAAATACTGAGAATTTTTATGATATTTTGCATTTTTTTCGCAAGATTTATTTTTTTTAATAATTTTACCACAACATTTATGGTTTTGTTGGTGACATAAATCAATAATACCCCATTTCTCAATGTTATATTTTGTGTCGATTGTAGTAAAAAGACAATATGCTAAACATTTCATTCCAACATCTATACTCAATATCTTCATTACATATCAATATTATTTAATTTTAAATACTATTTGTTATGTAATTAGTATTTAATTAAAGTTTGGTAAATTAAGCATTTGTGACTGGGACATAATTGGAGCAACCAATCGAGATTCTAATGCTTTGGATGATATATATAAGTTTTTAAGATCTGAATTTTGGTATCCAAATGGTTTTGATTGATCGGTACAAGATTTGAAAATATATTTATTAGGACATTTTACAGTATTTCTATCTTCATAATTTTCCCAACAAGCACAACAATTGTCACATGCCCCCAGTTGATTTTTTTTTATAATATTATCAGCATTTTTGATTAAATATTGTCTATATTGATAGTTATTAGTAATTCCAACTTGTTTTTTAAGTGCTTTATTAATAGTACAAGCTGGCTCCCAATTTGTAGCCCACTGCCCATCACTCATCAATGCTGGAAATCCAGGATGAATATTATTTGATCCTTTATAGCAAGTACCCCAACTCATTTATATTAGACTAATATTATTTTCTATTGACTGGTTGCTAATAATTCAACAAGTTTATTTTTTCGGAGACCTTTATAATTGGTAAATCCTTTTTCTCCTGCAAGTTGTTTTAACTCTTTAACAGTTTTTTCTTTCAAAGGTTTATCATCTTTAACTTCTATCTTTTTGACTATGATTTCTTCTTGATGTTCACTGGTATTTTCTTCTTGTTTCTCTTCTTCTTGTTCCTCTACTTCTATCTCATCATTGTTTACCTCTTCTAAAGTAATCATATCGTCCATATTTGTTTCTTCAAAATCACTAATATCATCTAAATCATCTCCGGGTTCAACTTTGAGAGATTCAATTTCCGCTCCCGATAAACTAATTGATTTTATATTTTCACCAACTACCGTTTCTTTAATATTTAAAAGATCACCCTCTTCATCACTAACTTCATCACTAGCTGAATAGTCTGATTCATCATCAGAAACATTAATTAAATTTGCTTCTACCCGGTGTTCAGTGCCTCCCATTTGCACATCTTGAAATGCTACTGTAGGCACGGATTGTGTATCATTTCGAGGATGATTTTGATTAATAATTTTATTTTGTTCGTATTCTTGAATTAATTGAAACATTAAGTCTACTTTTTGTTCCATTCTACTAATTCTATTTCTGAAATATAAAAATAAAATGACACAAACCAAACAGGTCACTCCTAAACTAATTAAAAAAAGTCTCATCTTTGTTTATTTTCTACTAATTTTTAATTTATCTAAATTAAACGAAATTTATAGTTTATTGATAATTTGATTAGCTTCGTTCAAAATTTTTGTTGGGTAGTTTAATTGCTTTAAAACCATTATTCCTCCTTTAATTTTTGAGACACCTTTTACCATTTTATAAGAATATTCTGGTATATAATCTTTGATTGTTGTCTCCATATTATAATTACAAACTCGTGTATGTTTTCTAAATAATTTACAAAGGCGAATATAATGCGTTGTTAACATAAATCTTATATTGGGATTTTCAGTTATAAAATTTAAATAACTATAAGCTGTAGCAACTGCTTCATATGGATTCGTTCCCGAATATAATTCGTCAAAAATGCAAAAATGTTTTTTATTTTTATCTTGTTCTATACATTTTAAAATATCGACACAACGTCTAGCTTCTGCTTGAAATAAACTATCTCTTGCATTCGTATCAGGTATATTTAAATAACAGTGTATGGAATGAAAAGGAGTTATATAACCTCCTTGATGAAAACCATATCCTATTTGTTGTGCTAATAACACATTGATGACTGTTGTTTTTAATAAGGTTGTTTTTCCAGCTGCGTTGGGTCCTGTTATAATTATGTTATTACTCATATCAACTGTATTTTCCACAATATTATCAGAAATACAAGGATGATATGCGTTTTTAATATGCAATTTGACTTTCTTACTTTTCTTAATTTTGATTTTATTAATTTGTTGAAGTTTAATGTTAGTGCTTACGCCATGGATACATTCTATATATCCATTAAATCCAAATGTAAATAATAATAAATTTTGTATTTCTGGGTTTGTTTGTAATATGTAAAATTCTTTCATAATTTTTCCCATAGATGCGAATTTATGTGGATTCAATGTGGTTAAAGGAATACTGTTAATAATATTTGATAATTTTTCAATATGTTCTAATTTATTGTTAATATAGTCTCTATATGCAGTATGAGATTTCAATGGTTTGATTAATGTTATATAGGTTTTCATTTGAGATTTAGTATGTTCTAAATATAGCTTTAATGATCGGAATGTTTGATTTATTTGTTTTGTATTTAAATAAAAATGATAACATGCTAAACCATTTTGATATATTTGATAGACATACATCCCACAACACATTATTAAATATATTCGCTGACCCCACGATAAAGAATCAAATCTGGTAAATAGTTGACCCATACTATGTTTATCTAATTGTTGTTTTAAGACTTGCACATATTCTTCTATTGTTATTGGTTTTTTTAGTACTTTAAGAATTAGAAATGGTATAATTAATAATATTATTGGTGCTAATAAACTTAGCAGGGGTGATATCGTTTGATAAAATGTAAGAATCGCTAAAAACATTTCAGATTTATTTAAAAATTCAAGTTTTTCCCATTCTATATATTGAAATTTTTCAATAAAATTATCCATTGTTTTAATGTCAGTCCAATTTTTCCAACATTTTTCTATTATTGGTTTTGTTGGAAATAAATTACTTTTACCAACTGAATTATATAGCTTTTGCGAATCTTTTAAAAACTCAGTATTCGTTGTATAATATTTACACCATTTATCAAGCAATTCGTGTCCTATTTTTGACGAAGGTCTAAAGGTTTTATTATATATAGTTTTGTTTGAACCAACCTGTTTTAATAACTCTAAATCTGCATATAAGTTTTCGAAAATTTCTTGTTTTTGTTTATCAAATTCTATTGGAAGTAAAAAATTTTTATTAATTTCTTTAATTAACATTAAAGAAGTTAGAGATATTAAGTATTAATATTCGACGAGTTACATACTGTTAAGATGTTTTGACCAATCTCCCGGCATCTCGCTAATTTGTGTATTATAATATTCTTCAAAATGTTTCAACTTAGCCCCATCATGACGTGTAACAAAGTTAATAGCAATACCTTTTCTTCCCCATCTACCAGAACGACCGATACGATGAAGATATGTATGCTCACTTTTCGGTACATCAAAATTAATAACAACACTGACTTGTTGGATATCAATTCCGCGCGCAAATAGATCAGAAGTAATTAGCACTCTGCATCCACCATTTTTAAAGTCTTTATGAACTTCCTTTCGCTCATCTTCGTCCATTTTTCCATGAATTTTCTTGACAGGAAAGTTATCCTGAACCATTGCTTCTTCTAAATCATCTACACGACGCGTAGAATTGCAATAAATAATTGCTTGTGAAATAGTTAGACCCTCAAATAGATCTTTAATGGTTGCATATTTATGTTCATCACTATCAAGTCTAATATAATACTGAGCTATACCTTGAAGTGTTAGCATGTCCGCTTTAACTAAAATTTTAATAGGATTTCTCATAAATCGAGCGGTTAATTGTTCTAAAGTTTCTGGCACTGTAGCACTAAATAGTCCAATTTGGATATCATTGTGCATATACTGGAAAATTTTATAAATCTGATCTTTAAATCCTGCGGACAGCATTTCGTCTGCTTCATCCAGTACAATAAGATCAATCTTTTCGGTCTTAAGATATTTTCTACGAATCATATCATGAACACGTCCAGGTGTTCCTACGACAATATGTGGTGGATCTTCATCTAACTTAGACCTATCACCATCAACCGATGTTCCACCGACGAGTAGTTGTACTTTAACTTTTTCAAAACGTCCGATATCCGTGATTACGCCCTTAATCTGGCTGGCTAATTCATGTGTTGGTGCTAAAATAAGAACTTGTGTGGAATGTAGTTCGTGATCTATAATTTGAAGTGAACCTACACCAAAACATGCTGTTTTTCCCGTTCCTGATTGTGCTTGCGCAATAATATCACGGCGTTTTCCTTTATGTCCTGGTTGGACAAGAGGAATTAGTCCTTTCTTTTGAATTGGTGAGGGTTTTTCAAACCCAAAGGCATAAATACCTCTAAGCAAAGCTGGACGAAGATTTAGAGTAGGATCATCCCACTCACTAATTTCTGTATACGTATGGTTGGTCTTTTCGGACATCTATATATGTGTGGTATTATGCTTTTAAGTTTATTGATAATAGATTGTTTTCAATTTTTATATCTACATAAAAATTGATATAAATATGAACAGTTAAATAAATGTAGTACACAATGACTTCAATACTGGCTGACCATCAATATGATTTAAGACATTTCCCACAGGCAAATCAAATAAATGTAAATAAATTTTTAGCACAAAATGTTATTGATATAATAGATAATTTAGCCTCTCTAGTAGGCGCACCCTCTTATCAAAAAACACCTGTTTTTAAACATATGCGCTCTCGTAATAATAATAATAGACCGTCGCGTCAAAGACAGGTGATTTCAGGTGCGGATTGGGCTGAAATTAGAAATTTTAAAACGACAGAACTAACTAAAAAAGAGGAGGGGGTTGATAAAGACATTGATGAATTGCGCGGTTTACTGAACAAACTTACGAGTAATAATTATGAAGATATGGAAAAAAATATAATGAAATCTCTCACTACTATTATTGGTAAGAATTGTAAGGAAGAAGATTTGGAAAAGATTGGCGAAGCCATATTTGAAATTGGTAGTATAAATAAATTTTGGTCGGCAGTGTTTGCCAAATTATATAAAACTATATTATCTACATTTCCTGCTATGAATGAAATTTATAAAAAGAATTTTAATAATTTCCTATCATTATTTAATAATATTCGTTATGTGAGCGCAGAAGAAGATTATGATGAATTTTGCAAAGTTAACAAAGAAAATGAAAAACGGCGTTCTATTGGAAGTTTCTTTGTTCATCTAATGAATAATGATGTAATAAAGGAAGTGGCTATATTTGAACTTATTAAACAATTAAAAGAAACAATGTTGAATTTTATGGACATGGAAAACAAAAAAAAGGAAGTTGCAGAATTTGCAGAAAACATTGTGATTTTGATCAATGGTGGGAAGGAGAGATTAGAAGCGTATAAACTTGATGTAACTTTTGGTTGGGATGAATGTGTAGAATTTATTGAAGATATGACAAAAAGAAAGGTTTCAAATCATCCGAGTCTTAGTAATAAGGTAGTATTTAAATTTATGGATTTAGAAGAAGAACTTTAATATTTATCTGCGGAAAGATCGTGTTACACCATAACCGACTCCACTGGTAAAACTGCGTCTAGCAGTTCGACGATTACAAATGTCTTCGCAACTGATTTCGCCTGAACACAGTCCGATAAGAACCATAATTGCACAGACAAAACCCATTATAATCATGAATAATTTACACATAACAAACTCTTCGCATATAGCCATTCCTACCCCAATAATTAAATCAGTGACGATCTCTCC
>PVMK01119998.1_pt1 | contig 22108 bp, 18 predicted proteins | sample 1853481 | NCBI WGS metagenome assembly PVMK01 (sample SAMN08533507, study PRJNA380276) | Marine sediment metagenome, whole genome shotgun sequencing project.
AACTACATCGGCAGCGCGACAGTGCTCCGCGTACTCGTTTTCCGGTTCCTGTTTGACGTCGACGATCGCTGCGCCGTTATCGCGCATGGTCGTGAGCATCCACACGATGTAGTCGCCATGTTCCTCGATCGCGTTCGTGAAGTTGAAGCTTCCGCCGCCTCCCTGGGGACCCGATACGATGAACAGATTTGGGAAGCCGTTACTGTGAAGGCCGAGAAAGGTCTTGGTGCCTTCCGTCTGCCACTTCTGTTGCAGGGTTTGCCCGCCGCGGCCAGTGATCATGTTGAACGTCGAGGTTGCCATCCACTGAAATCCCGTTGCGTAGACCAGCACGTCCAGCGGATATTCCGTCCCCTCGTGCACCACCCCGTTTTCGTTGATCTCGGCCACCCCTCGAGGCGCGGTATCCACCAGCGTTACGTGAGGCTGGTTGAAGGTTGGCAGGTACTCATCGTGAAAGGTCGGTCGCTTGCAGCCATACGGGTAATATGGCTTCACTGCGGCCGCGGTGACCGGGTCCTCGACAATGGCGTCAACCCGCGCACGAATCTGCTCCATGATGCGAAAGTTGCTTTCCAACTGCTTTTCGATCAGCTCCTCTGGTGACAGTTTTCTGTCGTGCTGCTTACGCTCTTTGAAATCCGCAACCTTGCCCGCCAGGTAATCGTCGTTTGCTTTCATGGCGGTTCGGCCCGCTGAGATCTTCGCGAATCGCGCTCGTCTGGCCTTTGCCCAGCCCGGTTCGCCGGCCCACGTTTCGATCCCCTCCGGGGGCGTCGCCCGCTGATCGCGCACGTCGATCGACGAAGGGGTGCGTTGAAAGACGTAGAGTTCCTTGACGATCTTGGCGATCTCCGGAACCACCTGAACGGCGGTGGCCCCCGTGCCGATGATTCCCACCCGCTTGCCGGTCAGATCGATGTTGTAGTCCCATCGGGACGTATGGAACGAATCACCCAGGAAGGATTCCATTCCCTTGATTCTGGCCAGTTTCGGGGTGGTCAGGATGCCGTTGGCCAGAATCACGAATCGCGCGCGCATCGCATCGCCGCGATCTGTCCTGACCGTCCATCGTCCGGTGTTTTCGTCCCACTCGGTCGCATCGACCGTCGTGTGGAAAAGGCAGTGATCATAGAAACCAAATTTCTCTGCCATGTTCTGGCAGTACTCCATGATTTCGAATCCCGACGCGAACTTCATCGTCGGCATATAGCCCATTTCTTCGAGCAATGGGAGATAGCTGTACGCTTCGACATCGCAGGCGATTCCGGGATATCGATTCCAGTACCATGTGCCCCCGACGTCGCCGCCTTTCTCGCAGAAACGCACATCTTCAAACCCCGCTTCGCGCAGCTTGTGCCACAGCAGAAGACCGGCAAAGCCCGCGCCAACGACGAGAATCTCACACTCGTCGGTCAGCGCCTCCCTCGGCACAGGGGCCGCCGAGTACACATCCTCGAGGTATCTGCTGAACTCTCCCTCCATCGCCATGTAGTCCGCGGCTCCTCGTCTCGCCTCTTTGAACTCGCGATACTTCGCTTGTTCTTCAGCGTTGAATACCGCCCCGGGCGGAGCTGGTGGGAGCGACGTGAGCGATTCGTCAGTTACGATTGAGTAGCCCTTCCCGGCAATTTTGTCGGTTGCCTTGGAGGAGCGAGTGTCAAAGGTCTTCAAACCACTGCTCGGATCTACACTAATTGACATTGGTCCCATGCTTAACGATGACTGCTAACTGTTAGACGGTTCGTGAGGCAACCACAAACGTTATCAGAAACGCGAGCTTAGCGGCCGGTTTCTCTACGCATGTGCACGAGCAACTTGCCGGCGTCGTGGTTGACGAGCGTGGGCTCGAAATCCTGATCGGTTGGCTTGTCGATTCGCTGCATCCTCAGCACGTCGCAATGGGTGAACTCCGGCAGCCAACCGCAGAGGAAAAAGCCGAAGGGCCGTACTGAGTCCGCCGCCTCTTCTATGCCGGGATCGTCCATCGGCAGATCGAGGTGGGCAATGACCGCGGGCATCTCGGTGAGCGCTCGTTCAACTGCGGCCGCGAGCCCCCGTCCCGTTCGTTTCACGTTGATGTGCAGAAGGCCGCGTCGCGCATCAATCGTGGCGTCGAGTTGTGGCGCGCCCGCCACCGGGTGTGGCGTCAACCATTCTCTTCGCAGCGTGTGTGTGCCAATCAGATCAGCGTACGCCCTGGGTAGAAACTGCGACCTCGCCGGCGCGACCTGAAGTGGCTGGTACACGATCGTTGCCGCAAGCCTTCCAGCAGGGCGATCTTCCAAGTTTCGATAGTTGGTCTCGGCCGGTATGTAGGCCAACATCACGCCGGTTTCGACACCGTCACCCTGAACGGAATGGGTCTGCATGATGGCGTGCGCGGTTGTGGGGTAATGGTTGTAGCCGACGAAGCCCTCGTCGATGCCCAGCACGCGTAACGCAGCTCCCATCTTGCCCAGCACGCCTTGTCCACGGAACGCAGGATCCACTACCGTGTTGCCTGCTTCCGCGGCCAGGGCCTCTGGGTGTCGTAACGAATAGCCCGTGTGACCGATGACGTGATCGTCGTGGATGGCGACCACCGAACGTAGCAGACCGGCATCGATTCTCTCGGCGAGTGCATCGACATCGTAGAAGATTGCACTCGGATAACTGTCGCCGTAGCAACGTTCGAAACACGCCGACAACGAACCGCCGTCGGCGGGCACCAGACGCCGAACGGTTACCGCTGCCGAGGATGGCATTTTCTGAACGGAGTCCAGCCGGTTCGTCATTTTAAAAAGCTTCGCGATGAAGGGATTCTTTCCGGCTGAACAGACATCGCATCAAGAGACGCCGCGCGACTGGCCTTCCCAATAGGGCGCGCGCAGGTCTTTCTTCAGGATCTTGCCGGACGGGTTGCGGGGTATCGCCGCCATCCAGTCGACCGACGTGGGGCACTTGAAGCGGGCCAGCTGTCCACGGCAATGTTCGATGATCGCTTCCTCGGTGAGGTCATCGTCTTTACGGGTGACGATTGCCTTCACGGTTTCACCCCAGCGCTCGCTCGGCACTCCGATCACGGCGGCGTCGGCGATGCCGGGATGTTTCATCAGCGCGTTCTCGACCTCCGCGGGGTATATGTTCTCGCCGCCGGAGATGATCATGTCTTTGACGCGATCGTGGATGAACAGGTAGCCGTCCTGCAGGTAGCCTGCGTCACCGGTACGCAACCAGCCGTCCTCGGTGACGGTCTCACGTGTCGCGTCGGGGTTGCGCCAGTAGCCCTTCATGTTGTGCCGGCCGCGAATCCAGATCTCGCCGACTTCGCCCTCGGCTTGCGAGGCGCCGGTGTCGGTGTCGACGATCCGCAGCTCGGTGCCGGGGGGCGGCTGCCCGCAGGAGCGAAGGAGATGCGCGCGCGGGCCACCCGGGTCGTGATCCTCGGGCGGCAGCAGCGTGCCAACGCCGGTGGTTTCGGTGAGTCCGTAGCCCTGCATGAAGTCGCAGCGGAAGGTATCCATGGCACGAACGAGCACTTCCTCGGTGATCGGCGAGGCTCCGTAGAGGATGAGCTCGAGGCTTTCGAAATCGATCGTGTCGATGCCCGGTGCGTCCAACATGAATTGCAGCACCGCCGGAACGAACATTGCGTGCGTGACGCGCTGCTCCGGGACCAACCTCAGGATCAGCGGAACGTCGACATCGCGCAAAACGATGGTGCGGCCGCCGAAATACTGGCCGACGACTCCCCAGCCGCTTCCAGCGATGTGAAACAAAGGCATACACACGAGATTCACCGTCGACTCGGACATGCGGTACAAGTTAAGGCCGTCCTCCAGCAGGCCCAGGAAGTTGTCGTGGGTCAGCTCGACGCCCTTCGGCAGACCGGTGGTCCCCGATGTGTAGAGCTGATAGCAGGTTGCGTCCGGTTCGATCGTGACGCCGGGATCCTCGTCCGTGTGGCCCGCAAGCCATTGCTCGAATGTGGGATGCCCTGAATCCTCAGCGTTGCCGAGCACGACGATGGTCTCGAGTGCCCCGAGGTTCAGGTGATTCAGCTGGCCCAGGAACTCCGACCCGAGCAACAACACCTTGGCCTCGCTGTTGTCCAGGATGTACTGAATCTCCGGAGCCGCCAGGCGCCAGTTGACCGCCACGGTCACGGCGCCGAGCTTTGCTCCGCCGTAGAGGTAGGTGAAATACTCGGGCGCGTTTTTGTCTAGAAAGGCGATGCGATCCTGATTGCCGACGCCGGCCGCCGTGAGGGCCGCAGCGACCCGGTTCGCCTCGGCATTGAGTTCACCGAAGGTCCAGGTCCGCCCGTCTTCCGCGCTAACTAGCGCTTGCTTGTCGCCACTGGTGCGCGCGTGGTGCCGGAGTATGTCCGGCAGTGTAGAGATGCTCATTTGGGACCTCCCGTTTCCGGTGCCATTGAATCACGGCGTTCCGAGCGGGGCTACGGCTACCGGGTAGCACGATCACGCAGGTGGGGTAAGCTAGCCCCCGTAACAACCGGGGCAAGCGAACATGGGGCAGCGTGTCGATCTGGGTGGGGCCGCAACAGGGCCACTTGCGGGTGTTCGGGTCATTGATTTTACGGCGGTCTATTCCGGTCCGATCGCCGCGTCGATTCTGGGCGACCAGGGTGCCGAAGTCATCAAGATAGAGTCGAAAACGGGCGACCTCATGCGTCGCGGGCTGCCGAAGAACAACGGAATGGGCGTCGCTTTCACCACGATGAATCGCAACAAGAAATCTCTGTGTCTCGACCTGCGGGCGGATGCGGGTCGAGATATTGCGCACAAGCTCATCGCAACCGCAGACGTCGTCATGGAGAACTTTCGTCCCGGGGTCATGGATCGTTTGGGCCTGGGTTACGCTGAATTCAAAGCTGCTCAGCCGAAGTTGGTGTACGTCTCCATTAACGGCGTGGGGTCAACGGGGCCGTACGCTAAGCGGCGTGTCTACGATGCCGTCATACAGGCCATATCAGGCTTTACCACGCTGCAGCCCGAGGGTGATCCGGTCATGGTGAATAGTCTCGTTTGCGACAAGATCACCTCGCTGACGGCGTCCCAAGCAGTGGTTGCCGCGTTGTTTCAAGCCGAACGCTCGGGTCGCGGGCAGAAAGTCGAGGTGTCGATGCTTGATGCCAGTCTGTATTTCCTGTGGCCCGACGCCATGGGCAACTACACGTTTCTCGAAGGAGACATTGAAGCCGTCCCCAATCTGGACCACAGCGTGTTCATGCGCAAAACGAAAGATGGCTGGATCGCCTCGATGCCGGTACAGCAGGCAGAAGTGCTGGGTGCCTTTCGTGCGTTGGGTGTCGAAGATCTGATCGAAGACGAGCGTTTTTCATCCTTTGAGAGCCGTTCACGCAATCGCGCTTTGATGCGCGAGCTGATGGATCAAGCCTATGCCAGGTTTACGACCGATGAGCTCTGCGAGCGGTTTGAAGCAGAAGACGTTCCTTACTCGCGGGTGAATCTACGTGAGGACATTGCCGATGATCCTCAAGTGCAGTCGATGCAAGCGCTATGGACTTATGATCACCCCCAGGCCGGCAAAGTTCGCACGCCTCGCCCGTCAGCCCAGTTTGGGGACACACCCAGCAACATTCACGCGCACACACCGACGCTGGGTGAGCAGAATTCAGAAATACTGGCTGAACTTGGATTCAACGCAGCCGAGATCGAAGGGCTGACAGCAGACGGTGTGATATTTGCCGAGGAGTTGCGTGATGACTGAAGACACTTCGAACTGGACACTGACCGGCTTGGTGCAGCGTCAGGCGGAAGTTCATGGCGAGCGCGAGTTCCTTTCGTTTGAGCACGGCACCACGCTCACGTTTGCCTCGCTGCACCGTGACAGTGACCAACTCGCTCGCAACCTTGCCGGCCTTGGCGTGGAGCCGGGTGACCGGGTCATGGTCATGCTCAAGAACCGCATTGAGTTCATGTTCGCCATGTTGGCGATCATGAAGCTTGGCGCGATTTTCGTACCCGTCAATACCGAGCTGAAAGGGTCTTTTCTGCAACACCAGCTGCGCAACTCCGAGCCCCGCGTGGTCTTCCTCGATACGGATTTGAGTGATGCCTTCGACACGGTTGAGGGGGGCAACGAAAAGCTCACCGCCGTCGTCTATGTGGCAGGCGATGTGCCGGATCGCCGCCCTGTGGTCCTCGCCGGGACCGAGGCGATGACATTCGAGACGTTCTCCGAACTGGCCGGTGCCGAAGACGATGTGCTGGTCACAGCCCAGCCTCAGGACATCGCCTGCATCATGTACACCTCCGGCACCACGGGGCCGTCCAAGGGTGTCCTGATGCCGCATGCTCATTGCTATTTGTTCGGCCACGGCATGGCACGCACGCTGGAGTTGACTGAACGCGATTGCCAATACGTTTGCATGCCGCTGTTCCATGCCATGGGGTTGTTGCTGCAGGTGCTCAGTTCCCTGATCAGCGGCTCTAAAGTCTTCTGCATTGAACGCTTTTCGCCAGCCCGTTGGCTCGACGACGTACGCGCCAGTGGCGCCACGGTGACGAACGCGCTGGGTGTTATTCCCGAATTCATCTTCCGCACCCCGGAATCCGAGCACGACCGCGATCACAGCCTGCGTACGGTCATGGCTGTCCCCATCGCCGCTGAGTGGGGTGAGGCCATGGAGCATCGCTTCGGCTTCAAATTCATGCAGGGTTACGGCATGACCGAGGTCAACCTCCCGTGCTACACGAAGCCCGACGACCCCTTGGTGCCGGGCATGGCGGGGCATGTCCTGGATGAGTTCTTTGAAGTCGGCGTCGTCAATGCAGCAACCGACGTCCCCGTCGCTCAGGGGGAGATTGGCGAAATCGTTGTCCGTCCGAAAGTACCGTTCTGTTTCAACCAGGGCTATTACCGGATGCCCGACGTTACCGTCGAGGCTTGGCGTAATCTGTGGTTCCACTCCGGCGATGCGGGCTATTTCGACGACCAGGGCCGTCTGTATTACGCAGACCGAATCAAGGATCGTATCCGCCGGCGTGGTGAGAATATCTCCAGCTTCGAGATTGAACAGGTATTGAACGACCATCCCGACATCCAGGAAAGCGCCGTCGTCGGCATCCGGGTCGAAGGTGCGGGCGGTGAGGATGAGGTCAAAGCCTACATCGTCACGGACGGTGGCCGGGACATCGACAACGTTGCCTTGCTGGATTATTGCGCCGCGCGTATTCCACGCTTCGCAGTTCCTCGCTATGTCGAGGCGGTCGAAGCCGTGCCCAAAACCGCAACCGGTAAGATTCAGAAAGAACCGCTACGCCAGGCGGGCGTCACCGAGCGCACCTGGGACCGCGAATCCGTCGACTACAAGATCGCGCGTCGTGTGTAAGGCTCGATCAACACGCTGCTAGTGTGGTGCGCTAGATATCAAGGTTGAAAAGTTTGACCGCGTTTCCTCCCAGCACCAGATTGCGTCGGTGTTCACTCATGGAGGCGAGCGCGGTGTGCACCTCTTCCACGGCGTTAGCGTGAGAGTCTATGTGCGGGTAGTCGCTTCCCCATAAGAAATGCTCTTCGCCGAGCAAGTCGCACTGCGCGTCAATTGAGCGCTCGGACGGATCCATGACAAACCAGAAGTTTTCGCGCATATATTCGCTTGGCTTCCGTTTCATGGGCGCGAAGCTGCCAAATCGATCATATTTTTCGTCGAGACGATCCATCAGATAGCTGGCATAGCCCGCGCCGGATTCGACAATCGTCACCTTCAGCTTGGGAAATCGGTCGAACAGGCCATCGCAGATCAGCGCCGCCGTAGCGGGCATGAGCTGCATGGTTCCGCCCAGCGCGAAAGAGAACACCGTATTCATGGGTTCCTTCTCGCTGTCCCACCATTGGGTCATGGAGAGATTGACCGCGCGGTTGAAGCGCACGATCAGATGGATGCAGACAGGCAGGTCGGCGGCCACCATCTCTTGCCATAGCGGATCGAAGTCAGGATGAGAAGGGCGTTTTCCGCCGACAGGCTCCGGCGCCAGAAACATGCCTTTGAAGCCAAGTTTGAGGCAACGACGCAGCTCCTCCAGCGCAAGGTCCACGTCATACAAAGGACTCTGGGCGATTGGGATAATCCGGTTCAGTGCCGGTGCGGCGAAGTCCCATTGCCAATTGTTGTAAGCGCGGGCATAGGCCATTGCGAGCTCAGGATCTTCAGGCTTATCCCACAGAATGCCAATGGTCGGGAATACCACGCCGGCGTCGACACCCCACTCATCCAACAACGCGACTCGTGCATCGGTGTCGTAGCTCGCCTTTGGACAACCTTCCAGGTAGGGAATTTCCGGCTTCATGAACAGTTCGTCGGCTCGATGATCCACGCCGCCAAGGACGGCGAGGCGTCCTTGTAGGAGCGACTTGTTGTCCACGATCAACTCTTCAATGCCGTTCGCGTTTTTGCGGACATGAATGGATCGATCACGATACCTGGGTTCAATGTATTCATCCCAGAGATCCGGCGGCTCGAGCACGTGAGAATCCATATCCACAACAACTGGTTTGGTACTGATCGTGTTCATAGCAGAATTATCGCCTGTTCAAGATGCTCGTGGCATTGATCTCGGTGCCGCCCGCATAGCATATGATAGTACCCTTGAAACGAGCCACCGTCGGCACTTCACACGGAATGAATAGCCAATGAATCAGGATCTGGATGCCAGCTCACCGAAGTATCTGCGCGGCAAGTACGCCATCGTAGGGGTCGGAGAAACGGAATACACGCGCGGCTCGGGTTGCACGACACGCACCCTGGGCACGCGGGCGGTACGCGCCGCGATCGAAGATGCGGGGCTCACCCCAGCCGACGTGGATGGCATGCTGTCGTACAGTTACAACGATTCCACTCCGTCTCCGTCGATTGCGGGCGACCTGGGGATTCGGCTCAACTTTCACATGGACGTGTACGGCGGGGGCTCCAGTACCGAAGCGCTGGTCGGTATTGCCATAGGTGTCATCGAAGCCGGGATGTGCAACACCGTGGTGATCTACCGGGCGATGAACGGTTTCAGCCAGGTGCGTATCGGTGGAACCGGCCGAGGGGGTCGCTCGGCGCTCTCCGGAAACGCTCTGTTCAGTGCGGGCGGTGGCCTTACGAGCGCCGGGCAGATGTTCTGCCAGTCGTTCATGCGGCACATGTACGACTACGGGACGACACCGGAGCAGGTGGCGCACGTCAAGGTCATTCACTCGGAGCACGCGACTTGCAACCCCAAGGCCTACTACAAGCAGCGGGTTAGCGTGGATGACGTGCTGTCCAGTCGCATGATCGTGAAACCCCTGCACCTTCTGGATTGCTGCGTCGAAACAGACAACGGTACGGCGATCGTCGTGACCCGCATGGATCGAGCCAAAGACTGTCGCCATACCCCGGCGGTGATTCAGTCTGTCGCTGGCCGGTGTCTGAAGCCACGCAGTGACATGCACTATCAGTCGGGCCCCATTTCAACGGTCGCTGGACACTACGCCAAAGACATTCTCTGGCCCAATGCCGGGGTCGGTCCGGAAGACGTTCAGGTAACGGGGTCCTACGACGCATTCACGTTTACGACCCTGTTGCAGCTCGAGGACTATGGCTTCTGCAAGAAGGGGGAGGGTGGGGACTACGTGAGTTCCGGGGTGATGCGGCTTGGTGGAGCCCGTCCGAACAACACCAGCGGTGGTCACCTGTGTGAGGGGTATACCCATGGCATCAACATGGTCATCGAGAACGTGCGCCAGCTACGTCACGATGTCGACGACAGCTGTCCGCTCGGTCCGGATGGCCGGCGCCAGCACACGTTCGACTACGTAGACGGCGGTTGCCGGCAGGTCAAGGACGTGGAACTCAGTGCGAACATGGGCTGGGGCACACCCGGCATGGGTTCTGCAATGGTCATGGCGCGGGGGGCTTGAGCATGGCGCTGGAAGGCGAATACCTGGGCATGCCCGTTCGCGTCGATGAGGTCGATCAGGAGAATTTTGCGTTTTTCGGCTACTGCGGCCAGCACGAGTTGCGGGTGCAGCAGTGCACAAGTTGCGACCTGAAGCACTTCCCGCCGACCACGGCGTGTCCGTTCTGCGCGCATCCCGAGTGGACCTGGGAACGGCTCAGCGGACGTGGCACCGTCTACTCCTATGGCGAAGTGCATCACGCCATTCAAGGCACCTTTCGCGCGCATACGCCGTATCTGTTGCTACTGGTCGAGTTGGACGAGCAGCGCAACGAGCCTCACGAGTTCGATGGTTTGAGGCTGCAAGGCAATCTTGCAACCGCTGACGCCGACCTCGCATCCCCCGAACTTGTTCGTCAGGTAGGTATCGGCACCCGTGTGCGAGTGGTGTTCAAAGACATTGGGCCCGGCATTGCCATGCCGCTATGGGCGATCGATGAAGAGGCCGAGCAACCGGACGAGCCCTGGCGATATCCTATCGAGTAAGCCCTCGAAAATCTGTTGGGCCGCCTCACAGTTCGATTTTGTAGAGCGAGGCCGCGTTGTCTCGCAGAATTTTCTTCTGCACGATGGGGTCGAGATCGGCGATGGCCGCGCGTACTCGATTCGAGCTGTCGGGATACAGGCAGGTGGGATGGGGAAAGTCGGTCTCGAACATGACCTGGTCTGCGCCCAGTTGCTCGATCGCAGATCCCAGGCTGCGGGACTCGAACCAGAAGCATCCATAGAACTGGCGTTTGAAGTACTCCGAGGGCTTCATCGACAGATGCGACAGGTGCTCGGGCGCGGTCTCACCAAACTGGTAGTCCAGGGCTTCGAGCAGGAACGGCAACCAGCCGATGCCGCTCTCCACCGACACGAACTTGAGGTTCGGGTAGCGCCCCGGTACGTCGCTGACCAGGAGGTTCGCCAGCCAACGGAGTTGTCCAAGGAAGATCGCGGCACCCCCCAGCGAAAGTTTCACGTCGCCCGACCAGGTGTCGTAGGGCACCGAACCGGACCAGTCGATATCCCCCTCGGACGCCCCGATGTGGAAGTTGATCGGCATCTCCAGCGCCTCGCAGACTTCCCAGAACGGCCGCCAGTCGGGTTGCGCGAAGTTCGGCATGCCGGAGTCGTGTGGGTTGGAGCACATGACAATACCGCGCGCGCCGTTGCTTTTGGCCCGCTCGACCTCGGCGATGCACGCATCGATGTCCCACCACGGTACCAATGCCATGGGCAGGATGCGGTCGCCCGAGCGGGACTGGAGATCGTTCATCCAGTCGTTGTAGATCTCCACGCAGGCGATGCGCAGGGCTTTATCGTCGATACGAAGGAAATTCTGGTTGCCGAAACCGCCAACGTTCGGGTAGACGATGCCGTGGCTGATCCCCAGGCTGTCCATGATTTCCAGCCGTGCGTCGCAGTCGTAGGATGCTGCGTGCACCTTGTTGATGTCGGCCCTCAGGAATCGCAGCCCGAGCATTTTCTCGCCGTCCGGCAGGATTGCAGATACCGCCGAATCGCCCGCGAGCGGGATGTCGCCGTTGACTACCCAACGACGGCGGCCGTTGTGCTCCTTCACCTGAGGCACGAGATCCCGGTATTTGGCGGGCGCCAGGCTGGTCCACAGGTCGTGGGGCTCGCTCCAGTGCGTGTCGCTGTCAATGATTTTGACGTCTGGGAAGATCTGGTCGAGAGCAGTCATGGGTTCGGGCCCTGGTTCGCGCTGGACGCGCCGGCGCAACAATTTGATGGCATCGATTCTACGCTACGCTTCGCGGGGGCTACCAGGGCAGCAGCGTGCCGTCGGCGTGACGAAACTCGGGCGGCGTGTCGGGACCCAGCCGGTCCATCTGCGATACCAGGCCCTCGGCAGCGTCGCCCGGCTTCGTGTACTCGTCCCAGCTGGGTGCGCCCTTGGTCATCGCGGTCGCAACCGTGCCGGGATGCAGCAACATCACCCGGATGCCTCTTGGTTCGAACTGGTGATAGAGGTTCACGCCCAACATGTTGGCCGCCGCTTTCGACATGCGATAGCCGTACATCCGGCCGCTGCCGTTGTCACCGATCGAGCCCATGCGACTGGTGACAATTCCCACCTTACCGCCGGGTTGCAGGTTGGCTTCCAGCGCGCAGATGGTGCGAAGGGGTCCCAGTGCATTCAGGTCGTAGTCGGCGAGCATCTGCGCGTAGTCGAATTCGCCCCATCGATCGAACGAACCGCGGCCAGCCACATGAACCAGCACATCTATTGGTTGATCGGTCAATGCCGCGAGCCGCTGCACCGCATGATCGTCTGTGACGTCGATGTTCGGCACCACGCGAACGCCGTCGTCCAACTCGGTACCCTCTTCGAGGCAGACCGCGATCACCGTGTCGCCGCGTTGGTGATAGACATTTGCCATTGCAGCACCGATGCCTCGGTCGGCGCCTACGATCACAACGTTGGTCATCAGGTTTCCTTCCGCATCTGAAATCGAGTGTCGCTGCAGGGATGGTACGACGAATGGCATGAAAAGAAGCGCCGGTACCACAGCCGGATATTTGGCCTATACTCTCGGTTCCAGAGCTTGACACCGCAAAGCAACGTCCGGAGCGACCGGGTTGATTGCCAGACCGCGGTCGCACGGCCCTTATCCAGAGGAGGGTACCGCCATGGCTCAGGAAGTTTCATTCAGGGATATACAAATCTCATCGGATGAGATTGAAATCCGCAAGATCGGCTTGCGGGACCTCTGGGAGTCGCTCAAGGAAGGCTACGACGACTTCAATGCCAAGCCAAGCTACGGCTTGTTTCTTATCCTGATATATCCAGTGTTCGCCTTGCTTGTGACCCTGTTCCTGCTGGGCGAGAACTTGCTGTATCTGGTCTTTCCGATGGTCGCGGGGTTTACCCTGCTCGGCCCGGTGATTTCGGTTTGTCTGTTCGAGATGAGCCGACGTCGCGAACGCGGGCTCGAGCTCAGCTGGTTGTCGGCATTCGACTTTGTCCACACCTCCTCGTTTGCTCCCATCGTCGCGTTATCGATCGTGATGATGCTGCTCTATGTCGCCTGGCTGTTCTTGGCGCAGTTCTTGTACTTTGGCCTGTTCGGCGCAGACCCGCCCGCCTCGGTATCAGACTTTTTGAATCAGCTGGTGACGACACAGCGGGGTACCGCGCTGGTACTTTATGGCAACTTTATAGGGTTGCTATTCGCGTTTACCGTGCTGGCCATTTCGGTGGTGGGATTCCCGTTGCTCCTCGACAGACCGGCAACGGCGGTCACGGCGATCGGCATTTCGATCAGAGCCGTAGCGACGAATCTCCTCGTCATGGCCGTCTGGGGCGTGGTCGTTATCGTGCTACTGGCCGCCGGGGCAGTCTTGTTTCTGATGGGCCTCCCCGCGGTGCTACCGATATTGGGCCATTCGACGTGGCATCTTTACCGCAAACTCGTTGAGCCCTGAGGCTGCAATCGCTCAGTGATTCCACCACGGCCGATCGGAAAACGATCGCATATCGATTTCAAAGGTCCAGGCTGATCGATGTTGTTGCGCCACGTGAAAGTACGTCTCTGCGATCTTGGCGGGAAGCAGGAGACCGTCGTGCTCCATGCCGCGCGTCTCTCTGAGCTGCTGAAATCGTTCAGGTCCGAGCATTTTCCCCAGCGTATCGGGCGCATCTACGGCCCCATCGATGATGATGTGAGCGACGTGGATGCCCTTGGATGACAACTCGGCATTGAGCGTCTGACAAAGCATGCGTCGGCCTCCCATGGCGGCCGCATGAGAGTGTTGCCCGGCATTACCGCGCACCGCTGCGGTTGCCGAGGTCACCAGGATCGTCCCTTTGCCTCGTGATTCCATGAATGGACAGGCAGCCGATGCCAGACGGAACAACCCGAACGTGCCCAGACGCCAGCCCATCTCAAATGCCTTGTAGCTGGTGTCCTGCAGAGCGCGGTCGCCAATTTGCGCGCCCAGGTTGTAGACCACGACTTCAATCGGGCCGATGTCGGACTCAACAGCGGCCACCCGCTCTTCAATGCTGTTCTCGTCGATGGCGTTGAGCAGGAATCCCGATGCGGTGCCACCGTCGTTCTCAATGGCCTCGATCATGTTGTTCAGACCATCTTCGTCGCTGCGTCTACACAGGACGGCGTGATAATCCGCTTCGGCAAAGCGCTTTGCGACGTTGCCACCGATGCCTGCGCCGGCCCCAATGACTAAACAGACTGGTTTCATGGCTATGTCGTTCATTGGAAACTGGTTAGGTACCATACACTAGGATTTCTTACCAACAGCGGGAGAAGCAGCATGTCCGATTCTTCGAATGGGTTACGTCATTGGGGCGTGGTGCAGCCACTTCCTGCACCGATCATTGCACACATGGCGCAGCAGGCAGAAAGCCAAGGCGTGGTCGGCGTGTTCGCGCCTCAAGTCTACGGTCCACCGTTCATTCCCCTGGCGGTTGCTGCGGGTGCAACGGAGAAGCTAAAGCTTGCCAGCGGTATTGCCATTGCGGCGGCCCGCAGCCCCTTTGAGACTGCCATGGCCGCCATCGACATGGACCGTATTTCCAGCGGGCGGTTCGTGCTCGGGTTAGGCACCAGCGTCAGCGCCTGGTCGCAAGGGGTATTCGGTGCGCCGGCGCATCGCCCCGTGCCGTTTTTGCGCGAAACGGTGGCCGCGGTACGGCACGTAATAGCGGGTGCGCACACCGGTCTCGAACCGTTCGAAGGCGAATATTTCAAAGCCGACTTCAAGGAGTTGCAGCCCACCGAACCACCGGTACGAGACGAGATACCCATCTGGATTGCTGCGTTGCGGGCGCCGCTGGTGAGGCTGGCCGCACAGGTCGCGGACGGTGTCATCGGACATCCCATGTGGTCGGTAGAATGGACGCTCGATGAGATGTACCCGGTGTTACTCACCGCGCTCGAGAAAGCGGGACGGTCGCGTGACGATATCGAGATAAACATCTGGCCCTGGGCGGCTATCAATCCGAATGAGGCAGAGGCCATCGAAGACTCTCGCCCGACCATGGCGTTCTATGGGGGTATCAAACAGTACGAGCCGTTCTTTGAAGCACACGGCTTTGGCGAGGTGGCGAAACAGCTTCAGGAAGGCGTGCAGCGCGGCGATTACATGAGCGTTGCTGGCCAGGTACCCGATGAGATGGTGCGTACGTTTGTTGCGGTTGGTGAGCCGGACAAGGTTCGAGAGCGCATCGCACGTCTGGAAGGCACTGTGGATTCCGTGTGTATCCTGCCACCTGTGTACGGCCTGTCTCCGGAGAAAGCCATGTTTTACAGCGGCACGATTGCGCAGACTTTCTACGCTGGATAGGGTGTAAGAGGGCGACCGAGTCGGGATTCATCCATGGGAATTTCCATATCAGAACCAGCACGGGATCTGCCGGTCCGCAAGCAATGCGATGTGCTGGTGGTGGGTGGTGGTCCTGCAGGAATTGCGGCCGCGATCGCCGCGGCCCGTAACGGTGCACACACGATTCTGTTGGAGCGCTACGGCGGCCTGGGCGGTCTCGCCACCGGAGGCCTGATCATCCTGTTGCTCACCATGGACGATGGCCAGGGTGAGCAGGTGATTGCAGGGCTCTGTCAGGAATTCATCGATCGTCTCGATGCCAGGGGTCGCAGCGTGCAGCCCGACCCCGGTGAGTGGGGTAGCGCGGATCCCGCACTCGTCGAGCAATACAGCCGCTGGGGGTTGGTGTGGGGACGTAACCCGGCCGTGGTGCGCTATTCGGTGGCCTACGATCCAGAGGAATTTCGCTTCGTGGCCAACGACATGGTGATCTCGGCTGGGGTTGAGATTCTGTTTCACGCGTGGGGTGCTCGAGCCCTCATGGAGGGTGATCGGATCGCGGCGGTGGCGATGGAGTCTAAATCCGGTCGGGAAGCCATAACGGCGAAAGTGGTCATCGATACGACCGGCGATGGAGACATCTATGCGTCTGCTCGCGTGCCCTTCGATGCAGAGAAGGTTCACCCGTGGCTGTGGTTTCGCATGGCCGGCGTGAAGGACACGGACGCGGCGGTACGTGCTGCAAAACACGGCGTGTTCAAGACGCCGCCAGGAGAAGGGCGGATTCTGGCGCCCTGGGGTGCCGCCGGGCGGATTGATCGCCAGATCTCAGCCATCGATGTGGAAGATTTGAGCTACGCCGAGATCGAGTGCCGGCGCATGGTGATGGAAGAGGCGGAGCGGCTGCGTCGAGAAGTGCCAGGCTTCGAGGCAGCCTTTTTGACCGACATAGCGACACAACTGGGCATTACCGAATCTCGGCGTATGAAGGGGGCCGACACGCTTTGCCGGGAGCAGGCCAACACGACCCACGCGGACGTCATCGCGCGCACCGGCAACTGGACCAAGGCCGGCATGCGCTACGACATTCCTTATGGTTGCCTTTATCCGAAGGAGGTTTCCAATCTGCTTGCGGCCGGTCGTTGCATCTCGGTGGACCATCGTGTCCACCATTCAACCAAGGAAATTCCCGCCTGCTTCGCCACGGGCGAGGCGGCCGGAACTGCTGCCGCCATGGCAGCGGTGCAGGGTATCGCTCCGGGGGTCCTGGACGTGGGCGGGTTGCAGCGGCAGCTCATCAAGCAGGGCGCAAGCCTTGGACTATGACGCCAACCCCTCGCTCGCAGACGTTCTAACTCAATTCTGGGAGCTGCCATGTCACATTTAGGAGGATGTCTTTGTGGTGAGGTGAGATACGACGTCAAGCGCGCCCACATAAATGCGGTTCATTGCTACTGCCAGATGTGTCGAAAGGCACATGGCACTGCATTCTCCACGCACGCGATTGTACGGCCTGACCAAATCGAATGGCTCAGCGGCAAGTCTTCCCTTGTCCCATATGAATCCTCACCGGGGACATTCAGAGAATATTGCTCAATCTGTGGATCACACCTGCTCGTGCATGGGCAGACCGGTGACGACACGTTGGCGATTCCCGTCGGCACCTTCGATGGCGATCCTGAAGTTACAATCCTGAGTCACATATTCACTGAAGAATGTGTTTCCTGGTATCAAATTTCTGACGACCTGCCCCAACATGAGCGTTGGCCCACCGGATATGGACGGGATACATGAGCATCGATGTGCGAAGCGCGGAACTCGAGGATAGGCAGAGCTGCCTCGAACTACTGGCGGCGCTGAGTTCGGCAACAGGGGATTCACCAGACCTTCCAATCGGCGAAGCATTTGAACAACTCATAGATAAGAAACGTGGAGAGATAGTCGTCGCGGCAGAGAACTCCACGATCCTGGGCATGGCTACGGTCAGCTACAACCTGGCAATGCGCTACGGAGGCGAATACTGTCAATTGGAAGAACTCATTGTGTCTCCAGAAGCCAGGGGCAAGAACATAGGCGGCCTCCTCATGCAACGAACGATAGACAACGCCAGATCACGCGGGTGCGCTGACTACGGCCTCTACCTGGTGGAGACGACCGAGCACAACCGACCGTTCTATGAGAAGTACGGATTCAGCGCCGTGGGAACGGAGATGAGACAGCGTTTGATCGACTAAGGCTTGGCCTTGGGCTCTGACCCCCGAGCTAATCAACGCGGCAGGCGTAGACCTCGTACTCCACCGCACTCGGCCGCAGTCTGCCTTGCGCCACCGCGACGATCCGATTCAACCACTGATAACGCTCGTCACCGGTCTCGAATCGCGGCTGGGTCATGAAATACTGATCCGCGTAGTCGGTACCCCCACCCTGAGAAAGCGCATTGTTTGCCGCTTCGTTCAATTCCAGCACGCCGTAATACTGCATGAAGATGTGGGCGCCATCGTTGGTGAGAAATGTCGCCCGTACGTCGAGGCGGCCTACCCCTTCGTCGTCCGTCAGCAACCAGTCACCACCGCAGGTGAGAATCTCTCCGTTGAGCTTCGAGCCTTCGAACGTACCGCCGGTGACTTCGAAGATCTGCCGGGTCCCGAACGCGGTCTTGCCGATAATTTGTGGCGGAGCCAGGTCTGCGTGGTAGGTCATTATATGTTCGAGTTTCATAGTGTCCTCTTGTAGATGGTTCGCTGCGAGTTTCAGGGTTCTTTGTAGTCCAGACCCTACCTCGGGAGACCACTTGTGAGCCAGCATGGTTGAGCCTACTATCGATAGAGCTGGTAGTGACCAGCAACGACAACCCCATAGCGATCTTGAGCGCCACGGAAGAAAATTCATTCCAGACGTGGCTGTGTGCACTGCGGCGGAGCAACCATGACGGAAACATCGAGTTACACGCCTCCCAAAGTCTGGGAATGGAAATCGGAAAGCGGCGGCAAATTCGCCAACATCAATCGACCCATCGCCGGTGCCACTCACGAGAAGGAGTTGCCGGTTGGCGAGCACGCGCTGCAACTCTATTCGCTCGCAACGCCGAATGGGGTGAAGGTAACGGTTCTGCTCGAGGAGTTACTCGAACTCGGCAAGCAAGACGCCGAGTACGATGCCTACCTCATCGATATTGGTGAAGGCGACCAGTTCGGAAGCGGGTTCGTCGCAATAAATCCGAATTCCAAGATTCCGGCTCTACTCGATCGAAGCACGTCGCCACCGACGCGCGTCTTCGAGTCAGGTGCGATCCTGGTGTACCTGGCAGAAAAGTTCGACGCGTTCCTTCCGAAAGAGCCATCGGCGCGCGCGGAATGCATGTCCTGGCTGTTCTGGCAGATGGGTAGTGCCCCTTACCTCGGCGGCGGTTTCGGCCACTTCTATGCCTACTCGCCGGACAGGATCGAATACTGTATCGATCGCTATGCCATGGAAACCAAGCGTCAACTGGACGTTCTGGATCAGAATCTATCGACGCGGCGATATCTGTGTGGCGACGAATACACGATCGCGGACATGGCCAACTACGCCTGGTACGGCGCATTGGTCTTACACAATATCTACGACGCGGCGGAATTCCTGGATGTGGCGTCGTACACAAACGTAGTCCGCTGGGCGACCGAGATCGAAGCACGCCCTGCCGTGAAGCGCGGTAGAAGAGTCAACAAACCGTGGGGACCTGAGGAAGACCGTGTGATTGAGCGGCATGGTGCCGGTGATTTCGACTAACCGCAGAGAGCGTCTGGCGAGAAAGGCTTCGAGCCCAGCAGGGCAGGGTGGGGAGGAGATGGTTCACCGTTCATGTTTTCGGTAGGTCTGTGACCTCTGCATGACGGGATCCAGCAAAGACAGGTCACCTTCCTCCACGGTATTGCCCCGCGGGAAGGGCGGCCCCGCAGCCATTCCAATGCCCTCCAGCACTCGGTCGTCCTGGTAGTAGCAGGCGTAAACGTGGAACAGAAGCCCTTCGAACAACTCCGCCTGGGCCTTGCTGAAAGCCTCCACGATGGGATATCGGTCCGACAAAGACAGATCGGAAAACTCGTCATCGAAATTCCCGACTACCTCAACTAACACCGGGATGAATTCTTCCGCCGTCGTGTTCAAGTAGCCAATCAGATCCAATTCCTGAGCGCTCGGCATGTTTCCATCGTCGCTAGCAGGAAGGATGGTATCCAGAAGTGCTGACAACGTTTGCTGTTGAGCTGTCGTCAGGGGATGGTCGCTTGCGATTACGTCATTCGTCATAGCTATTTAGTCAAAGAGATTGGCGAGGTTTTTCTTCATAGTGTCGGCAATGTACAACGCGAGCGCCTGAATGGTACTTGTCGGGTTCAGACCTCCCGCGGTGACGAAGATGCTGCCGTCGACGATGAACAGATTCTTTACGTCATGGCTGCGTCCCCAGGAATTGACGACGGACGTTTTGGGATCATCGCCCATTCTTGCAGTGCCTAGCAGGTGCCAGCCGGCGTCCTGGAGGACGCCGGAGTTGCTGATTTCAGTCGCGCCGGCCGCCTCCATCACTTCTTCCGCGCGCGCCAGCCCGTGCGCCAACATCTTTTCGCTGTTTTCACTGAGCCGGTAAGTGATCTTCGGCGCAGGGATGCCATCGGAATCGACGAGCTTCGGATCAAGTGTGACTGTGTTGTGTTCTTCGGGCAAATCCTCGCACAGGATGCCAATCGATGCGATGTGATCGAACTGTTTTTGAAACGCATCGTGATGTTCGGGTCCCCACGGAATGGTTCCGGAGGCGTGTCCCTGGAGCGCGGTCGTAAGCGGCCCCGTACCGCGGGTGATCTGCATGTTGTAGCCGCGCACAAAGCCTCGCGAAAGATCGGTTTCGTAGAACTCCTTGCTGAGGATGCAGCAACCCGCCGGGCCTTTGTGGCTGTCCAGTCGTTCCTCGAAGGTGCCCTGCACGAACCCAACGGGATGAAACATGAGGTTTTTGCCTACCAGACCGCTTCGGTTGGCCAACCCATCGGGAAACTGTTCGGATGTGGAGTTCAAGAGTATCCGCGGCGTGCCCACGCCGTTACAGGCCATCACGACCACTTCGGCTTTCTGGTGGCGCTCAGTGCCCTCTGCATCGTAGTAGATCACGCCGTCAGCCATGCTCTGGCTGTTCAGGGTGATCTCGCGAACCCGGCACCGGGTCCTCAGTTCGACCCCCTTCCTCAGCGCTTCGGGCCAGTAGGTGATGTCCACGCTGGACTTCGCGCCTTGGGAACACCCGGACATACACGGACCGAGGTTCAGACACTTGTCCCGCCCCTCGTAAGGGCGCGTGATGATCGCGCTGTCGGACGGCCACCAGTGCCAGCCCAACTTGTTGTATCCCCTCGCGATGGTTTCACCGACGAGCCCCAGAGGGATCGGAGGTAGCGGCGGCTGCTTGGGCGGATACATGGGATCCCCGGCCAATCCGGAAACCCCCATCATGCGATCGTTCTGTGAGAAGTAGGGCTCCAGGTGGTCATAGCTGATCGGCCAGTCGTCCGCAACACCATCCAGGGTCTTCACCCTGAAGTCTGAGGGGTGCAGACGAGGGAAGTGGGCCGCGTAAAGAATCGTGCCGCCCCCTACGCCATTGAAATTGACCACGCTGATCGGGGATTCATCGTTGTTGATCGGGTAGTCCGTTTCCAGGCCCCGGACATTGGGGTTGATGTTGTAGGGGCCAAACTGCTGGCTCTCCCAATCCTTTCTGGTACTTGGATACTCCGACGAGTTGGTCCAATCGCCCTGCTCGAAGCAGACGATTCGCATGCGCGTGTCGGCGAGGCTCCATGCCACGGCGGCGCCGGAAGCCCCGGCGCCAATGATCAGCACATCGACCGGATCGTTGTCGGTAGCATCCGCCATTGTCATACCCCCTTGCTCTATCAACCCGTCGCACTGAAGTGGGGTGCCACTTCCTCCGCGAACAACTGTGCAGGTTCCTGAGTGTCTTTGCCAAAGAACTCTATTGCGAACATCGTGCAACCCAGATCGATGTGTTTCTGGATGGCCTCACAACACTGATCCGGAGTACCTGTAATCGCCATCGGGCCTTTTGGATCACCCATGTGCCCGCCAAAAATCCTCTGTGCCTGATCTGCCATCGGTGCCGCACTGGCCGTGTCCCTGGCGATGGTGACGAGGCATTGCTGGCTCACCGTAAGTTCGGTGAAGTCGCGCCCGACATCATCACAATGTCTCTTCAAGACCTCAACCTTGTGCGCAAGATCCGCTTGCTGACCGGCCAGATTGTTCCAGATGTCCGCTTCTTGGGCCACCAGTTTCAGAGTGACTTTCTCACCACCACCGCCAATGAGAATCGGGACCTTTCGGGGCGGTTTCGGTTGGCACACGACGTTGCTGGCGGTCACGAACTTGCCGTTGAAGGAGACCTCTTCCTCATCGCCCCACATGCGCTTCAGCAGGGCAACTGTTTCAGCCAGTTGGGAAATTCGTTCTCCCGTCGAGAGGAATGGCACATTGAAATCCGTAAACTCACGGGGCATCCAACCGGCGCCGAGACCGGCGATTATCCGGCCGCCGGCGATGTTGTCTGCGGTGGCGATTACCTTGCCGAGGTGTGCCGCGTTGCGCATTCCTGCCGGAGTCACCAGCGTTCCGATCTCCACGCGATCGGTGATTGCCGCAACCGCGGATATCATGGACCAGACTTCCAGGATCGGTAGCTGAGGAGACTGCGGTCCATACAGGTGGTCGCATACCCAGAGTGAATCGAACCCTAATGATTCAAATCCACGCGCTGCGTCAGCCGCTGCTGACCAGGGCCGTTTGATCTGCGGAAGCGTTACGCCGAA
>PVMK01140390.1_pt1 | contig 22104 bp, 20 predicted proteins | sample 1853481 | NCBI WGS metagenome assembly PVMK01 (sample SAMN08533507, study PRJNA380276) | Marine sediment metagenome, whole genome shotgun sequencing project.
CCCAAATGATATACTTTAGATATATGTTCAATATTATGATGTTCATATTAAATCCCTGAATTCTTAATTATTTTATTCATGACGATTTCTGCCGCCTTTTCGTTTCTCCTCAACTTTAACTTTTGAACCGTCTTCTAATTCTCGTGATATTGCTTTGTAACTACCTGATACCACTTCAACACTGTCTTCCAGTCCTTCTTTAATTTCAATATAATTGTCGTCACTTATACCCGTTTTTACTTCCATCATTTTTACTGTGCCGCTCTCTACAAGGAATACAACTTCGCTCGGTCCTTTACGAGATTTCTTAATATCTTTTTTCTTTTCGGGTTTATCTTCCTTATTATCATGTGCTTTTTCATCACCGTCATTTTTATTTTCATCTGAATCTCCAACATTTTCTCTGGCAGTAACACTTTGAATCGGGACACTGATTACATCAAAAACAGTTTCTGTTTCAATATCAGCATTGCAAGACATTCCGGGTCTTAAATTTTCATCCATATCTATGAGTTTAATTTTTACCTCAAAGTTCACAACCTGCTCCTGCGTACCAAACCCTACCTGCTGGGCACTATTTCCTATCTCAGTAATCACACCCATGAATTCTCTGTCACCAAATGCATCAACTTTAATGGTGGCAGTATCGCCAAGAGACACCTGAACAACATCATTTTCATCAACCTCAACAACTGCTTCCATATTACTTAGGTTTGCTACGGTCATAATGTTAGTGCCCTGACTAAATCCACTACCGAGAACCCTCTCGCTTAATTCAACATTCAATTGAGTAATCGTCCCGTTCATCGGTGCGTAGATTGTAGTTTTGTAGAGTATTTCAAGAACTTCACGAAGCTGTGCCTGGCTTTGAAGAACATTTGCTTCTGCCTGCTCGTAAGATGCCTGTGAAGATAAAAAATTACTTTCAGCAGTTTCTAATTCGGAATCACTAACTAATGTTTTTTTATGCAATTCCTTAACTCTCTCATATTCAAGAGTAAGTCTGTTCCGCTCGGCTTCTCTTATCTTCAATGTTGCTTCAGAAGATTTTAAACTTGCTTCCAATCTTTCTTTTTGTGCCTTATACTGATCACCTTTTATCCTGATCAATAGGTCTCCCTTCTTAACCCTATCTCCCTCTTTAACAGGAAGATCAATTATTTCACCAGTTACTTCCGGAGTGATCAATACTTTAAACTCAGGATCGATTTGACCGGTAGCGGTAACTGTTTGAGTAATATCTCTCTTTTCAACCTTCTCGGTCTGAACCATAATAATTTCTTCCTTACCTCCGCTAACAAGCGCAATCACAATAAATATGATTACCAATAGTCCCAGGCTTCCGAAGATTATTAATTTCTTTTTTGATTTTTTGTTCGACTTTGCCATCGATCTATTCTCCTATTGATTAAAAATTATTCATACTTTGAGTAGTCTAAAATTCCTATATAATATTTCAATTGTTCACTCAAGACAATGTAAGCATATTGTGCATTTATTAAATCGGTTAAAGCTGTGGTGTAGTTGGAATTAGCTATAAGCACATCCAAAAGCTTTCCTGCACCAAGCGAATATCTTTCCTGTTCTATTTTTAAATTTTCCTCCGAAAAAGCAACATTGCTTTCACTAACTTTCAACCCCTTATGGGCTGCCTGTAAATCCAGGAAAGTAGTTTGAAGCTGTCTTTTAATATCTCTCTCTAGATCACTTACTTCGATTTCTGTGTTTTTTACATCTACCTGTGCAAATTGTACACGATTATCAATCGACCAGCCGCGGAAAAGCGGGAAATTCAGAGAAAGTCCAACCTGGCTTCGTCTAAAATTATTGAGATCGGAAATGCTGCTGCCAGTCCAGGAATAACCTCCTGATGCAACCAAAGATGGCCAATGTCCCGATCTTGCAATTGTAACACCATCTTTTGCGCTTTCAAGATTAAGCAACAAGCTTTTATAATCAAGCCGGTTTTTCATTGCATCGTTAACATACTCTGTTATGTTTTCGTAATCTTCGGATAAATCGGTATTAAGCGCACTCATTTCTTCTTCTGAAATTTCATCAGAAAAGATGAACTCTTCTAAAACATCCAAACCTAAAAAATACAGCAGATTATTTTTTGCAAGTTCTAACTGGTTGTTAGTTTTGATAATATCAAGTTCGGCGTTACCTGTCGCTACTTCCTGCTGATAAACATCTGCAAGAGTTGCGGCTCCAAGTTTATTTCTTTCCTTAATAATTTCGAGATTCCTTTCATTCCATTTAAGATTATCTACTTTTACTTTTAACAATTTCTGTGTGTTAATTACGTCGTAATATAAACTTGTGGTTTGAAATACGATATCCTGTTTTAATCTCTCTAAAGAAAATTCAGCAGATTCAAGATCATTTTTACTTTGCGAGAGTGTAGCAAAATTTGATAAGCCATCAAATAATGTCCAGTTTCCATTGATGCTGGTTCTATAACTGCGTTGTTGTGTTGAAGCAGCAGTTACAACAGGTGTTCCACCAATGAATTCTACTCCGATACCAGTCACATCCGAACGCGACCAGTCCCAGCTCGCACCCAAACCCAATGTTGGAAGGAAATTTCCATAAGATGCTTGTACGTTCGATTCAAATCCTTCAAGTCCGATAACACTTTTCTGAAGTGAGGAGTTTTTGTGAAGTGCAATTTGAATCGCATCGTTTAAAGTTAACTCTTCCTGACCATATCCTGTGAATGAGATTATTATAAAGAATATAAAAACAAAAATTGTGCGCATTATTATCTCCTGATTATTTTCTTTAATGTGAAAATATTTTACATAATGTATGAATAAAAAAAATTGCATTGATGTTATTTGACAAAATCAAAACTAATATTGGTTTAAATTTAATTATAAATTTATAACATGACTAAAAACTACCGTAAACAACTTTACAAGCGGTTTAATATTTACATTAACGGTAATCCTGCTAAATGATATTTTGCAGTATTTTTCAATATTATAGTATTGTTATATTAAATTTAAAAAAGCATACAATTTTTCTGTATAAAATAGGTGCTTGCATTACTGTTAATAATTAGTTTAAATTACAAACCAGTGAAAATAAAATTGAGGCGACTTTGAAACACACAAATTTAAAACTAAAGATACTCATAATTGCAATAATTTCTCTTTCATTTGGAATTTTACTGCCAGGTGCAACTGTGTATTCACAAAATTTGTTAAGAATATATGAAGAACCTGGCGGCGGCGGCGGCAGCGGTGTTCCACAAACAGAGGACTCAGACAATACAGCTATATATGTAATCGGTGGTTTAATTGTAGTTGGTGTTATTGCTTATATGGTTATAACCAAGAACAAAAAGAAAAATAAAGAAGAAGCCGATACTTCATCTGCACTAAATAATTTCAACACACCTGATTTTGCTTCCGAGTTTAATGATTTTGAACATGAAGTAGCAAAAGCAAAAGATAATTTCCCTTGTTGATTTTATGATCGGGGTCCGGAATAATAAAGCATTTATTTCCGATAAAACATATTTGGCAGGTGTATCGGTAAGGTTCTAATTTATAGGTAGCGTAATTATAGCATTACCTGTTAGATAAAATAATCTTTAATTTTTAACAAATACTCATAAGCTTCTTCATAGTTATTGCCGATTTTGCCGTCGAGGATTGCATCTTCGATGGCTTTTTTAATCTCACCAACTTTTTTTGATGGTTTAAGATTACAAACTTCCATTCTGGTTTCACCTTTTACAGGAGACTGGAACGCAGTCAGTTCATCTTTTTCTTTTTCTTTAATCACTTTCTGCATTACGTTGTTATAGTTTTGAAGATACTTACTCACCTTATTTGGATTTTTGCTCGTTATATCGGCGCGGCAAAGAGCTATTAAATCTTCCAGGTTTTCATCTGCCGAAACAATTAATCTTCTAACCGCCGAATCGGTAACTTCATCTTTAGCCAAAGCAATCGGTCTTAAATGTAACCTGATAAGTTTTTCAACATAATGCAGTTTATTAAACGGGAGTTTCATTCTTCTAAAAAGAGATTTCATTATCCTTGCACCTAACTCTTCGTGCCCGTGAAATGTCCAGCCGGTTCCTTCTACAAATCTTTTCGTTTGTGGTTTGGCAATATCGTGCACTAAAGCAGCAAACCTTAGCCATACGTTATCCGTTTTCAGTGAAATATTATCTACAACTTCGCAGGTATGAAGGAATACATCTTTATGATGATAGTCATTTCGCTGATCAACTCCGGCTAAGTTAGCAATTTCCGGAAAGATAATCTCCATAACACCTGAATCGTAAAGTAATTGCAAACCGGTAGAGGGTTTAGGTGATTCAAGAATCTTAAAAAACTCATCTGTTATTCTTTCCTGCGATATTATTTCCAACCTATCTTTTAATTCTTTTGCAGCAATGATTATTGATTCATCAACAGAAAAGTTTAACTGCGAGGCAAATCTATATGCGCGTAATATTCTTAACGGATCATCATTAAACGTTATCATCGGATCTAAGGGTGTTTTGATTATTTTATTATTTATGTCTTTCAATCCACCAAAGGTATCAAACAGCTCGCCAAAATCTTTTTTATTTACAGATACTGCCAAAGTATTAATAGTAAAATCTCTTCGATTAATATCATCTTCAAAAGTGCCTGCTGTTACCATGGGTTTCCTGCTGTCTCTTTGATAAGATTCTTTTCTTGCTGCGACAAATTCAAAATCTATATTTTCAAATTCAAAATGTGTAGTTCCGAAAGTTTTATAAGTAACAATATTATTAACTCCCAGTTCTCCTGCAAATTCCCTGGCAAAAAGATCTCCGTCACCAACTATCAAAAAATCTATATCCACTCTATTACGATTTAAAATTATATCCCTTACAAATCCGCCAACTATGTAAACCGGAAGATTGAGATTTTCTGCAACTTTTTTTGCTGATTCGAGGAATGAATATTTTTTTAGTTCGTTTGATAAATTCATACTTGCAATTTTTAAAAACCTTAAGCTAATTATTCTGTATCGTTTCGGCTTTAGTGCCTATAATAATTGCAATGGGTTTAAGAGGATCGATATTACTACAAAATATTTTAAGTAATGCAGCAATTGGAACAGCTAAAAACATACCTACAATTCCCCAAGCCCATCCCCAAAAAATAAGAGACATTAAAATGAAAACCGGGCTGAGGTCCAACGTCTTTCCTAAAAACTTCGGTTCAATAATATTACCAAAAATATTTTGCGCTATTAAAAGTAAAACTGCAATAGAAATGGAGGTGAAACCAAATCCGTAATCTAATAATGCAATTAATATCGGGAATAAAGTTGCCAGCAATGCACCAACGTTTGGGATATAATTAAGAACGAATGCAAGCAATCCCCAAATCAGAGCAAAATCAATTCCATATATAGTTAGAATAACTGTAAAGGTTACTCCTGTTGCAAGACTAATTAATGTTTTAATTATCAAGTAAGATTGTAATTGTTCGTTTATTGCTTGTATATGTTTTTCAATATCAACAGAACTTGATGAGAATGCAACCTTCAATCGCTCCTCAAATCTATTTTTGCCCATGATCATGAATACCCAGAAGAGCATAACAATAAAGAAATTACTTAGAAGGTTGGAAAATGAAGAAACAAATCCCTGAATAATTCCCGAATCAAATATTTTTTTTAAGAGGCTGCCGGCATCAAATTTCTGAATTTCAAGACTTAATATTCCTTCAAGTTCGAGTAATGTTAAATTGAACGGGCTTAAAATATCTGTCGCAATTTGAGATAACCTCTCACCATAAAATTCTATCTTCGTAGAAAAACCACCAAAACTCGAAATGAAAATTAATCCCAGCACATAAAAAACTGCAAAGTTTAGTATGAAGATCAATACAAGACCAATCGGTCTGGGAATTTTTAATTTCTCCTTCAATAATTCTAACAATGGATGAAACAAATAGGTTAACAGAATAGCAATTGTAATCGGAACTAATATATGCTTAAAAGTGATTAATATAACAACAACTATTACTGAAACAATAAAGCCGAGGAAATAGGTAATCCATCTTTGATTTTTTTCCGTTGCATCCGACATAATTTTCATTTCAATTATTTTTTAAATATTTCAATTTTATTTAAATATAGATCTCCGTTGCTTAAAAACCACCTGGTTTTACTAAACTGCTCCCGTAGTATAATGTTAAAATTAATATTTGATTTGTACCTTAAAGAAAGACCAGCCATTTTTTTTGCATTACCAAAATCATTATTTGCCAGCATATATTTTGAAATAATAAATGCTGCATAACTTCTGGAATAATTATTTACTCTAAATTTCTTATTTAATTTATCGAGAAAAACAGCATAACCTTCATCAAGAAGTTCTGATAAATAAATCATAATAGGAATTGACCAATATTTAATTGATTTCCCTTTCAACTTCTGCAGTATATAATATTTATCGTAATTACTCCCTTTAAGATACTTTTTAATTAAATCTTTTTTAATTAATTCTCTCCTGGTATTTGCGATATAGTTCAGTTTTCTATTTGGCTTTTGTTTAATTATTACTTTGTATAATGAATCAGCCGACTTAAAGTTATCTAATTTGACAAATAAATCTGCCAATGCTAATTCAATATTGTAGTAGTACGAAGTTTGTTCATAAAATTCAATCTTAGTCTTCAAAAGTTTAACTGCTTCAAATAGACTATCTTGTTTTTCATACGTCCGAATCAAACCCATTAATGCTGTGTAATTATCTGTTTTGCTCAGAACGGAAGCAAATGATAATTGTGCTCCGACAAAGTCATAATCACTTAATTGCTCCCAGCCATCAATTAGTTGTTCTGAAATTGCTCTTGGGCAAATCTTTTGAAATAATGATCTTCTTCCAAAATAATAATGCGCCTGATGTTCAGAAAAAGAATAACCTGAATTACTAAGAAATGAATAATATTTCTTCAAAGTATTATTTAAATTAAGTCCATAACTCTTTGGGAATTCACCAGTTAGATAATATTCCTTAAACTTACTAATTCCATAATTATCAATTAAATATTGAGTGAAAGAACCTGCATAAATATAAGAAATACTTGATACATTGCTGAAAAAGCCAAATTTTGATAATAAATTCTTCATATCAACATCATATCCTGAATTATAAGCCAAAGCAGCCATAAAATGGAGAGAATTGTCATCATAATTTCCATCGGCAGCTTCTGCAATGCCTTCAATCAACATTGGATTTAAACCTGAAGCAAGCTTTAAGAATCCCGAACCGAATTTAGCACTGAAGCAATGAGCAAGTTCGTGTTTTAGTGTATGCTCCCAATTCCTTATCGATATGTATATCTGATTTAACCATGGCTTTGCCACATCTGCATTACGCGAACCAAATAGTTCCTTTTTCTGATCATTATCATAAAAAATAAATGAGTATATTTTTTCATCTAACTTTACCTCAAAATATTTTTCTAATTCCTGGTAATAATATTCATGATTTAAGGTAAGCGTTTTTATTTTTTCTTTGCCAATTCTCCTATCAAAATGAATAACAAAGTGTTCTGTAATAACTGATTTAGAGAGCGTGTTTGTTAAACTTCCGAATGTAGTGGAAAATCCTAAATAGGGTGAAAGAAGGAAAAATGCAACAGGTATAAAAAGCACTTTAACTACAAAAAATATCAATCGCTTCTTTTTGTCCCTTTTTAATCTTACAATTGCTGAAATGATCCAACCAAAAAAGAGTAGATTTAAAAATCTGTACAAAATTAATTTACCCGAAACAGAAATTCCTTCGTCATAAATAGTTCCCGGGAAAAAACCAATGAAAGGATTGAAAACATAAACCTGAGGGTTAAAATAAATCTCATAAGCAATAATCATTAATATTCCGAAGCAAAGCATAAAAAGCAGAACAACACGGAATCTATTAGCAATCAGTACTGAAATTAATCCTAAAGAAATACCTATGATGATAGACGGACAAGTGATAACAATATAAAATAGCAGTCCATCTGTGAAGGAACAGAATCCGGAAATAAAAGAGTTAATTACAGAAACAGAAAATGGTATTATAAGAAGAGAGTGTAAGAGATTTAAATAATTCGGGAATGAAATTTTTATTTTTTTTACTAAAATTGATTTCGAAAAAATATATTGTGTAAATACCCGATAAAAAAATTATTAATAACGAATTAATTACTGAAAATTCATAACCGAATACGTTTGTTAACGGTAATTTAAGAAGGGCAAGATTAACGAGAAGTAAAATAAGAAGATAAAAACCGAGATAATTTCTCCCTGTAAAAATATTTTTCATCTGTTTATAATTTCTCCTTTTGGTTAGATTAATATTCTTTTCCGGAAACTCTCACTATATCTGCACCAAGACTGCTAAGTTTTTCTTCTATCCTCTGGTAACCTCTATCCAAATGATAAACTCTGAGAACTTCTGTTGTGCCTTTAGCAGCTAATCCTGCAAGCACTAATGATGCGCTTGCTCTCAAATCGGTTGACATGACTTTTGCGCCGTTTAATTCTTTCACACCTTTAATCATTGCAATGTTTTCATTCACTAAAATATTTGCTCCTAATCTAACAAGTTCCGGAACATGTTTAAACCTGTCAAAATATATTGTGTCGCACACAGTTGATGTGCCGTCTGCAAGAGTCATAAATGCAGTCCATTGCGCCTGCATATCTGTGGGAAATCCGGGAAAAATAGATGTTGAAATATTAATAGGTTTTATTTCTAATTCGGAAGCATCGAGCTGAATTTTTTTATCTGCAATTTCTATCTTGCATCCTGTTGATTCTAATTTTAATAGCACTGCCTGAATCAAACCAGCATCAACATTTGTTAAGGTTATTTTTCCCTTCGTCAATGCTGCAGCAATAAGTAATGTTCCTGCTTCAATTCTGTCGGGGATTGTCTTTATCTCAACAAAATTCAGTTCATCCACTCCTTCTATCATAATGGTTTTGGTTCCCTTGCCTTCAATCTTTGCACCCATTTTTATTAAAAATTCCACCAGGTTTGTTATCTCAGGTTCGATCGCCGCATTGCTTATTTCAGTAGAACCTTTTGCAAGAACAGCAGCCATAATAGTATTGCCTGTTGCACCTACGGAAGAAATATCGAAAGATATGTTTGCGCCATTAAGCCTTTTTGCTTTTGCTTCAATATACCCATCCACTAAATTAATTTCAGCACCCATCTTTTTTAGTGCTTCAAGATGAAGATTAATCGGACGGGGACCCCATGCACATCCACCGGGAAGCGATACTTTCGCCTTTCCGTATCTACCTAAAAGCGGACCCAAAACATACACTGAAGCTCTCATCTTTTTTACATGTTCGTAAGGGGCTATGAATTCTGTAATTTTGCTGGTATCGATTGTTAAAAGATGATTACTGAAATTAATATCCGCACCGAAGTGATTAAGCAATTTGATCATAGTAAATACATCATTCAATTCGGGAGTATTCATCAATACAGATTTACCGGGAGCTAAAATTGCAGCCGGCATTAATGCAAGTGTTGCATTCTTGGCACCACTCACTTCCAATTTACCGTGAAGGGTAATACCTCCGTTTATAATAAATTTATCCAACTATCTTTTACAATTTTGTGTTTAATAATTTTGTTTTATTGTAATTCAAATTATGGATACGGAGGGGTAAAATCAATTTGAATGTGCAAATTGAAAGAATCTTTTGAGGAAAAATTCTAATTATGGTTAATCTGAACCTATTGAGTTCGTTCAATCATAATGATAGAATAATCATCGGGAGCACCAGCGAATTGTACCTTCTTATCAAGCGTAGCTATACATTTATCCAAATCATTTTCTTTTAGTATTATTTCTAATTCCTCTTTACCTATCACTGCACTTACACCATCAGAACAAATCATAAATCGATGATTAGCTTTTGTATCTAAAATGAGTTTACTCGAATCGATTTCAACATCAAGACTTTCACCAAGAGCACTCATTATCACATTTTTGTTAGGATGTTTTGAAGCGGTTTTCATTGAAATGTAGCCTTTGTCAAGCATCTGTTGAACAAGCGAATGGTCTTTAGTAAGTTGATGCAGTTTGCCGTTTTTAAGATGGTAAATCCTGGAATCGCCGATATGTCCCCAAAAAATTGTATGATTGTTGAAAAAAAACACATCGGATGTAGTAGCCATCCCCTTAAACTTTTTACTGGAAATCGACATTCTGAATAATTCTGCATTAGCTGCGATAATCGATTCTCTTATTTTACTAAGATGGTTTTTTTTATTTGATTCTAAGAAGTAAGTTTGAATGGATTTTACACAAATCTTAGAAGCTTTCCCTGCAGCAAGTCCGCCACCGAGCCCATCACAAACGATACATAAAATTCCGTCTTCCAATTCCAGAATACCGATTGAATCTTCATTACGGTCCTTTTCGCTGCCCTTTTTTGTAATTGAAACGTACTTGTAACCCATTTAGAACGTAAAACTTAAATTGTAATGTTAATAATAATCTCAGAATAATTTATTGATTAAACATAAACCAATTTTTTAGTAATTCCATGTATCACACATTCTCATTTTACATCATAATTTATAATTGTATACCTCGTTACTTAATCAAAACTTGTGTGAATAAACTAATTGATATACATAGTTGCAGGCAGTATATTTGTAATTCTTTTTTATAGAATTATAAATTATTGCCTTTTTTGAGATTCGGAAAAGGCATTTTGAATATTGAGGACAATTTTAGACTATTTGCGAGAATGGCGGAATTTGGTAGACGCGCTAGATTTAGGATCTAGTACCGAGAGGTGTCGGGGTTCGAGTCCCCGTTCTCGCACGCTATTCTTTTCCAAAAGATTATATTAAACAATAAGTTAAGTTGAGGTTGTTGTGGAATTAAATGTGAAAGAACTTTCTGCATCGGAGAATGAAATTGAGATATCACTGAAATTTGATGATGTCAAAAACGATATTGAAGCAGAAGTAAAAAAGCAGACAAAAAAAATTCAAGTGCCGGGTTTTCGCAAAGGCAAAGTACCTAAGAACATTTTAAAGCAACGATTCGGTGATTCGCTAGAATTTGAAGCTTCTGAAAAAATAGCCAATAAACATTTCTGGGAAATTGCTAAAGAAAAAGATCTAAACCCTATTGGACAGCCAACCATGACTGATTTTGATTTCAAACCGGGTGAGGACCTGAACTTCAAAGTTAAATACGAAGTTCTTCCTCAAATTGAATTGAAAAATTATACCGATCAGAAAATTGAAGTGCCGGATTTTAAGATTAAAGATTCGGATGTTGAAAAAGAGATCGATCATATGGTTCGTTCCAATAAAGCTTTAGTAGAAGCTGATGTTGTTGGCGATGATAATAATTTCCTTCTAGATGCGCTGGTTTTTCGTTTAAATGATAAAGGTGAACCCCAAAATGAAAATGGTGAAAAGTTAGAAATCGACCTGACCAGTGAGGGTGTGAATAAAGATATACTTGAGAATTCGAAAGCGAAAAAAGTCGGTGATACTTTTAACTTCAGTTTTGATGAAGAAAGAACTGTAAAAAATGATAAGGGTGAAGAGGAAAAAGTAAAAGAAAACTATAATTATAAAGTTGAGATAAAAGGAATTAAGAAAATTATTTTGCCGGAATTAAATGAAGAATTCATAAAAAAAATAACCAAGGGTAAAGTCTCGAACGAAGCAGACCTGAAGAAAGAAATAAAAAAAGATATTGAAAACTATTACAACGGAAAGATGGAAGAAATTCTAAGAGGTACATTGATAACTACTATTATTAGAAATAATGATTTCACTCCCCCATCTACATTAGTAATTAATATTCTTGAGGAACTCGTAAAAACCGAGGAGGAATATCTTAAGAAGCAGGGATATCCGAATGTGAACAAAAGTGAGTTGAAAGAACGTCTTAAAACAAATGCAGAAAATGATGTGAAATGGTTTCTCCTAAAATCGGAGCTGCTTAAAAAAGAAAATATTTCTATAACCGATGATGAGATTAAAAAACTTGCAGATAAAGATGCTGAAAAAACAGGAATTCCTGCAGAAAAATTACTGAACTATTATAAAAATTCCGGACAGAATGATAAAATATTAGATCAAAAATTATTCGAGTTTCTAAAAGAAAAAAACAATATTGTAAAGCTTGATCCTGAAAAATTTAATAAAAGTGAAACAAAGGAAAAATCATGAAAAATCATCCCGAAATATTTAATCAGTTGGTACCTTATGTAATCGAGCAAACAGGTCGCGGCGAACGCGGAATGGATATTTATTCAAGATTGCTGCGCGAAAGAATAATCTTTATCGGTATGCCGATTGACGACCACATTGCAAGTTTAACAATTGCGCAATTAATATTTTTGGAAGCAGAAGATTCTGAAAAGGATATAAACCTTTATGTAAATTCTCCCGGCGGAAGCGTTACTGCCGGCTTAGCAATTTACGATACAATGCGCTACATAAAACCGGATGTTTCTACAATCTGTGTTGGAATGGCTGCAAGTATGGGCGCCATTCTTCTTTCAGGCGGTACTGAGGGTAAAAGGTCTGCCTTACCAAATGCAAAAATAATGATTCATCAACCATGGGTTGGCGGACTGCAAGGGCAAACTACTGATATCGAAATACATGCTAAAGAAATGCTGAGGACAAGGGATACGTTGTATAATATTCTTGTAAAACATACAGGTAAAACAATAGAGCAAATTGCTAAAGACTGCGACCGTGATTATTTTCTTACATCCCAAGAAGCAAAAGAATATCATCTTATAGATAATATTTTAGAAACCCGCACAACACAGGATAAAAAATAATTTTCATTTGTGGTTGTCTCAATAATCATATTTTTGAGTCAGCCACATTTAATTATTCGTATTTTTCTATCTTATCAAAAACACTCGGGAAATCATTTCAAATCAATGTTCCCCAAATAATAACTTGTGTTATGAAGAAATAAAATATATCTTCATAAACAGCATTATTAATAACCATAAAATTAAATCCTATAATAAAAAGAATAGCATAGCGAACAATGATCGGACACAGATTTACACAATATATTCCCGATGATTCAAATAACGGAGGATTTGAGAATCTTCTCAAAATCTTTTTGCAGCTTATTGTTATTACTTCAGGTGATGTGTCCGAAGCACTTAATTGGATGAATGAATTGGACAGGAAATATAATCTGACTGATGATAATTATGGTATGGGCGATTTTATCGATGATTTGAAAAATAGGGATTTCATAAAGGGAGATGCTTCCGGCAGAGTGCTTAATCTAACTGTTAAAAGTGAGCGAACTATCAGGCGCCAATCATTGGAAGAAATTTTCAACAAATTAAAAAAATCTACACGCGGAAATCACACAACACCTTATTCCGGACACGGAGATGAATTAACTTCGGAACGACGTGAATATAATTTTGGCGATCAACTCGATCAAATTGATATTACAAACTCAATTAAAAATGCACAAATAAATCATGGTATTGATGATTTCAAATTAACTGAAAGAGATCTTGAAATTGAAGAGTTGGATTACAAAACGTTAAACTCAACAGTTTTGATGATAGACATTTCTCATTCGATGGTATTATACGGTGAAGACAGAATAACACCTGCAAAAAAAGTTGCAATGGCGCTGTCGGAACTTATCACAACAAAGTATCCAAAAGATACTCTAGATATAATTGTCTTTGGCAATGATGCGTGGGAAATTAAAATGAAAGATATTCCTTATCTTCAGGTTGGTCCCTTCCATACAAACACAGTTGCAGGATTAGATCTTGCTAATAATATTTTAAGAAAAAGGAAGACAAATAATAAACAAATTTTTATGATAACAGATGGTAAACCAACTTGTTTAAAAGTAGGAATAAAATACTACAAAAATAGTTTTGGTTTAGATAGAAGAATTATAAATAAAACATTAGACCAGGCAGCAAGATGCAGAAAGATGGGCATTACTGTTACAACATTTATGATTGCCCGCGATCCTTTTTTGCAGGAATTTGTACGTGAATTTACAAAGACAAACAACGGGAGAGCTTATTACAGCAGCTTAAACGGCTTGGGCGATTTTATTTTTGAAGATTACATCAGAAACAGAAGAAAGCGTGTACACTAAAACAATTTAGGAATTTAATGGACTTAAAATCAATAAAAACACTAGGCGAACTTAAATCAAGCGGTTATAAAACCAAATCGATTAAAGATGAAATGCGTGAAAACCTCATCTGTTTTCTTAAGAAAGGTGAGAACCCCTTTGATGGTATAATTGGTTTCGATAGTACGGTTATTCCGGAACTACAGACAGCAATTTTATCACGTCATAATTTAATCTTACTTGGTTTACGCGGGCAGGCAAAAACTAAGATAGCAAGATTAATGATAAACTTATTGGATGAATATATTCCGGTAATTGATGGCTCGGAACTAAATGATGATCCGTTTAATCCACTTTCTGTTATTGCAAAACAAAAAATAAGTGAAGATGGTGATAATTTAAAAATAGAATGGCTCCACCGGGAAGATAGATATACAGAAAAATTAGCAACACCAGATGTGTCAGTCGCAGATCTGATTGGCGATGTTGATCCGATAAAAGCTGCTTCACTAAAACTGCCTTATTCGGATGAAAGAGTAATTCACTTTGGATTAATTCCGAGATCACATCGATCAATTTTTGTTATTAACGAATTACCCGATCTTCAGGCAAGAATCCAGGTTGCACTGTTCAACATTCTTGAAGAAAGAGATATACAAATTCGCGGCTTTAAAGTAAGGATGCCTCTTGATATTCAATTTGTATTTACAGCTAACCCGGAAGATTACACTAACCGCGGATCAATTGTTACACCATTGAAAGATAGGATTGACAGCCAAATCTTAACACACTATCCGAAAAATGTTGAACATTCACGATTAATTACAGCACAGGAAGCAAACTTAGCTAACGAACAGATGAAGCAGATTAAAGCTGGTGATTTAATGAAGGAGATGATAGAACTGATTGCATTTGAAGCAAGAGAAAGTGAATACATAGATGAGAAGAGTGGTGTTTCTGCAAGGTTAACTATCTCGGCATACGAAAATCTTATAAGTACGGCAGAGAGAAGAAATCTTCTTAACAATGAAAAAGAAACTCAATTACGAGTCAGCGATTTGTTTGGTGTCTTTCCATCCATAACAGGAAAAATAGAATTAGTTTACGAAGGTGAACAGGAAGGACCATATAAAGTAGCACAAATTTTAATAGGCAAAGCGATACGAAAATATTTTGGAAAACTTTTTCCATCACCCGATAATCTCAAAAAAACAGGAACCGAAAGCCCGTATCAGCCAATTATTCAATGGTTCCAGAAAGGGAATAAATTTGATTTACTTTCTGAACTCTCAAACGAGGATTATAAAAATAAATTAAAATCTCTCCCGGGTGTTAAAAAAGTTGTTGAAAAATATCATCCCAAAGAAGATACTGATACAAAATATTTATTGATGGAATTTATTCTTTTTGGTTTATCCGAACATTCACTGCTCAGCAGATCAAAACTGGAAAATGGAATCCAATTTAAAGATATGCTCAGCTCAATGTTTTCAATGTCTTCCGATGATGATCCGGGTATTGATGATTCATCCTTATTTAGAGAATGATGGGGATAAATCAGGTCTCCTGTTTTTATACTCTAATACCATTTAGTATTTTAGTTGTTATTGAATTAAATAATTAACACTACTAAAATATTTTCAACTTGAAACCGGAAACAAAAAAAAAGATAATAATCATTGGTCCCGCATATCCGTACAGAGGCGGAAATGCTCTGTTTGTAACACAAACTTTTGAAAAGTTAAAGGACGATTTCGATGTAAAAATATTTAATTACTCTCTACTCTACCCTTCCATTTTATTCCCGGGCACAACACAGTTTGATAAAAGTGAGAAGCAATTGTTTAAAGTTCCAAATGAAAGGTTAGTAAATTCTATCTCACCATTAAACTGGTACAAAGTTTCAAAACGAATTATACAGGAAAAAGCCGATTTAATTATTTTTGATTGGTGGCACCCCTTCTTTGGATTTTGCCACGGCGTAATCTCCTCTCTAATAAAAAAAGACTATTCAAATAAAATTTTATTCATTACCGAAAATGTTGTTTCGCACGAGGCAAACAGTATTGATAAAATTCTTACTAAAATTGGACTCAGAAATGCTTCGATGTTTTTAGCACTCTCAAAAAATGTTGAAGAAGAACTTGAAAGGTTTGCTAAAGGAAATAAAATATTTCGTTCCGAATTACCAATTTATGATTGTTATAAAAATGATGAAATACCGGAGATATCAAAATTTAAAAGTCAATTAGGAATAAATAATGATGACCAGGTTATTTTATTTTTTGGATATGTAAGAAAATATAAAGGGCTGGATATTCTGCTAAAAGCATTTCCGAAGATTCTGCAAAAATTTCCAAACACGTTTCTACTTGTTGTTGGTGAGTTTTATGATAAGCCCGATAGTTATTTTAAATTGATTGAAGAATTAAATATCACAAAAAGAGTTAGAGTTATAAACCAATTTGTGCTTAACGAAGAAGTTGCGAAATATTATCTTTCTTCCGACATTGTCGTTCTTCCATACAGAAGTGCTACACAAAGCGGAATACTAAATGTTGCCTACGGATTTAATAAACCTGTGATTGTAACAAACGTAGGCGGCTTGGCTGAGTTTGTAACCGAAGGAAAAACAGGATTTGTCATTAAACCGGATTCGGAAGATGAAATTGTAAAAGGATATGAAGAGTATTTAAGAAAAAAAGATGAAGAGAATTTTAAAGAAAACATACTTGAGTACAACCGTAAAAACAGTTTTGATAATCTGCCAAAACTTATTAGTCAAATCATCTCTGGGAAATAAAACAACTTATTTAAGTTTGCCGTTTTTACCAGCTTTTAAAATGATATTACTATTTTGATCACCATCCTTATTTAAATTTGCAGTCTGCACAGATTTAAACATCTGGATGATATCTGATTCTTTATACCTTTTTTTCTTCTTTTTTACTTTCGATATTTTTTCGCTTTGCAGGTTATTGAGAAAATTAGAAAATAAATCATCCTTGTGAATTTTGGTTGCTTCCATTTCCACCTGTGTTTGCGAACCATTTTCATTTATTTCTACTCTGCGATTAGTTAGAGGTCCAGAGCTCTGCACTTTTTGAAATTCTTCCTCTTTATTCATTTCATCATCCGAAAAATTAAATCTCAAATCATTTGAATTATCCGAACTAAGTGATTCTTTCTCCATCAGTGGGTTCCGCTGTTTTTGCTGAAAGGTTTTGGATGATTTTATAGTCTGATAATCTTCTATGCTAATTCGTCTTTCATTTAAGAAAGAAAGTCCAATTTGTTTTTTTTCTGCTCGCACCCTTTCTATCTTACCCAAATTTAATCTTTTACCAACGTAAATCATTTCACCTTCTGCCACACGTTCATACCTTTTGGCAAGTTCTTGAGTAACACTTTCATTTTTTGTTTTAGCTGGTACCTCATCTTCTTTTATAATTTCGTTTGATTTTTGATTTTCAGGTTTAAAGATTATATCCCTTTTAATTTCGCTTCCGGATTTCTTTCGCTTTCTTGGAGTAACTCGCTTTTCAATTAATGGCTTTACAAATATCTCATCATTTTGATTAATCGCTTCATCAATATTAAGATCGAAAACGAACTCCTCTTTAAAGTTAGCTTTTCCTTCAACTTTGTTTAAAGTTGTATATCCAACCTGCTGTATCCTAAACCTGAATTCAATATTATGGTTGTACTGAATATATTCTTCAATTGTTTGTACAGCAAAAACAGGATCCGTAAAAATAAGTTCCGGTTCGTTATCTAACATTATCACACAACCGTAACTTACATTACCAATTGTAATATCAGGAAAGTTGCACAAAATTCGGTAAGCAATTAAATTTTTCGGAAAGTATTCGGTAATAAGTTTTTTTACATGCTCAAAACTAATTATTCTGTGGTGAGTACGCGGATCATTTTTAAAGATAATTCTAAAATTGTAATTCTCATCCATAGAATTTCTTGAATAAATTATAATATCATTCTCTTGTATATTTTTTGTTTCTAAAAGCATGCTTTTTATGAAAAAATAATTAATTGATTCAATATTTCCTAATTGAAATTTACAATCTTAATGTAATTAAAAACAATAAAAAAAGCCTGCAAAATGTCGGCAAATTAATTGTTTCTAATAAGAGCGGGTTAACTCTTTACTATTTTTTTCAAAACGTGACTTGCTTTTTCGCTTATTTCAATAATATCATTTTTTTTGTTTGAATCAACTTACCTGCTTGCAGTCTGTAAAAGTAAATACCACTCGGATATTCAAATGCGTTAAAAACAACCTCGTATATCCCGGCAGGTTTTTCTTCATTAACGAGAGTTGCTATTTCATTTCCTAAAACATCGTAAACCTTCAAAGTCGTAAATCGTAAATCCGATATCGTAAATATGATTGTTGTACTTGGATTGAACGGATTCGGATAATTTTGATTTAAACTGTATTCAATCGGTTGTGCAACTTCTACTTCTACAACGCTCGAATATTCATTTGTACCATCATAATCTATTTGCTTTAATCGGTAAGAATATTCTCCCGGTAAAACATTTTCATCTTCGAATTTGATATTCTTTGGTTGGTTACAAATGTTTGTCCACCGTCCTCGGAGTATGATGCATAAATATAAGCGCTATCGCTTGTCGGTGTATCGCGTGTATCCATCCATTTAACAAACAACTTGCCTGTTTGTTTGTCAGTCCAGATTGATGGATGCCATTGATGATGGTTCTGAGAGTTAACATCATCATTTACCGTTACTGCAGAAGACCACGTTGCTCCCTGGTCATCAGAATACCTGCAAAATATATCTGGTTTGTTTCCGTTACCAGCAGGGCTGTTAGAAGCATAAACAAGATATAATCTGCCTCTGTAAGTGCCGTAACTATTATCTGCTGAGATAAAAGGATAAGGACGGGTTCTCATATTTTGTATCCGCTCAATGGTAAAGCATCTATATTGGGATTGTCTCCCTGAGCAAAGACAGTACTATTTGCACACAAAAAAGCAGTTAGTAAAAAAAGAGACATAAATACAAAAGGTAATTTGTATTTCATGCTTACTTCTAAATGTAAATAAATAATTGATTGATTATTTGTTTTAGAATCTTTGCTGTCAGTAATTTACTATACGAAATTTTTAAATTCTTAATGGAAAGTAAATGGCTGCTGATTGAATCAAATTAGATAGTATAATATATTTTTCCCTTATCTTTGTTAGGTTTTAAACAAATATATTATTTAATAACAAATTAGCCAAAAGTTTTCCGGCTTTTCAACAATTGTTTTTTTGTAAAAATATTATAGAATGAATCGAATCAGACTTTTAATTACGAGAGTTGACAGAATTGGAGATGTGGTTTTATCAACTCCTATTCCACGGGAGGTTAAACGAAAGTATCCAAACAGTTTTGTGGCAGTGCTTGTGCGGGATTATACAAAAGATATTTACAAAAATAATCCTTACGTTGATGAAATAATAGTTTATAATAAAGATGAAGATGATTTCAGCTTTTGGCAATTGATGAAAAGACTCCGCAAATATAAATTTAACTTTGCTTTTATGCTTCTTCCGGATGAAAGACTAAATTGGTTATTGTTCCTTAGCAGTATTAAAAACAGAATCGGTGTAGGACGCAAACTTTATCAATTCTTATCATTCACAAAATATATTAATAGAAGAAAATATATTCCGTTAAGGCACGAAGCAGATTACTGCCTTGATATGATTAGAAAAATTGGTATTGAACCACAATCCATCAACCCCGAAATATATTTAAACAATGATGAAATACATAAAGTAAGTGAAATAAAAAAAACGTTGCGCAACAATAAAAAAATTATAATAGGTATTAATTCCACAAGTGGAAATTCATCACCAAATTTACAGCCGGAAGAATATAAAGAAATCATCAATAAACTATTGGAATTTGGTAGGATAAAAGTTGTTGTTACCGATTACAACCCACCTGCTGAATTACAGAATATAACTGGCGTTGATTATATAAACAAAGGGAAACCGTTAAGAGAATCAATTTTAAATTTTGCTGCGATTGATATTTTAATTTCATCCAGCACAGGACCAATGCACATTGCTGCAGCATTGAATGTAAAAACAATATCCCTTTTCTGTCCGCTCACTGCATGTTCACCTAAACTGTGGGGTCCTTTAGGAAATATTTCAGAAATAATTTTACCGCAAGAGGGCTATTGCTCAACCGTTTGTCCCGGTGATCCTAAAAAATGCGACTTTGCTGGAGATGGAGGAATAAATGCAAATTTTGTGGTAAATAAAGCACTTAAATTAATACAATAATTTTTCCCCTCTTTGTTGTATTAAACAAAAAAGTTCATCATTTTAAATATCATCAATTAAAGGAGGATGCAATGAAACTAAACATTAAAGCATTAGGTCTCACCTGCGGAATACTTTGGGGATTAGCTGTTTTACTATCAACTTATTGGATAGTCATAACCGGTTCAGCCGGAAGTACACTCGCTCTTCTTCATAAATTCTATTTTGGTTATTCTGTTAGCTGGCTGGGGGGAATAATAGGATTAATTTGGGGTTTTGTTGATGGTTTCATCTGTGGAGCTATTTTCGCCTGGCTGTATAATAAACTCGCTGCTGAAAAGGAATAATTAATTTTCTCTCTATGCCGGATTCAAATTTGAGTTCGGCTTTTTTATAATTGATGATCTTCATCCTGGTCAAATAATTTTTCCCACTCATCAAAATTATTGTTCATCTTTTCTATTTTATCTTTTTCATCATCTTGTTTTTTACTTTGAATAGTCTTGGCGAACTCCTCACTTTTAATTACTGAGCAGGAACATACACGCGCAAATTCTTTTATGTTGTTATCAGAAGTTATTACTACTATGTTTTTTCTCTTATTGGCTAATTCAATCTGCTTTTTAATCTTATCGTCCGCACTTTTACTATCTGAATAAATGATTTTTGCCTGGTTAAGTTTTATCGGAAGATTTTTAAATCCATCAAAGTGGATTGTAATTTTTACTTTCTTATCATGAAAATAATTATCAATCATGAACGCTAATTTTTCTCTGCTATGCTGCTTATCTTTCTGCTGCATTTTATGAAGGAAAATGATTTTCCCAATTAAATTATTTCCGTCTATTATATAGTGTTTCATCTTGTTATGTTTCCAATTTCCACCCTGGCTACGTATGATTGAATGACTGAATGTTATAATGCTTGGATAATCTTAATCATTCATTTCTCATAAATTCAATCATTTATATTTTTAAATTAACAAAATCATCTTACTGTGTTAAAGAACTGATCCTGCTTTGTTAGCTTTAGGTCCTGTAATTGAGGCGCCTTAACTCTTATCTCAAATCTGAATCCCTGATAAGTTCCAATTGGGTTCCAGGTAAAATTCATTAGCCAGCAATGAAGGTCTCTCGTTACTTTTATCTGTGGGGCAACAAATTCATTATCTTGTAGATCATAACTACCGGTAAAGGAAAATTTCCAGTTACGTGTTAAGTTGAAATTTACATTCCCATTTATACTGGAAAATTTAGTTTCTGTTTCAGGTGTTTGTCTGCTTAAATTAAAAGTATAAGTTAACGAAACATCCCAGGGAATCGAGAAATCAGGGTCTCTGTCATTATAAATTCCCTGGTAAACATCTCTTTGATCCGTAGATACCAAACCATATTCATTAGTTTGATTCGATTCCGGAATCCGTTCGTCTGTATCATCAGATGTTAATTTATCACCGGAAATTCTTGTACCAAGTGTAAAATTAAAATTCGTCATTCGTAACAATCCTTTGCCTTCGCTAATGAGAAATTTATTAATGCGCGAAGTCGTGCCGGAATAATCGTACAACGTAAATGTGTGTGGATCCAGATAAATCAAAAACATCACTTATTTGTGTTCTGTAAGTTAGTCTTATATCGGAAAACTTTAGTGAATCGGCAGCGA
>PVMK01175362.1_pt1 | contig 22101 bp, 20 predicted proteins | sample 1853481 | NCBI WGS metagenome assembly PVMK01 (sample SAMN08533507, study PRJNA380276) | Marine sediment metagenome, whole genome shotgun sequencing project.
TTCTCAATCAGCCGTATGACGGTCCGATGGTCTCCCCAGACCAGTTTCAATCCATCTGTATCACGCTCATCAATGATGCCCTTCTCATACAGTTCAAATGCGAGGGCAATGGCTCCAGAGGTATTATCGATATCCATCCCATATTGTGAGCACAGGGCTTGAATAACAAGCAGGGCGGGGGGATGAGTTATCTCTAATTTGCCGACGAAATCCCATATAAGATTCTGGTGGAACCCCTCCACAAGCAGTGGGGCATAGCCCCCCTCCCTTATTTCGTATAAAAAGCCATCCTGGAACAAGCACCCCTTACAGGACAAGTTGCGGACCTGAAACGACTCCTTAAAAACCGAACGAGCAACGCGTTCCAGTTTTTTTTCGTCCATATGATCGTCTTGGAAATTTCTTACCGGAATGGTGCAGGTAGCATTTGCTCGCGGAACGCTGCCGCAAGTTCCGTCGGCTTGAAACCGTTTTATTGTTTCGGTGGACAATATTTGCGTTCGCGCATTTTCTACAAGAGAGAAAAATCTGTCGGGATCAGCAATGTGAATCGGCAAACTTCCTCGAACAACAATGGCCTTCAGGTTCTTGCTGCCCATGATGGCAGCAAAGCCACACCGACCCGCCGCCCGGGCCTTATCAACAATGATGCAGGCAACGGGAGCGAGTCTCTCACCTGCAGGTCCTATGGAAAGAATCCTTGCTGTTTTTCCATTGGTCCTCCGGAGTTCCTCCTCCGTTTCCCAGGTAGTCATGTCCTGCAGATGACGGGCAGGTTGTAAAGATGCCTTTTTGTTCTCGACCAGGAGGTAAACCGGGTCAGGACTCTTACCCTCAATGATAATGGCGTCAAATCCCGCTTGTTTCAATTCCGGGGCAAAATGGCCCCCAACATTCGAGGAACCGATACCCCCCGTGAGTACATTCTTTCCTGAAATGGACAGTCTTGCTGATCCCGGAGCAAGCGTACCGGTTAACGGACCTGTTGCGAAAATAAGTAAACTCTTGGGATCCAACGCAGGAAGATCAGCGGGAAGGTTTTGAAAAAGAAGGCTTTGCCCCAACCCTCGACCACCCAGGAACTCCTTCACATAAGATTCGTTTTCCTCAATTTGAATAAGTTCCCGTGTAAGATCAACCTTGAGTATATGACCGGCCCATGCATAGTTGTTCATGACTCGTCCCAGCTAAACCCGTTTCTCTTCCCAAGCAAAAGCCCCCGTTTTATTTCTGCTCCTTGCGGGCCTGCCTGATCTCCTCGAGGCGTACCTTGACGATTGGGCTGATTTCAGGAGGATGCCACTTGGCGTCCTTGGGCTCCTCAGGCCAGACAAACGAAAGATACTCCACCGATCCAGGTGTATCGGTCTTTCCCAAAGCCTCAAGCGTGGCCATGAGTACATTGCGCTGCCCCTCGCTGTCCCCCGCATCACCCAGCAGGCGCCCATACGGATAGCCGATTCCCACGGAACGGGGAATCCCCACCATATAATGAAATTCGGGTGTCGGAGTCAGAACGATGGTAGTAAAACCTTTCTCTTCCAATACACGAGCAGCCTGTCCCACGGACTGGCAGCAGAACGGTCAGGCCGGCGTCAGCAGCACCACCTCCACATCTTCCTTTTTCATCTGTTCGGCCATGGGCAATATGGCCGAGGTCAAAAACTCATCGCTTTCCAACTGAAACCCATAGTATGAATAGGCAGTCGGCGCCAGGCGGCCGATGATCCCTTCCGTTTCTAATTCGGCCATTCGCTCCAGCGGCAGGATAACATTGATATCTTCCTTGATATAATCCGTATTGATATGCAGATGGTTTACATCAATATCCGCTGACCGGGTGTCTCTGGAGATTTTCCGGTAGGATCGGTCCCCATAAAGCGGCTCTTGCTTTTCGCGCTCCATATCAAAGGGCGGGTCGGATTTATGATTGATACCTGCACTCGTTACCATGGCAAAGGTTAGCTCATTCAGGGCCCTGGGCAAAGGGGTCCACGGAATGGAGCCTTCAAAGCGCCTTTTCTCGATGTGAGATTTAATCCAGGCCCCCAAACTTGGAGGAAGAAATCGAAAGCCGTTGAAATCGGTGGATGCTTCAGTCATGTCATTGTTCTCCTTATCAGTTCGTGAATCGTTTATACGTTAAATCCTTCTCGGAGGGTTTGGCCAAAAGAAGAAATCTGATCCTAGAATGCTGCTGGCAGTTGTTTATACTTAACGCCTCTCAAAGTCAATGCCAACGGGGACTGGATCAGGGAAACGTCAAAGTCAATGCTAAATCGTTAGTATTAGTTGTTTCTTAGACCATAAAATCCGAAATCCGAATATCGAAACTCGAAACAATATCTAATTTCGAATATCAAATGACCAAAACATTCCAAATATTTACCCAGCATCTGCGGGGCTCATCACGTTTAGAATTTTGGATTTTGGTTATTCGTATTTGTTTTGGATTTCGGATTTCGTGCTTCGAATTTATAGGAAATCACATATGCAAATAATGCTCGTTACATCAGCACTTTATCTGTTTGAATGACGTGGCCATAGGGGCTGGATGCCGGAAAAAGGCGGGTTTTATTTTGGTGTGATTAGACCTATTATCTTTTTATGTTGGGTATATACGAGCCAGTAGTGATCTTGGCCGGTTTCTGGACAATTGCAAAATTTATTATTATCCATTATATAATAGCATGGCGTAAGACTTAACAGTTGGGCTCTGTACGAACTATAAGAAAGGTAAGACTGCAATGGCAACGGATCCTCTTGACAAAGCTCTGCGGTACCGATGGTTCATCTTCTGGATTCTGGCCCTGGGCTACGTCCTGGTCTATTTCCACCGGCTTTGCCCGGCGGTAGTCGCCTTGGACATGATGCGGGACCTGAATGCCGCGCTTCTGGGGTTCCTGGGGGCCGCCTATTTCTACCCCTATGCGCTTATGCAGCTGCCGGCAGGCCTCCTTTCCGATTCATGGGGTGCGCGTAAGACCATCACCGTCTTTTTCTGCATCGCTTTTGTAGGGTCGCTCCTCCTGGGAACGGCCACCACGACCCTCTGGGCCATTTTGGGAAGGACCCTGGTGGGCATCGGCGTGGCCATGCTCTTTGTACCAACTATGAAGGTCCTTGCGGAGTGGTTCCGGGTCCGTGAGTTCGCCATGATGACGGGCATCCTCATGGCAATGGGCGGGATTGGCTCCCTGACGGCGGCCACCCCCTGGCGCTCCTGAGCTCCTGGATCGGCTGGCGATTCTCTTTTGTGGCGGTGGGTATCTTCACCCTCTCTACTCGCTATTCTGGTCTGGACGGTGGTCCGCGACCGGCCGGCCGACCTGGGATGGCCTTCACCTACGGGTCCCAAAAATGACGAAGAGGCGCCCATCGAGTTGTGGGAGGGTGTTCGCATGGTGCTTTCGTCCCGCTCATTCTGGCCTCTGGCAATCTGGTTTTTCTTTGACCTTGCGGTCTTTTTCTCTTTCGGGGGGCTCTGGGGCGGGCCATACCTGATGCATTTATACGGCTTAAGCAAGGCCCAGGCAGGGCATATACTGTCCATGATCGCAGTAGGCATGGTCCTGGGAAGCCCTTTGCTGAGCTATCTGTCCAACAACGTTTTTCATGGCCGAAGGCCCGTCCTGATTGCGGGCACCGCAGCCCTCGTAGTTCTCACGGCCCTGCTGGCCTTCATGACGGACAGGATTCCACCTGCGGGTCTATACGGGCTCGTCCTGGGTATGGGCATCTTCGGCGGTGCGATCGTGGTAGTGGGATTTACCGCAGCCAAGGAATATTTTCCGGTCCGGATTGCGGGCACGGCAGTGGGCTTGGTCAACCTCTTTCCCTTTCTCGGAGGCGCCATTTTTCAGCCCGTCGTGGGGCATATCCTGGAGAGCGAGGGAAAGGTGGGGGACGCGTTTACTCTTGCCGGTTATCAGCAGGCCTTTCTCTTGCTCTTTGGCTCCGCCGTAGTCGCTTTCATCTCCTCTCTCTTCATGAAGGAGAGCATGAAAAAGGAATAACCCTAACAAGACCTAAAGCACAGATTTCCGGAACATTAAGGTCTGATATTCAACCAGTTAACGTGCACCCGCCCCAATTCGACCCTGGGCCATATGCTTCGTCCTTTTTAATCCAAATATCCCCTTGCCCCCATGTCGCTGAGGCCTGGTAATTGCCCGCATATGCTTTTTTGGGGCCGGCGCATTGTAGTTGAAATCCGCCAAGGTTCGGCACTCAACCTTTGAGCCGATGACACGATCAATAGCATTGACCATTTGATTGTCATCACGGGTAATCAACGTGAATGCATCTCCGTATTGGTCGGCTCGTCCGGTTCGGCCGATACGATGTATGTACGCATCCGGGGTGTTCGGCATATCGTAATTGATAACGTGAGAGATCTGACAGATATCAATGCCGCGCGCAGCGATATCGGTGGCTACCAGCACCTGAAATTTCCCGTTGCGGAAGCCGTCAAGCGCGGCCTGTCGACGGCCTTGGGAAAGATTACCCTGAAGCGACGTGGAACGGAAACCGGCCTTTGACAGTTTTTCGCCAAGGCGTTTGGCACGGTGTTTGGTACGTGTGAACACAAGCACGGATTGAGAGTTGATATGACCGAGAAGTTTCAGCAGGAACGCCGTTTTCAAATGCTGTGCCACCGGATAATGGGCGTGGCTGACGGTGTCCGCCGGTGCGGTTTCCCCTGCCTTTATCGTAATCGGGTCCATAAGAATATCTTTGGCCAGGCGGTGGATTTCTTTGGGCATGGTGGCTGAAAACAAAAGCGTTTGCCGCTGCGTCGGGACGTGTTTCAGTATTCGTCGAATGTCCGGAAGAAATCCCATATCAAGCATATGATCGGCCTCATCAAGGACCAGCACTTCTACCCGGCTGAGATCGATCGTTCCACGGCCCATGTGGTCAAGGAGCCGACCGGGGCAGGCAACAACAATCTCTGCGCCCCGCTTCAGTTTTTGAATTTGAGTGTTGATGTTAACCCCGCCGTAGACGGTAACACTTCTCATGCGGGTCTCTTTTCCCAGGCTGTTGATGGCATCATGAATCTGTTCAGCCAATTCGCGAGTGGGTGCGATGATCAGTGAACGGACATGACCGCGTTTACCTTGCATTAACCGGTGTAAAATCGGCAGTGCAAAGACCGCCGTCTTACCGGTACCGGTCTGGGCCAGGCCCATAATATCTCGTCCATTCATAACCGACGGGATAGCCTTGGTCTGGATAGGGGTCGGAGTGACAAACCCCGCAGCAGCTACACCTGCCTCAACTCTGGGGTCTAACTTAAATGCTTTAAATTCCATAAATTCCTTTTTTATGTTAAGCCGATCTCAAACGCATTGTTTGATTACACTTCCCTTTAGGGATCACACTACAGATAAGTGGATTCTGTCATGGGGATCTTGTTTCGCGCCTCAGGAATATACCTAAGCATTCTGAAACAATCTTGCATTTCACTTGGTGAATATTCCAAGGGCGATGGTCTGAAACTGGGAACCTGTACTTTCTCTGGCGCCACCGGTTGTGGGAGAGCAGCAGGTTCAAGCACCCTTTTAGAGGAGCAAAATAATAGGATAGATTAAGGAGGTGTTGAGATCGGCTATGTGTTAAAATAAAAAAGCCCCGAACTTATTCCGGGGCTTACGATACCGCCTTTTTCATCTTTTCATCCAGGAACAGCAATTATTACAAGATATTTTATCCCACTGGATTCGCCATTGTCAAGTAAAATCTTGTGATCTAGGGTTAGGCCTATTCTTGACTCATATTGTTGAATCTGCTAATGCTTTGCCATGTCTTGTGCAACTGGGAATACAATAATCTATTTAATCAAAAGGAAAAGGCAATGAACCTTGATAATCTTGCCGTGAATTTCTGCGATGCTTTCTACAATAGAAGATTTTCGGGCGATACATTGATAGATATATCTGAATTGTCCCTGCGTGATGCCTATCTCGTTCAAGACAAAGTCGTTAAAAAACGGGTTCAAAAAGGTGAAACAGTCGTTGGATATAAGGTCGGCTGTACAAGCACGGCAATCCGGGAACAATTTGGTCTCGAAGAGCCTATCCATGGTAAGCTCTTTAAGCCCCATTTCTACATGGATGGTGCTGAATTATTCTGGAACGATTTCATAAACTGTTCTATCGAACCGGAAATGGTTCTAAGAATCGGGAAAGATCTAAAAGGCGAGAATTTACCTGATGAAACCCTTATCAAATCAATTGAATATGTCAGCCCGGGCATTGAACTTCATAATTATAAATTCTGGCTTAGCCCGACAACATCTCAAGAGCTGATTTGTTCCAATGGTATTCACGCCGGGTTGATTGTTGGCGAGGCAAAAATTTCTCCCCGGAAGTTGTCTTTCAAGAATGAGCTCTTCAAAGTTTCCAAAAATGGAACAATCGTCACCCAGGCTCGCGCATCAGAGATCATGGGCGGTCCGCTTCACTCATTACGATGGCTGGTCGGGCATCTCACGAGAAATGATCACATTTTGAGTGCAGGTGATTATGTTATCCCCGGTTCACCAGTAGAATTGATTACCATTGATGGTGAAACAGAATTAGAAGTCGAAATCAGTCAGATTGGAAGGGTAGCTGCACACTTCTCACCAAAGGCTGAATGAGCGCTCTGAACGATACAAGTCGTTTGGGCGGAAAATCCAGGACAGGTTTGTGCGAAAAAATCTGACGACCAGGGTTGCAATACAAAAAATCTGAATTACTTTAAAAAGTTACCCTGCCAAATCGTGGTGGGGTGTTTTTTTTGCATTACGGCACAACATCTTAAAAATCTCAGGAGATAGAAAAATGACAGACATTTCAAAGATTACGCTTTACAGCGGCGGCCACAAGGGGGCTGAGGCGGAATTCGGCAAACTTGCCGAGGCCTGGAACATGAAAGAGGTGAATATATCATTTGAAGGGCATAATACCGAGCGCACCCGGGGCGTCCGGGTACTAAACCGGGAAGAGCTGCAAAAGGGCGATGTAAGCATGGAAATTGTGTCCAAGCGTATGAAACGCACTTACTCCCAGACGGATAAGATCCGGAAAGTCATCCAGTCCATCTTTCACATGGTCAATAGCGGCTACCATGTCATTGCGGTCGGGTGGATACAGAAGGACGACACCGTCAAGGGGGGAACCGGCTGGGGGGTCGAGCTGGCAAAGTTATTTAACCGCCCGCTGAACGTCTATGATCAGGAACGAAAGGGATGGTTTTCCTGGGAAAACAGCCAATGGGTTGAAAACACACCGGCTATTACCTCAGATACGTTTGCCGGCACCGGAACCCGCTACCTCTCCGATGACGGCCGGCAGGCCCTCCGCGATCTTTTCATCCGCTCCTTCGGTCCTGCGGAGCAACAATAGTGAATGGACCCAGGTTCGATATTCCAAAAATTGGATGGTCCACGATGCCCAAACTGAGGATCGGTGACGTAGTCGCAAGGCTGCCTGTTGTGCAGGGTGGAATGGGGGTTGGGATATCCCTTTCAGGTTTGGCCTCAGCAGTGGCGAATGCAGGAGGTATAGGTATTATCGCCGCAAATTCCATAGGTCTGCTCGACCCTGATTATTACGCAAAAAACAGGGACGCCAATGTCATCGCCCTTGGAAGGGAGATAAGAAAGACAAGGAAAAAGACCTCCGGCATTATCGGTGTCAACATCATGGTGGCTGTCAATGATTTTCATTCCCTTTTAAGGGTTGCGATCGAAGAAAAGGTGGATCTGGTATTCCTCGGAGCGGGGCTCCCGATAAAGGGGATTCCTGTTGAAGATCTCAGATCGGCAGGGGTCAAGGTGGTCCCTATCGTGAGTTCTGCAAGGGCGGCAGGCCTTGTCTTCAGGTCTTGGGTGAAAAAATACGCTGATATCCCCGACGCAGTCGTTGTGGAGGGGCCGAAGGCAGGCGGTCACCTGGGATTTAAAGAGGATCAGATCGATAATGCCGATTTCGCCCTTGAAAATATCCTGCCCGAGGTAGTTGCCGAGATAAAGAGATACGAGGATAAATGGCGCAGGACCATTCCTGTAATCGCCGCGGGAGGCATTTATACAGGTTCTGACATATACAACGTCTTTAAGCTTGGTGCAAGGGCCGTCCAGTTGGGGACGAGGTTTGTGGCAACCCATGAATGTGACGCGGATATCAGGTTCAAAGAGGCCTATATCTCATGCAGTAAGGATGATATAGAAATCATCAAGAGTCCTGTTGGCATGCCTGGAAGGGCCATTAAGAACAGTTTTCTGAAGGACGTTGCGTCCGGTAAAAATACGTCCCACAAGTGTGCCTGGCGATGCCTTAAGAGCTGTGACATAAAGACCGCTCCCTACTGTATGTCCCTGGCGCTCGATAATGCCAGGAAGGGAGCCCTGGATAAAGGCTTTGCCTTTGCTGGCAGCAATGCCTACAGGATCGATAAGATAATACCGGTAAAGGAACTGCTTAAGGAGCTCAAGGAGCAATACCTCTGCGCCAGGGAGAAAAGCATCTACAGTCTTCGTGGTGAATATGAAAAGGCAATTGAAAGACTCGTCTCCTTTAAAGAGGAGTATCTGGTTGCATTGAAAGAGGGGCCAGATTCACTAAGGGATGAATATTCAAGGGGCATAGAAAAAAGGGATGCGTTTCGCGAAGAATTTTTGAAGAATAGAGATAAAATCACGTCCTTAAAGGATGAATACCGCAACGCGCTTGAAAAGGCGGACCTGCTCAAACAAGAACTTATAGAGTTTTTTCAGCGATATTCATTGCAAAACAGGCTGGAGCCCGGGAGCGCTTGAGACCTCCTTTCAACCCTCTTTGAGGACCTCATACCAAAAACCAACATGTCTTCTTATGCCTGGGCTCTTTTGTCTAATGCCCACTTTCTACTCCGAACGGGAGATTCCCCAATAGCAACCTTCATACGGAGGGTTTTGACCGGATACGCGGGCCGGTTTAATCGTCGTCATAAGCGATATGGCCCTTCATTCCAAAACCGTTTCGAATCGATCATGTATCAAAAAAACGGGTACCTGAAGAAATTGGTTAACAGTATAGGATTATAATAGTCATATGTCCCTATTGAGTTTTCAGGATGTGAGTGTCGCTTTTGGTGGTCTGCCTCTGCTCGACAGGGTGCACCTGCAGGTGGAGAAGGGTGAAAGGGTTTGTCTCCTCGGGCGTAACGGGGAAGGCAAGACGACAATATTGAGGTTGATAAGCGGTGAAATCGAACCAGATGGCGGGGTAATCAGCCTTAATAGAGGTGTCAAGGTAGCAGGTCTTTCCCAGGAACTGCCCCCTGATCTTAAGGGCTCTGTTTACGATGTGGTGGCTGATGGACTGGGGCAAATCGGGGCTTTGCTGGAAGAATACCAGCAGCTCACAGGAAGTCTAACTAAAGGTGCTGATAAGACCGCCATCAAGAAAATTGAGAAGCTGCAGGAGGAACTGGAGAGGGCACAGGGATGGCAGATCCGCCAGCATGTGGACATGGTTCTGACACGGCTCTCCCTGGACCCTGATCTAAGGTTTGAAAACCTGTCTGTAGGATTCAGACGAAGGGTTCTCCTTGCAAAGGCCCTGGTTGCAGAACCGGACATCCTTCTCCTCGATGAACCCACCAACCATCTGGATTTACCTTCCATAAGCTGGATGGAAGAGTTCCTGCAGAAGTACAGGGGAACCATCATTTTTGTCACCCACGACAGGATATTTCTCCAAAAACTTGCAACCCGGATCATTGAGGTAGACCGGGGCCGTCTTGTCAATTGGGAGTGCGGTTACCGGGAGTTCCTCGAACGCAGACAAGCATCCCTGGATGTGGAAGGGGCGCAGCGGGACCAGTTTAAAAGAAAGCTGGCAAAAGAGGAGGAATGGATCAGGAAAGGGATCAAGGCAAGACGCACCAGAAACGAGGGAAGAGTCCGGGAACTTATCAAGATGAGGGAAGTCCAGCAGGCCTGGCGTAAATCGGCGGGCAGCGCCCGAATACATATCCAGGAGGCGGAACGTACAGGGAAACTGGTAATTGAAGCAGCCGGTATCAGCCATGGTTATAGCGGCGACCCCATTATCAAGGATTTTTCAATACGGATAATCCGGGGGGACAGGATCGGTATTATCGGTCCCAATGGTGTCGGCAAATCGACCCTTCTTAAAATACTTCTAAGGGATCTTGAGCCCGACAAAGGTCGGGTCAGGACAGGGGCCGGGCTTGAGGTTGTCTATTTTGATCAGCTCCGTTCCCAGATCAACGAGGACATGACTGTTCAGGAAAATATAGCCGAAGGAAAGGATATGATCTTGATCAATGGTGTTCAGCGCCATGTGATCGGCTATCTGAAGGATTTTCTTTTCTCACCGGAACGAGCAAGGACTCCTGTGCGTATCCTGTCCGGTGGAGAGAGAAACAGGCTGCTCCTTGCCAGGCTCTTTACAAAGCCCTCCAATGTTCTCGTGCTGGACGAACCGACCAATGACCTTGACATGGAAACCCTTGAAGTACTTGAAGAGAGGCTACTGGAATATTCCGGCACCATACTTCTGGTTAGTCATGATCGAGCCTTTCTGAACAATGTGGTTACAAGCACTCTCGTGTTTGAGGACGACGGTGTTGTCATTGAATATGCAGGAGGATATGATGACTGGATAAATCAACGGCCCGCGCAGGACGATAAAAAAGGCTTGGACAAGAGAGACTCAATCAGGAAAAAAGCCTCTAAAAAGCGACCGAAAAAGAGGGACCGCCCCCGGAAACTTACCTTTAAGGAGCGAGGGGAGTTGGAGACACTTCCCGTTCGAATAGAAGAATTGGAGAAGGAACGAAATAGGATCTATGAGCAGATGTCATCACCGGAACTTTACAGGGGTGACGGCGAAAGAATAAGCCAGACTCAGGCAAGGTTGGAGGAGCTTGAGCGGGAATTGGATGAGACATATGACAGATGGGAGGAGTTGGAAAATCTCAGAGAGGCAAACATAATACAGAGCTAACGAAAGAGATTTTTCTTGACTTAACCTTATTTTTAACTATGATTCCATATAATTAGTGTCCATCCATTAATGTAGCTGTGGGCACTGTGAGTTTCCAATTCAGAAATGAGCAATTTTCCGCAAGTTCAAGGAAGACAAAGGTTTGCGCGGAGACGTACGTTAGTACGTCGCACAAGGAAACCCGCAGTTTGACGCCGAGATTGCGGAAAAGGGCCATTTATGGATGGAAACTAATTAACTTCTAAGCTCGGAACTCTGAACCTTTAAACCTGTGAACGCATACGATATTCTTAATGGTGAAAAGATGGAAAAAATCTTTGATGGTAAAAAGACAGCCAAATTGGGCACAAAAAAGAAACCAGCTGTTGTTGAGGTCCAAACAGAAAAAAGGTTGAAAGAAGTAGCTTCAATATTTGAAGAAAATGGTTGGGAATATACCATTGGATTGGACCCGGATAAACCGGAGGATATTACCGATTTAGAAATATTGTTGCATCGCCCGGAACCAGTTGTAGCCGAGAAGAAGGTTGGGCGTAATGAGCCCTGCCCTTGTGGAAGCGGGAAAAAATATAAAAAATGCTGTGATAAATAAGGCCGTTTTCAATAACTTCCTAACCGGAAAACACTGATTCTGCCCAGATGGTAAAAACAACTCTGTTTTTTTGAAAACACCCTGCTTCAAAAACAAGAAACTGGCGTAACTGGGAAATCGAAGATTCATGACCAACTCATGTCTTTCAATATGCAAATAATCCAATTTTTTGGTTAGCGGTGATTTTTACTACTGATTGCTGTATAGAAATCATTATTTCTTTGTTCCCGTCCAGACCCTTGCAATGGCTCGATGATTATTGATAGATGTCCATAAGACGTTTTTCCGCATCGCTCGTCCCAATCAAGACCATTTCATCATGTTCCCCAAGAAGGATCGAGGGTTCGGGGTTGATATTCAATTTATTCTCTCTACCAATAGCTATTACACTGCAGTCCGTTTGTTTCCGAATTTGACTTTCAGCAAGAGATTTGCCCACAAGAGCTGAGGGTACCGACGCGCGGAAGATGTAAAGTCCTTCTGCAAACATCAGTATTTTATTGGGTTTCAGAAGATTAATTATGGTATTTGCTCCCATGGAAGCATGCGACATGACAAGGTCTGCTCCAGCCCTGTGCAGTTTGGAAATATTTCCGTCCAGATTTGCCCTGCTGACAATCTGTATATCGGACCGCAGTTGACGGCAATAGATGGTGAGATAAATATTCATGGAGTCATCATGAGTGGTAATAATGACAGATGGAGATTCCCGTATGCCGGCCCGACTCAAGATATCAAGATCGGCAGCATTTCCTTGAATATACTTATTATTTTGAATGAATTTCGGATTCTTCTCCACAACCTTATAAACAATCTGTCGCTCTTCCAAGATCTGTGCCGCTGCACGCCCGACACGACCGCCACCCAATATGAGAACAGGAGCATCGGTGGTGTGATAAACACGGTAAATGGAGAAGACCTCGTCATATTTTTTGAGCTGTTCAGCCGATCCGGCAAGCACGAGCACAGTGCTGGAATCGATTCGAGTCTGTGGCTGCGGCATTTTAAATCGGCCTCTCTCCCAAAGCCCGACAACTGTTACGCCGGTTTTTTCTCGCAGATTGCTTTGCATGAGGGTTTTCCCCTCAAGTGGTGTTCGCATTGCAGGTGCTTCGGCGATGAGAAGTTGATCGAATCTTCCGATAACATTTGCCCCCATACTCATTCCGAGCGTTCTTCGCGCCAGGGATTCTCCAAGCATCTTCATAAACTGAAAGACATAAGTGCTGCCGGCAAGCTGCAGAATATCGATGGAATCATCCGCATCCGCATTAGTAACGATGGGTACTTTTTCAGAGATCTCCCTGACCGTAAAGGATATATTTGTGTTGGTCATATCATCGTTGTTGGCGACCAGCATGGCAGCATTTTGTATGCGGAGACGTTTATATGTTTCCGGATCACCCAGATCTCCCACGACCACCTTGAAGTTTAAATCATAAAGTTCTAACGCACGTTGGAAATCGGTGGCGATAATTGCATATTCATAATCATATTTCTTCAGTTTCTCTACGAGGTTTATGGTTATGGGATCAAAGCTTGTCAGTATCACGTGTCCTGTTGTGTTTTCCGGCAATTCCCGTGGGGTTTTGGCCCTTGATTGGGCTTCAAGCCATGGGGCATAAAAGAACTGTATGAAGGTAAAAGGGAGCATGACGAGCAAAAAAACAATCCCGGACATAAGGACAGCCAATGTAAAGGCTTTGCCTAAATCGCTTGCAAAAGTGATATCACCGAAACCAAGCGTGGACATCACAGTGAGTGTCCAATAGAAACCTGTAATCCAGCTAAACTCTTTTTCTTCAAAAAGCATTATGAAATGAAACAAAACGCTGTATATTACCACCAGCATTGCCAACGCCAAAAGGAACTTGAATAGAAGTTTGAAGTTCCTCTTAGTTGTTCTGCTTTGAGTAAAATAAACAATTTGAGAAGGAATGAATTTCATGATAATGACCCCTTCACTACTATCATTAGATTATTGCCTGAATTTTGCATACAAACTTGACGAATAATTGAAAACCATGTGGATTTCCTATTATAATGGGTCTTCGGAACATTAACCCCAAAGATAGGAGGTAGCCCAGATGGTTAAAAGGCGAAAAAAAAGATATCACGAAAAAGGGTATAGGTAAAGGCTTTAACAAAATGGGCAAGGGGTCTACTCTTGACTCATATTGTTGAATGCGGTAGTGATGCGCCATAACAAGGTCATTAAGAATACAATACCCGAATCCGTGGTATCACGTCATTAACGGGGAGAAGGGCGAGTCGATTTTCCAAGGGAAGGGAAACCACCCCTGCTTTATTGACCTTCTGGAAGAAAAGGCGGAAATGTGGGGTCTGAGGATCGACAATTGAGAAACTGAAAGCCCAATTGCACATGCGTCAAGAGTAAACTTGCCCTTTACCAACCATTCGCAATTACCCAGGGAGATAAACATGCTTGTGGAACAGATGCTGGTGGGGCCCATGGCGGTCTTTTCTTATATCGTTGGTTGTGAAAAGGAAAAAGAGGGTCTGATAATTGATCCGGCCGGAAGCGTGAACAAGATCATCTCCAAGGCGGCTGATATGGGCCTCAGGATCAAATACGTCGTCAACACCCACGGCCATGCAGATCATACCTGTGGCAACCGGGCGGTTCTGTCAAAAACCGGGGCCGATCTGGTTGTACACAGGGAGGACGCCGGCGAGATCATCAGGGGTCTAAACCGGGCCTTCAGCATGGTCATGGGCAAAAGGCCTTCTCCAGAGGCACATACGCTGCTCAATGACGGAGATTTCATCAAAATCGGTGATACCGGTCTGAAGGTAATTCATACACCGGGTCACACACCCGGTTCAATATGCCTCTATGGCGAGGGGAACCTCTTCACAGGCGATACACTTTTTGTGGGGGCGGTTGGCAGGACCGATCTTAAAGGTGGCTCTCTTGACATCCTGCTCGGTTCTCTCAGAAAGCTTCTTACCCTGCCGCCCGAAACCCGGGTATGGCCGGGGCACGATTATGGCGACATGCCTGTCTCAACATTAGCCCGGGAAAAGGAGACAAACCCTTATATTACAGATTCTCTGTAAAAAAGAGGGGAAAGGTCTTAGTGCAGGGAAACGTCAAAGTCGCTGATCAATCGTTAGTATTAGGAGTTTCTGGGGACCTAAATCCCGCCCCGGCGGGACGAAATTCGAATATCGAAACTCGAAACAATATCCAATTTCGGATATCAAATGACCAAAACATTTCAGTCAGTTATCCAATATCCGTGGGACTCATCACGTTTAGAATTTTGGAATTTGGTCTTTTATATTTGTTTTGCATTTCGTGCTTCGTGCTTCGAATTTATAGAAAATCACATATGGAAATAATGCTCGTTACATCAGCACGTTATCAGTTTGAATGACGTGGCCCTGGGTCTTAGTGGAGTTTTTTTCGCAGGTGAAGATGCAATACCCCTATCGTCCGCGATTATTTGAGACCGAGAACCTTTTTTGCGTTCTCAATCATAATTTTGGGCTTAACCTCCGGTTTGATCTCCAGTCTTTCAAAATCGTGTAACCACCTGTCCGGTTTTATAAAGGGATAATCGGTCCCAAACAGGGCCTTGTCCTGCAGTCTGCTGTTTATCTCCTGTACCAATTGGGGTGGGAAGTATTTGGGGGACCACCCGGAAAGATCCACATAGACATTGGCTTTATGAACGGCCATTGCGATGGACACATCGGTCCACGGCCAGGCAGGATGGGCGCAGATGATCGTCAGTTCCGGAAAATCCGCTGCCACGTCATCTATGGGAAGGGGATCGACGTATTTCAGTTTTATCCCCAGACCGCCCGGTGTCCCAGCCCCTATGCCGGTGGTGCCGCAATGAAAGAGTACCGGGATATTTAACTCCACGCACTTCTCCCACAGGGGATAAAAACGCCTGTCGTTCGGGAAAAAGGCCTGCATGGCCTGCTGAAATTTAGCCCCCTTTAGCCCCAGCTCCTTCACGGCCCTCTCCAGTTCCTCTATGGCGGCCTTTCCCTTCCAGGGGTCTACACCGGCAAACCCGATAAATGTATCAGGAAAACGTTTTACCATATCGGCCACATACTCGTGGGGAATGGGCCTAATCCCAGAGACCGTCTCATCGTCCGTGGGGAGAAGAACTCCCATGATGTCAAGGTCTTTGTAGATCTGCGCCATTTCATCTTCGGTAAGCTCATCTATCTTTGTCTTAAAATAGGCTTCCAGGGCATCTCCATAGAAACCCCACTTGCGACGACCTTCGGCCGTTGAAATATGCACATGGGTATCAATCGCCTTCGTCATTCCACATCCTCCCTCTAAGATCAAGATTTTCTCCGTGTCCGGTTATAGACTTTACGGTAACATATTCCATCTCGAGAACGAAAGTCAATGTCGTCTGATCCCAATTTTTCCAAATTGTCATTGACCTCATTATCGGTGAAAAATCAAAGGAACGGCAGGCAGGGTCTTCAAAAAACCAGGTGTTTTGCGAGACCTTTAAAAAATGCTCAATTTCGTTCAAGATCAAGGCGCGTGTCCCGCTTTAGCGGGATTAACCACAGTAATATATTAGATATTTCGAGTCCCGCCTCGGCGGGACGAATGCAACGCAGAGATTGGGCAGATAAGCGCAGACTTCGAAAGGGGGCGTTTTTCAAAGGTCTCGTTGCTTCACCGTCCTCTGAAGACCGGTTGTCGATTTTCAAGGAGCGCGCTGATACCTTCCTTTGCATCCTCCATTTCAAAGGTGCGTGACTGGTAAAGAGAATCAATCTCTGCGGAGTTGCAGGGATCCCACCCTATACCACGGTGGATGGCGTGTTTGATCATTTTGACAGCCATGGGTGCACATTCGGCGATCTCCTCCGCCAATTCCCAGGCCTTTTCAAGGACCTGATCCCCTTCCAAAGCATAGTTTGCCAGTCCTATTTCATCGGCTTTTTCCCCGGTTATTAAACGACCGGTGAAGAGGAGTTCATTGGCCCGGGGCAACCCGACAATCATGGGGAGCAGGTAAGATACGGCCATCCCTGAATGAAGCCCGAGCCGGGCAAAGTTGGCACCGTATTTTGAATGCAGGTTGGCAATACGGATGTCGCACATGAGTGCCAACCCGAACCCGCCGCCGATGGCATGGCCGTTCATTGCGGCGATGATAGGCATTTCAAGTTTATCCAGGGCAAGAAACGGGCCGTATGCATCCATGAGTATTTGATGCGGCAACCGATCCCTGCTGTCAAAAAGACCGCTTTTAAAGTCGGCACCGGAGCAGAAGCTGTTGCCGCTGCCGGTTATGATTAAACATCGGATGCCCTTATCTTCCTTTGCCCGGCTGACGGCCTCGCTGAAGGCAGACATGGTCTCATCATTCATGCTGTTGCGGTTGTCCGGACGATTCAGGGTAATCTGAGCAATGTTCCTTTTGGTTTTAAAAAGAATCGGTGCATCTGGCATGATAGCCTCCTTTGACGATTTCAGATCAAAGACCTGTAAAATGTAAATGATAGCGGTGGAGATGAATCAGGGCCCTGGCCGCTCTTTGGAGCGATGGATAGGCCGGTATTTTCGCCCTGCAGAACTCTGCCCGCAAAACAACTCCTTTTGAAGCCAAATCAAGATCCCCTCCATCAGAATCCACCGTGATAACCGTCGGTTTTTGATACCCCTCTTTCTTAAGAAACTCGATTAACTGCGGATTTGGATCCAGGGACTCAGGCATATGATACGCCTTTCTTATAATAAGCCGGTCAACGATTAGCATTCCTACACAAGGATCTTTATAAGCCATATGGAGAAGTTCGGTGAGGTATTCAGGATCAAAAAAGATCTGCCACATATCGAGGGGATTTCCAAAAATAGATCCGGCCGCGGGCCCACTCCGCTGAAGCCACTCCATGGTCGGCTCAGATAGAGGGGGGATATCAAGACCCTCCCGGATACAGAGGTCGCTGTTGGACACGCTGTTCCCCCCTCCCCCGCCAATTAGAAAGACCCCCTTTTCCGGCCGGCGCGTTGAGGAATGAGAAGGCCATGATGGCGTCCACCCACTCATCCATGGACCTCACAAGAACCACCCCTGTCTGACGGCAAAATGCCTCCCAGATCTTCCTCTCACCGGCCATGCCGCCCGTATGGGAGGCGGCGGTCAAAGCACCAACCTCTGTCTCTCCTCCTTTCCAGAGGATAATCGGTTTTTTTTGACTCACTTCCTTAGCCAAATGAAAGAGTTTCGCTCCGTCCTTGACGCTTTCGAGATACATGGCGATAACCCGAATCTTTTCGTCCCGGGCCATAAACTCAAGATAGTCAACAGCAGAGAGGACCGCGGTGTTTCCCATACTCACCGCCTTCTCAACACCAATCCCCAATGAAGATGTATATTCGGTAAGACGCTGGGCCAGACCACCACTCTGGCTGATGATTCCAAGGGGCCCACTCATCCCGGGTATGGCCCCCCATGGGGTCAGCCTCCCGGAGGGGGAATAAGGTCCCATACAATTGGGGCCGATGACCAGCAGTCCATTTTCGTTTGAAATGGCTGTAACCCGCTGCTCAAGAGTATCTCCTTCTTCGGTTCCCATCTCTTTGAAACCGGAAGAAAGGATATGAATGTGCCTGAGGCCGATCCGGGCACATTCCTCGAGTATCTCAGGGACGTGCCGTGCCGCCACACATATAATGGCCAGGTCCGGCACCTCTGGAAGAGAAGACAAGTCAGGATAGACCTTGAAGCCTAATATCTCAGTGGCATTTGGGTTGATGGGATAGAGTCTTCCTGGAAATCCGTATTCTTTAAATTTGCCTAAGTAGCTCAGCCCGCCAAACCGGTAGTCTTTCCTTGGAACACCGACAATGGCGATACTCTTTGGACTAAAAAACTGCCTTAGATCTGCATTTCCTAAACCCATGTATCGTGTCTCCCTCAAGATTGTGTTTCAGGGAGATTCCCTCCTTAAAGCGTATCAAATTTTGCGTTCTTGTCTCGTGAAACCGTTCGGACATAGCTCCTTGCTTTTGTCGCCTGGGAAAATAGCTGAAACCGGGGATGGTGTCAACTAAACGCTTTTCACTCTCGGGCGAACTGCAAATAGATCAATCGCTTATCCCGCAAAGAAAAAATGCTCATTTTTTGATAAAAGGACCTCCACTAAACCCGAGTTGTGTCCTCCGTTTCACATTTGCAACAATTCTGACCATATGATAGGATAATTACATATGTAAATGATTCCCTTCGGCAGAAACGCAGTTTCGCTGGTTGTTTTTCCAGAGTCAGAAATCAAAAGGAGATTTTATGAAGACAGTAGCCGATCAGGTGGTGGGGATTTTGAAAGAAGCGGGTGTAGAGGTTCTCTTCGGGATTCCCAGCATTCACAACCTGGGCCTCTATGAGGCATTACGAAAAGAGCCTGCCATCAAGCATATTCTCTGCCGCCATGAGAGCACGGCAACCCATATGGCGGATGGCTACGCCAGAGAGAGCCGCATGGTCGGGGTAGTAATCACTTCAACAGGTCCGGGTGCCGGATACACTGTCCCGGCCCTTCAGGAAGCCCTCGGCAGCAGTGCACACGTGCTGGTGATCGCCACCAACATCGCCTCCACGAAAATTGGAAAAGGGATCGGCACTCTCCACGAAGTCACGGGGCAGGAAGATATTTTTCCGAATATCACAAAGGGTGTTTTTGCGGTTCGGGCCAAATCAGAGGTGGAGGACCTGACCCGCAGGGCTCTGAAAACCTCTCTCACAGGAAGACCCGGGCCTGTTTATCTGGAAATACCGACGGATTTGCTTAACATGGAAGCGGACGAGAAAAGCCGCTACCCGAAGGATGCCCCCCGGAAACATGTGCCCTTGCCGAGTCTGGAAAAGGCCGTGTCCCTCATAGGAGAGGCACAAAGCCCTTTGATTTTTGTGGGAACGGCCGCTTTGCGAGCCGGGCTTTCAGAGGAAGTGGTCGCCCTTGCCGAGGCCCTGGTTGCCCCCGTCCTTTTCACTCCCAACGCACGGGGAATGATCCCCGATGATCATCCCCTTGCCCTGGGCAATGGTGCACGGCGCGGCGTTATTCGGGAAGCCGTCGCCTCCTCCGATCTTGTACTCGCTGTGGGCACCCGGCTCAGGGAGGTGGACGCCAAAAGAAGGGGCCTTCTGTTGCCCCGGCTCATCCACGTAGACTGGGACGATCAGTGGATTGGCAAAAATTTCCCGGCTGAGATCGCCCTCACCGGGGATCTGGTTCAAATCGTGCGGGCCCTAGTCAAAGAAATCGACCCCTTGACCAACGGGGGAAAACGCAAGGCCCGGGTGGAAGGTATAGTTATAAATCGACAGGAAGAGACCTCCCAAATCGGAAAAATGCACCCTGAACTGGCCTACCTAAAAGCCATTCGGGATGTCATGCCCCGGGTAAGCACCCTTGTGGCGGATAACACCCAGTTGGGTTACTGGTCCGAGTATTTCTACCCTTCATATGTCCCCGGAGGATGGATGGGCGCCAAGGGGTCCGCTATCATCGGATTTGCGTTTGCCGCAGCCGTGGGGGCCAAAATCGCTGCACCTGAAAAACCGATTGTGGCGTTGATCGGTGACGGCGGTTTCCTTTACAGCACCCAGGAGCTGGCCACCTGTGTTAGACATGGTATCGGTTTTCCCCTGATCGTTGTCAATAGCCAATCCTATGGGATCATCGGATATCTTCAGAAAATGTTCCACCAACACGAATACGAAACCCGGCTGGAAAACCCTGATTTTGTTCAATTAGCCGGGGCATACGGCGTGGCCGGATCCCGGGTGACATCCCCGGCCCAGCTTCAAGACGCCCTGGCAGAGGCCCTCTCTTCCGGCGAGATGCGACTAATCGAACTGGTGGAAGATTTTCCCGAACCCCCTTTTGCCAAATATTGAAAAGGATGGCATTAAAATGCCATGGAGAGAGTAATGCCGCCAAAAACATGATTGGCCCTTTCATCCAGGCTATTATACTGCATTTCATTATCCGCTGCGTGTGACAGAGGAAAGGCGTAGGCGATAGAGGGCGTCACCGCAAAATATTTCCAGAAGGGGATGTTTAAACCCACCGACAGCAGACCGGCGTGAAGCCCGCTGAACCGTTCGTTGGTCGCCGACAGATCACTGTTACGTTCCATCTGTTATCATTGTCAGATTTCCAATATGAGACATATCCCCCCAGGTCGAGGGTGATCTCATGGGGCAACTCAAAGGAATGCGATATCCCCAAGTTGACGTACCATCCCTGGTTTTTGGAAATCTCCCTGTAAACGGTGACAGTTGGCGCCAGGATGGTGTCCAATCCAAGGCTCAGATAGAACTCTTTCCAGTCGTCCAGCCCGTCCAGGGCGTAATAGATAAAGCCCGCTTCCAGCCCCACCATACCGAAACTGTGGCCGTAGGAAAACGTTATATTGGTCTCGTTCCATTTGGCCTTTTTCTCGAGGTCTCCCGTTCCTTGGAAACTGGTATCCATATTTCCCCACAGGTTCAGGCTGAACCCTTTGTAGCTTGCGGTCACCGAAGGCTGAATGACGAAGCTGTCCTTGCTGAGGCCCCAACCCCGCCAGACGTACTGGCTCAGTAATGCCACATCAGCCGAAAGTTCCGGCCGGTCTTCTTCATCCTGATCCGCAGTAGCCACCGTGGTCCCCTCTCCCGGGGCCAGCGTCGTACCTGCTCCGAGAGCCGGAGGTTTTTCCTCCACTGCCAGGATGTTGGAAGGCACCAGGATCAAGGCCAACATAATGAATACAATTCCTGCTTTAATAATAGTGATTTTCATCTCTTTTCCCCTAACGGCCTATCCACTTGACTCCAGTGCCCACTGTATATTGTGGTTACGCCATAAGCGTGGTTTAATGAAAATATCTCCTTAGATCAGTAGCTTAGATAATATATGCGATTTGTCTCACGTTTAAACGACAAATTTATTCATGAAAATCAATATGTTATGCCACACCTGATGACAGATCTATGATGTACGCTATAAGTTGTGGTTACTTGAGCCAATTGGATAGCCCCTTTCCCCTATTCCTCTTTGGTATTGAAAGTCAATATTTAAAAGAGGTTGCCATACCCAATTTCCAAAATCGGATAGATGATCGGGATAAATAGGTGAGACATCTGAATAATTTGCGGGGAGCTTCCTGCCCTTTGGAATTCCGGGCTATTCGGGCCTATTCTCTGGAGCGAAAACAAAAAGGAAAGAATGGGATGATAAAAAAATCAGAAGAATGATATGGATTTTTCAAAATCACTTTTGGAATCATATGGAGGGATCTAAATACACACAACATAACCAAACTAACAACATAAATATAGGAACCCTCTGTCATGTGACGACAGTCCATCGGGGAGGCGACCACAAGATGTAGTACCCTTTTATCATAATGTTGAGGACGATTTGAACCGTGCAAGGGAAGAGATATTGAGCTCATATCACAACATCTGCTTATTTTGTGGTAACCATGACATATCTCAA
>PVMK01115784.1_pt1 | contig 22099 bp, 25 predicted proteins | sample 1853481 | NCBI WGS metagenome assembly PVMK01 (sample SAMN08533507, study PRJNA380276) | Marine sediment metagenome, whole genome shotgun sequencing project.
TTAAAGCCTGCTTTTTGGGGTCAAAATCAGCCGTTTAAGAAGGAAAAAGAGGGTCAAGCCAATAGATATCCGATCCAGCATTGTCCGGACAGTGTCTCCTTTTTGACGCCCGCCATTTACCGAGAGCCCCTTTGCCCGTTCAAGGTGTTACCCCTTGCGCTGTCATGTCTATGCACAACATCGGAAAACGCTACCCCTCCTTCATAGCTCATACGGGCTCATGCGCCAGACCAAAACTCTCGCATTGTCTCGGTTTTTCTCTGATCAATGCGTCTTTGTCCGCCGCGGCGGATAGTAAGTCCCTGCTGGCCTCTGGCTCGTAGATATGTCCCTTTCGCTGCAGTCGAAGCTTCTTCATGTTCTTCAAGGAGGAGAGTTTACGCCGCTGGGTTCCGAAAAAGAGGTAAGAACAGATGCCTGGGTTATTGCAGCCACGAATCAGGAACTTGAACAAAAAGTAAAAAAAGGGCTTTTCAGAGAGGATCTCTATTATCGCCTCAATACTATTAAGATATATATTTCCCCTCTTCGAAACAGACCTGAAGATATACCCTTACTAATTGACTATTTCATAGAAAAATATTCCTCTCAGTTTGATAAAAAACGGATTCTAAAACCCGACCCTGATGGTATGGAAAAATTGATGGCATACAGCTGGCCCGGAAATGTCAGAGAACTTCAGAATGTTTTAAAAACCTCAATGGTTATTGGCGATTGGGAAGAAATCATTCACGATCTTTATTTAAAAAACCAATCTGCCACTGCACCCTGGACAGAAGAATTGGCTCTGAAGGGGGCTTCAGTTGTTGATGTGCTTTTAGACTTTAAAGGCGAATATTCATCAGATCAAGCCTCATTTTCCCTCAAAAAAATCACAAAAAAAGCCACTGACAGGATAGAAAAAGAGGTCATTTCATTCGTTCTTGATAAAACGGGTTGGAATCGTACAAATGCAAGTAAAATTTTAAAAGTCAGTTATAAAACACTCCTTTACAAAATCAGCGGCTTGGATATAAAGCAACAGCGTTAATTATGATCAAATAGAATTTTTGGTTACGATTTCTATATAAAATCATTAAATCGAAACTTGTGTTTACTGCTATGTATCCAAAATCTTAACAGTGGGTTCAGAACCTGTGATATCGTTTTTCAATAGGGCAAATCCATTTCGCTGGGTTTGCCTTTTTTGCATTCCTGTAAGAAATAGGATATATGTAATGGAATGTGAAGTGTTTGAACCTGTGAGTATGGCAAGTTATCCGAAATTTAAAAATTTAAATTGCCGATTAAAGAAAATTTCTGTAAAAGCCATGATATATTGGGATATACAGAATTAATTCAGTATAGTAATCGTTAGGCAGAGACAAAATGGCAGAACTTACGATACGTCCAATCGAGAAATTGGATCTGTACAAAATGGACTACACTTTCAAGAGTGAGTTCGGGCGTACTCATGCCGATGATCTTCACGATCAATCGTTATCCAATATTTCCTTTATGGTTGCCTGGCTGCACGATAATCCTGTCGGGCATGCGTTAGTCAGATGGTTGGGTCCAAGAATTGAGATAGTGAGGAAAGATTACCCGGATTGCCCTGAAATCTACCGTTTAGAAGTATTAAAAGAATTTTGGTCGCAGGGAATCGCTACGGCGATCATCAAAGAATGTGAGAACGAGGCACTCAAAAGACAGTTTTTGCTCATCGGCCTCGGCACAGATCCAGGAATTTCCCCAAAAGACAATTTATATTTTCGGATAGGCTATGAATTATCAAGAGTAGACATCTACATCGACGAGTATAAAACCCGACTGGATGACGGAACCGTGGTCACAATTCGTGAGGATTCACAGTTTCTGATAAAGAGGATAGGGGGTTGAAACCGGTGGTTAAAAGCGAACTTGCTAAAAAAATCAGAGAAGTGCTGGATCAAGATTGAGGGATAACCGTTGATTTCAGATATCTGCTATTATGTTGCGAGTTGTCCTATCCTATTGAAAAAATAAGGTTTTATTGAAGGCGCCTTGGAAGTTCGTATTTGTATTGATTGTAATGGGTTAGAAGATTAGTTGCAAAATTGTAAAAAAACTTGCAACATAATTCGAACCTGCCTGGGCACTTCTGCGATCGGACTTCAGGGAATAAAAAGCTTCCTTAAAGGCCACACTATCAGAGTAGCTTTTTTTCTTTTCCTCAGGCGTTCAGACATAATGATAATTACTTCTCCTTTCGCTCTAAGGCCCAGGAAATCAGGGTTTTAATGACTACAACAGGGTAATGCTTTTTCTGCTAGAAAGATTACCTTCTGTTGATCATGAATAGAATATCAAGACTGGACACAAATTTAAAGGGAATTAAAAGAATTATATGGATTTTTAATATTTTCTGAGAATAAGATAAAAAGAACTATATGAATAGAATTAAATTCTAACAACATAATTAAACACACAACATAACTGCTATGAATCAAAAATGTACGCATTCCGCTTTATTTTAGAACGTATAATAATAGTTAGGTTTAGAGGGTATCAGAATGGAAATAATAAGAGATGAAGACACCTTAAAAAGTACAACAAAATGTGCAAAAGACTTTTCTTGTTTAAAGGGTCAGAATGAATTTTGTAAGATTGAATATTGTGTTTCTGATACGGTCTATTTTGTCAAATGTAAAGAACATACTTATTGTAGCTATAAGGATAAGTTTGGAGGTTCTTTTTATTGTACTTGTCCAACGAGAAAAGAAATTTATAGTAAATATAAATTATAGTGTTATCCACACTTTTGATATCTGCTATGTATCTTGAGTTTTGGCAACGTTTCAATTGGTTGTGATATCGTTTTTTTATAAGGGCAAACTTATTTCGCTGGGTTTGCCTTTTTTGCAATTTTGCAAGAAATACGATATATGTACTTGGAATTGAGATGCTTGAACCTGTGAGTATGGCAAGATATCTTCTATTAGGGTCCTCCCCCTTTCCGTCAACACACCACCCATTAATACTAATACATATCATATAACCAATTGAAACATTTAATAATTTTATTTGACGTATCAATTTCATTATACTACAAATAATAAAATACCTGCTAAACAGTCTTATGGTCCAAACAATAGAATCTGCAGAAAATGCAAAATGAAAATATCATACGGTTAGGCTTTTTCTTCATTGTCTTTGCTGCAGTGGCGTTTTGGGAGTTTTTGGCACCACGCCGCGCGTTGACGACTTCCAAAAAGATGCGCTGGATTAGCAATCTGAGTATCACCTTCTTTAACCCTTTAATGGTACGTTTTCTGTTTCCTGTTTTGGCTGTAGGCATGTCCCTTAAGGCTCATGAGAACGGTTGGGGCTTATTGAACATTTTTGAACTCCCCTATTGGCTTGCATTGGTCATAGGGGTAGCGGTGCTTGATCTCATAATCTATCTCCAGCATGTCATGTTTCATGCTATTCCGATTTTATGGCGTCTGCACATGGTGCATCATGCAGACCTGGATTACGACGTGACAACCGGTTTGCGTTTCCACCCTATCGAGATTGTTTTGTCTATGGGGATTAAACTGTCGGCTGTAATATTGCTCGGTCCGCCATTAATGGCGGTATTGATTTTTGAGATTCTCCTGAATGCCGCGGCCATGTTTAATCACGGCAATATACGACTCCTCCTGAAGGTCGACAGGATGCTGCGATTAATTATCGTTACACCCGACATGCATCGAGTGCACCATTCCGTGATCATCCGTGAGACCAACAGCAATTTCGGCTTCAATCTGCCGTGGTGGGATCGCCTGTTCGGTACATATCTCGACCAGCCAATCAAAGGCCATGCGGGGATGACCATTGGGCTGGCGCAATTTCGTGAACCCAAAAAGTTGACTTTACCCTGGCTCCTGGCTCTTCCTTTCATCGGTGATACGGGCCGGCAGCCGATCAATCGTCAATGATGGTCGGATAAATCAATAAATTGTATTCTGGCATTTGGATTTAATTTGTGCGATTTCTAGCTTTAATAGTAACCTTTAAGGCACTTCCAATGTTGTTACCTGCAAAACGAAACCTTGAAATTAAAAAGTTGTAGTTTCTGCTGATATTTCCGTAAATATCAGTGCTCCAAATCTTTTCCAGAGGGTTTGCTCTTTTCGTTTTGATGATATATGTAAATTAGTTAGAGTTAGTTCAGGTTGCTAGACTGGCAAGGTATCCCCATACAATACATATCTTTCTTGCCCAACCAAGACTACCACACTGTATTATATTATTCTTGACGTTAGAGATTAAATATGCTTCTTTAAGATAATCTTTATTTGTCCGATTTTCATCAGGTTATCTCAATTAAATATACACTGTAGAAATACATCATCGGGTTCTCATCCAGAACCCGAGCACTTTTCATTCATCAAACTGCACGATTACTATGATCAACTTACAGTCTCGAATTTACATGCTACGTAAATCGTATTGTATATGGTAAGTCATTGGGAAAGGTCGTATCATGCGGCGCAAGCATCGCTAACAATAAAAAGAAAGGAGGAGGATATGCGAAAAGGTCTATTGATTTTGACAATCGTTGCGCTGGTCACCGGAGGAATAATTGCGATATCCGGTGCTGGTGGGGACATGCCACCGGCTGATGCCGACAAGCTGTGGTCATACATGACTACTGATAATCCATATACGGGGTGGGGATTCTGGCCCGGCCACGAGGGTATATATCCCCGGCAAAAGTCCCCACGGCGCCTACTTGAAGGTTTATGCCAATACCGTGGCGCTCAAAGCGGCGCACGAGGGCAAGCCCATGCCCGATGGCGCGATTATCGTCAAGGAAAACTATGGCAAGGATAAAAAGACCCTGATGGCGGTCACCCCGATGTACCGTATCAAAGGGTATAATCCTGAGGGCGGTGACTGGTACTGGGCCAAGTACGGTGCTGACGGGAGCGTGCTGAAGGCCGGCAAGGTAAAGGGTTGCATCGATTGTCATACCGTTCAGAAGACTAAGGACTGGATTTTCACTCCTGCCAAATAGCCCACATTCATCACTGCAGTCAAGGAATGCAGGGGCGGGTGTTTAGGAAGCTCGCCCCGATGCTACAAGATTATTGACAAAAACGACAACTGTGAGGTTGGATATGATAAGCGCTTTGTATCAGGCCCTTGCAAATATCGGTTACACCCATCCACTTCATCCAGCAGTAACGCACATTCCGGTGGGGTTAGTCATCGGCGGATTTATTTTTGCACTTACCGGAACCATACTGAAACGTCCTTCCCTGACCAAGTCTGCACGCCATTGTTTCTGGCTGGCGCTGTTGGTTCTGCCGGTAGCCGTCCTTTTTGGCCTGATGGACTGGCAGCACTTCTACGCCGGTGCCTGGCTTATGCCTATCATCATGAAGATGGTTCTGGCAGCTGTTCTGCTTTTCCTGTTAATCGTCACGTTGATTCCATTTCGCGAAAAAATCCCCTTGGTTTTTTATTGTCTCTGTCTGTTCATTGTCATCGGTATGGGCTTTTTCGGGGGAGAACTGGTATATGGGACACGAAGCACAAAGGAAGCGCCTAAGGATGCCGAAATTGAACAGGGAGCGACCTTTTTTGCTCAGAACTGCGCTATGTGCCATTACAGTGATCGAACGGATGCCCGGATCGGCCCCGGTCTGAAGGATCTGTTCCAACAGGACAAGCTGCCGATCAGTGGCAAACCGGTTACATACGACAGCATCAAATCCCAGCTTAAAACACCCTTTGACAGAATGCCAGCCTTTGCCGATATAACGGAAGAAGAACTTGGCGCCCTGATCGAATATCTAAAAACCCTTTAACAGCCGATTTTTCTTTTAACCACGGCTTCAACCCTATTTGTTGGCTTGATGCAAAAAAGTTGATTGATGATCTATTATCCTATTCGAAAAATTATTTTAAGCAGAATATTTAAATAAGGGAAAATCGGTTTTATGGGGTTTGCCCTTTTCATTTTTATGATATATGTAAACAGCATGAATTAGCTTTAGGTTGTGTTTATGACATATTTGATTTCGATTAGAAATCCGCTGAAGATTCCATCGAATGTCATTTTTTACTTATACTTCCTGTGTGTTCAAACAGATCCTTTGGAAACTGGTTTGACAGTTGTGAAGAGGTTTCATGTGTTCTTAATTCTCATACGTTCGCTCATTATTGTTACTTTGATTTTTTTTACTACACTCCCCGGGAATGCTGGTGATGGGAAATGGAATACAATCGGGCTTCGAGCTGGAGTGGGTGATTCTAGAAATGACGAGTCTTTTTCACAATACGAAGCTTATGTAACTTTTAGTCTGCCTTGGAAGTGGAGATCGAGCCACGATTGGATTGTCGGATCATTCACTGGAGTTAATGCCGGTGCAGTCACTTGTGCAGGTACTGGTTTTATTGGGTCGATTGGTCTTGGTGTATACATTTTGACACCCGCTGAAAGTGTTGCTTTGTCTGCGGGAATTTACCCTACTTATATCGGACAATCAATTTTTGGAAATGAGGATTTCGGGGATACTTTCCAGTTTACTTCCGCTGCGGGCGTAAATTTTAATTTTCACCAACATTGGACCATTGGATATCGTTTCCAGCACATGTCAAACAGTGGCCTATCCGATCAAAATCCAGGTCTCAATACCCATATGATTGAATTGGGTTATCGCTTTTGAGAATTATTATAAGTTTTTAAAAGATCGACTTTTTCCAAAAGCTTGAAATGCCTCTGGCAAAAGTTTCTGTTACTCTGCCTTAATCCTTCAACTCAAACACCTCAAAAATGGTTACGTTTCGGATCGAAAATCATCAATTCGAAACTTGTGAGTTCTGCTATAAATCACAAGTTTTTGAGGCCTTACAATTGTTGTGATATCGTCTTTTAATAGGGGCACTTCCGTTTCTCAAGTTTTGCCCTTTGCGTTTTTATGGTATATGTAATAGGCATGAATTGATTTCAGGATGTGCTAATGGCAAGCTATGACAATAGCAAATTCAGACTATCACTTGTATATAACAGCGAAATTTGGCTTATTTAAATTGAGGACTATGAAAAGTAAACCACAACCTTTGACCGAAAATTAAATGGCCACCACTCACACTTCAATGCCCAAATCTATTCGATGATATTTGAGACCATTTACAGAAAGAGGAGTGCGTAGCAATGGTTATAGAAAAAGGAGATAACGAACGAACAGAAACGAAAGAATTTAAGGTTCTTGTAGCGGTTGATTTCTCACCATACTCCGCTCGGGCTTTAAGGATGGCAAAGTCTATTATGGGGCGAAAGCCAGATCGAATTCTGGTTATGCATGTAATAGATAGTAATTTCGTTGAAAAATGCATAAACAGCCAAATAGGAACAAGAAAAGATATTAAGAAAACATTGTTTCTTCAAGCCAAAAAAAGCTTAAAGGACTTTATCCGTGCTGAGGGTATGGAAGATGAACCTATTAAAAAATTGATCTGCGAGGGGATACCTTTTCTTGAGATCAATAAAAAAGCCGTTGAAACCGGAGTTGACATGGTCATTATGGGAAACCGAGGTAATTCGGGAGACATGCAAACTATTTTCTTTGGTAGCACCACCGAGAGAGTTCTGAGATTCATGAGTCGGCCAATTCTTTGTGTTCCTATAGAGGAAGATCGAAAATAATGAAACGTAACCTGCCCCAAAATGTTGCGCTACTTTTTAAGTTAGAAATTGACCAATTCTAAAGTCTTTTTGAGAATTAAAAAGATGTATAAGTATTGAGAACTAAATAGCGCTGCAAAGCTGAGGATTATCATTTTCAAGGTACATCTTTTTTGAAGTACCGAGTGCATGTACCTGCTATGTATCCAACATCTTAACAGTGGGTTCAGAACCTGTGATATCGTTTTTAAATAGGGCAGATCCTTTTTCGAGGGTTTGCCTTTTTTGCATTTCTGTAAGAAATAAGATATATGTACTAAATGAGACTCGGTTTCAGGTTGTACTTATGGCAAGTTAGGTCTCCAACAATTGAAATACCCCGCCCGTATCCCGCCAGTTAATTAAAACATACCCCGCTTTTTTTTATGAACATACCTCGCTTAATCCCGCCTCAAGCGTTTGTATTTCTGGCTTTACTTTAAACTTTTCACGGAGACAAGATAACAGCCAAAGTGATCAACTATTGATTATTCTCTTCAGTTTTTATAAAATATTAACAATAAGGTTAAATGTAGTGATAATTACTACGAGACGCCGTTAACGGTGACATAGAGAGGTTTTGTTATGGGCTTATTAGCAAGGTTTTTCTTTTTAAAAAGGGTCACTTTTAAAGACGGACGGGAATACTTAGACCTCACAGTTATGTCTCGGACTTTTATTACAAAATTGTAAATAGTCACGTAACATGTTAATATCAATACAATTTTTGCTTTGCTGTCAATTTGTTAGAATTTCTTATGTTTACAAAAGGTTAGAAGGGTTGGAGACATAAGGCAAGATATCACCAACGCAATCCATAAAACTATCGGTCCATAAGCAGTTATATAAACACTTTCACTGAATAAAATCTTACCTTTAATGATTCTCAATATAACGTTTAACATCGACCGCCGAATAACTTCAACGCCTTAGACGATCAAATATCCCATCATATGCTCTCCTGTTTTCGGGCAAAACAAAACGTTCAGCTTGACACATGTGCCACAATGTAGTACATTAATTGTGTAATGTAACCAGCAAAAACGCCACAGAAACGATGATGACTATGAGAAAACGAGTCTCCTCAACAAACGACATGATCGACCCAGTATGTCTAATGAAAGTGCTCTCGGGACGGAAACTTATAATCTCTATTCATAATAACAAGAATTATTATTTTTGTGCAGATGCCTGCCGCAAAGTGTTTGAAGAAAATCCCGAGAAATACATAACGTTGATGCCCCCCAAGCGCAAAAGCCTGTGGGAAAAGTATTTAGAGCGCCTTAACAAGGCTACAGGCGGAAAGCCCCCAAAATGCTGTCGTTAACGCATATGATGACACTAAACACCGCAGTTTTTTGTTATTTTAGTCCATCAAAACCACACACCTTTTTACTCATAAGGAGGATATATGCCACAGGAAAAAACACTCAAAGAGGCGACCATCGCCCCCAAGAAGGCCCGTGATCCTGAAGAGGTAACCATTTGCGAATCGACCACCCAGATGCTGAGAAAAGCAAGAAGAGACGGGGTGGAAACCGCTTTTGATCGCGCAGCCAATATGAGGGCATGCCCCATTGGCGAGAAGTCGGCATGCTGCAAACATTGTGCAATGGGTCCGTGCCGGCTCAATGCCAAGTATCCATATAAGCAGGTCGGTGTCTGTGGGGCCAACATTGACACCATTATGTCCCGGAATTTTGCACGAATGGTGGCCACTGGATCAGCTTGCCATAATGACCATGGCATGACCATGCTTAACGTATTTCGTGACGTTGTCAACGGCGACATTGACGACTACGCCATCAAAGATATCAACAAGCTGGAGCAAGTGGCCGGCTCTATCGGCATCGAGGTGGACGGTCGAAGCCCAAAAGAGATCGCAACCGATCTTTATCAGGAATTGGAGAAAACGTACACCCAGGTCGAGGGCGAAATGCCTTTTGTCAAACGCGTGCCCGAAAAAACCTTAGAAACTTGGCGAAAACTCGATATTGTTCCACGGGGCGCCATGCGGGAGGTTATGGAACTGATGAGTCGAACCCATATGGGCTGTGACCAACATTACGAAAACATCACCAAACAATGTAGTCGAACAGCCCTGGCGGATGGTTGGGGCGGATCCATGGTGGCGACCGAAATCGGCGACATCTTGTTCGGCACACCGTCGGCGATGAGCGTTGAAGTCAACATGGGTGTTCTCAAAGAAGACCAGGTGAACATCATCGTTCACGGCCATGAGCCCAACCTTTTTGACTCAATGATTGCGTCTGTCAATGAGCCGACACTGGTCGAAGTGGCTAAGAAAGCCGGTGCGAAAGGGATCAATCTCGTGGGCATGTGTTGTTCGGGTTTAGAAATGATGTCCCGGTACGGGGTTCCTCATGCCGGCAACTTTATGTCCACAGAGGCGGTATTGGTCACCGGCGCCGTCGATGCCATGGCCGTCGATATTCAGTGCATCAAACAGGGATTGGCCAAAGTTGCCGAGTGTTACGGCACGCATCTTTTCACAACCAATCCCAGATGCCACATCGAAGGTGCACAGCATATCGAATTTCACGAGCGCGATCCTAAAACCTGTACTGATGAAGTGGTCATAAAGGCCATTTCACGATTTAAAAATAGGAGCCTCCCCATAGAAATCCCGAAGATCGTCAGCAAGGGGATTCACGGATTTTCCCATGAGTATATCAACTACATGCTCGGCGGAAGCTTCAGGGCCAGCTATTCTCCACTCAACGATAACATTATCAACGGCAGAATACGTGGTGTTGCCGGGGTGGTCGGATGCGTCAATCCCAGAGTAAAGCAGGACTGGGTCCACGTTGAACTCGTCAAGGAGCTGGTCAAAAACGACGTGCTGGTGCTCCAAACCGGATGTTCCCAAATCGCATTGACCAAAGCCGGGCTTACGACCCCGGAGGCTGCCATCTATGCAGGCCCCGGATTGGGAGAGGTTTGCGAAACTGTCGGTATGCCCCCGGTGCTTGGATTAGGCGCATGTGTGGATAACAGCCGGATCCTCATCGCTGCTTCGGAAATGGTGAGGATTGGTGGTTTGGGTGACAGTATTGCGGATCTACCGGTTGCTGGTGCGGCCCCGGAATGGATGAGTGAAAAGGCCATCGCCATCGGGCAATATTTTGTTGCTTCCGGTGTCTTCACGGTATTTGGCGTGACGTTTCCTATTGTTGAAGAGACGAAGTTCCACAAGCATCTATTTGAGGAGCTGGAGCAACAGGGCCTCGGTAAATGGGGTTTTTCGCCGGATCCATATGAGATAGCAAAAATGATGATTGACCATATCGACAAGAAGAGAAAGGCTCTTGGCATAGACAAAGCCAGAGAACGAGTCCTTATGGATATGGCAGACCGGAGGGCAGTGGATGCTGCTTAATAATTATTTGTGCTCAATTAGTGTATTAGAAAAGGGGGGTGGTTTGCCGGCCCCCTTTTTCGATTCAGCCATATGGTTGATCAATGAACATAAGCACAAAACTTGACACTACCACAGAGTGGTCATATTTTCAAAAATAGCTCTGAATGATAAGCGCTTTTGAGATTTTTTTCAAAAAGGGGGCTCAAAATGAGATTCGTAGAGAACCAAGAAGCGGATGAAATGTTGGATTTAGTTTGTCGCATGTGTCCCATGCATCTTCTGGAACCGGGTGATAAACTCAAATGTATGAAAAAAGGGCAGATCCTGGAAGTTTTAACCGATTATGACCAAGCGCTGGAGGATATCCCGGAGTGGTGCAAAAAGTGTGATCACGAATTTATTGGTGTGGAAGAAGAAGACGATTGCTACAAAATTTATATAAAAAAGAAAAAATAAAGGAGACTGTAATGAAGAGTGCCTATCTGGACCATGCATCGGCAACTCCGGTGAGAAAAAAAGTCTTCGAAGCGATGCTTCCCTATTTTAGTGATCAGTTTGCCAACCCATCGAATGTATATGACATCGGCTCAAAGATGAGGCAGGTTGTAGAGGAGCAACGCGGCAAGGTCGCTGAATTGATCGGTGCTAAAGCTGGAGAAATTATTTTTACTTCATCGGGAGCAGAGGCCAATAACCTTGCCGTGAAAGGCGTGGGACTTGCTCACCAGAAAAAGGGAAAACACGTCATTGTATCTTCAATCGAACACCATTCGGTGCTTAACTCCGCACGATTCTTAGAGCGGTTGGATTTTGAGGCAACCTTCCTGCCTGTTGACCAGCACGGAACCATTGATCCTGAGCGTCTGGTAAAAGCCATTAGACCCGAGACAATCCTCGTTTCAATTATGCACGCCAACAATGAAATCGGAACTATAGAGCCCATAACTGAACTTGCAGCGATTTGTAAGGAGAAAGGGATTATTTTCCATACGGATGCCGTGGCTTCGATTGGTAACATTAACGTTGATGTGAACGCTCTAAAGGTCGATTTGCTAAGTTTGTCCGGAGCTTCCTTAGGTGCACCGAAAGGGATCGGTGCATTGTATTTCCGCAAGAACCTCAGATTGATGCCGTTGATCCACGGCGGCATTCAAGAAAACGGCCGAAGAGCCGGCACCGAGAATGTCCCCGGCATTGTGGGATTTGGCAAGGCGGCCGAACTCGCTAAAAATGAGGTTCCGAAGATGGAACCCTACGTTCGCAAATTAAGAGACCGTTTGGTTGAAGGTGTTTTTAAACAAATTGAAAAAGTCACCTATACCGGCCATCCGAAGAAAAGACTTCCGGGACATGCCAGCTTTTGTTTTGAGGCCATCGAAGGAGAGTCCCTCATTTTTATGCTTGCTCAGAACGGCATTTATTCGAATACAGGATCTGCTTGTGCATCCAAAGCGCTTAAAACATCACCGGTTTTAGGGGCCATCGGCATTCGCGCCGATCTGGCACAGGGATCGACGGTGTTTACCATCAACGGTAATAATACGGAAGAAGATATCGACTATGTTCTGGAAAAGCTTCCGCCGATTGTGGACAGACTGCGTTCCATTTCGCCCATCTGGGGGAAAAAAGTTCCTGAGACTGAAGAGGGTGCTTGCACGTAAAGAAGATTTTCAATTCATCCGGCATGGGAGGTAAATAATGTATTCAGAAAAAGTGATGGAGCATTTTTCCAATCCAAGAAACATCGGGGAAATTGAGGATGCTGATGGTGTGGGAGAAATCGGTAACCCCGTGTGCGGGGATATGATGTCTTTTTACATAAAAGTAAAGAATGATAGAATTGCTGATATTAAATTCAAGACTTTCGGCTGTGTGGCCGCAATATCTGTCTCCAGTATAGTGACTGAAATGGCCATGGGTAAAACATTGGATGAAGCGAAAAAGATAACCAAACAATCTGTTGTAGAATCCCTCGATGGTCTCCCCAAAGAGAAATTGCATTGTTCCAATCTGGGGGCGGATGCACTGGCCAGAGCGATCGAGGATTACGAGGATAACAAATAAGAAAGAAAAACTATCATGGATGTTCTGAAAAATCTGTGTCTCTTCAAAATTACAGATAACTCAAACATACATTGCATCTTTGCGGATCTGGGATCACTGCTAAAAAAATTATAAGGAAAAAATATTGTGCCAGTCCAGTTGAAAGTCAAAGACATGATGGTTTCCATTGATGATTATGCAGTAACAACTGCTGATAAGCCTCTGAAAGAAGCCGTTCCAGAGCTGATGAAAATCTATTGTCAGGTGGAAACCGGGAAATGTACGGAAGCAGGACACAGAACCAGCCTTGTCCTTGATGCTAAGGGTAAACTTATGGGCATTCTTGATTTTAAAAGCATCTTGAAAGTGCTAATACCGGAAATTGCAGGAGGGATCAGCGGAAAACTGCATGCACTGGGTGTCTCAATCGCTTTTGCAGAAGCCGATGCACACGACATGGATCATGCAAAACACGGGTTCAGATCCAGAGTCAGACAAAACGCTCAAACCCATGTTAGAGAAGTGATGCTTAAAATAAGAGGGACCATAGATGCCGACGCCGGATTTCTGGATGCGCTTAAAATGATCTACCGCAACAAGATTACTGTTTTGCCCGTGTACGAAGGGGGCAAACTGGTGGGCGTCCTGCGCGATTCAGATCTGTTTCTGGCCGCTGCAAATGTTCTTATAGAGCAATGAACCCTAACGTTGGAAAAGTTTCGGATGCCGTAGATCCCCCGCATAACGGTTCCGAAATTTAAAGTGCTGATTTTTTGAACACTTAACCGGGTTGCTTAAAATTGGCTACATCAACTTCAGCAGATATAAAATTTAAAAGGAGGATATCATGGAAATAAAAGATTATTGTTCAAACGTGGATATGGAACTTACGTTATGGAAAGCAAAAATTTTTAACGTAATTCGTAAAGTCGATCAATTGGGATCTGGGGAGGTGGAAAAAGTTCTTCCAAACATTCAAGACCTCAAGATGGTCATCACTGAATTGGAAGATAGGATTCATCAGCTCAGGACGGAATGCCCCCTGGAGTGGAAGCCGATAAGGGACGAAATTGAGGGTGCCAAGGGCAACTTAACCAATACGTATGACGATGTCATTGATTACATCGGCGGAAGAGCCGCGCCTGTAGACGTACCGGGATAGGTTTAAATAACATCATTGCACCTGTATTTTAACGCTAAAGCTTCTTATTCACCCTCCGACAACCTCTCTTTGTGAGGTTATCCGACTTTCCTTAAGGTCAGCATCCTGTTTATATAGGGCCGTACAGAAATATCCAGCGAACATACGACCTAAATCTTGAGTTATAATTTTATATTTTTCACAAGGGTGCATCAAATGCTTTGGCATACCCTGTCCGGTCCCTCGAGGGCTGACCATAAAAAGGTACTACGGTTCATTTTAAAAAAATGAGAAAGGAGGCCGTATGAAACGTTTTGAATACAAGATTACCACGCATTCGGCTGATACTTTTGATAAGATCATCTACTTTTGTTCTAAGTCCGGCCAATGTGGTATTGATGAAGTCTCGAAAGACCAGACAAGAATCTTGACTACTATTCTGAACAACCAGGGGAGGGAGGGTTGGGAGCTTGTCCAAATTTCTTTCGGCAAAGATGGCGTGATGGTCTATTGGAAACGTAAAATTAAAGACAAGAAGAAATAACCATTTAGCAGCTCGAAATCAAGGCAAGGCTATTAAACGGTTTTCAGGCTTGCGGAAACACCTTGTTGGAGGCGGTTGCCGCATAATTCAGAATAAAATATTCAAAACATTTTTATTCAAAGGAGGCCATTCAATGAAAAAATCTTTCTATATAACCGTCTTTTTTATTTTAATTCTGATGATATCCGGATGTACTTCATGGCAAAAAAACTACGGAAAACTCAAAATTGTACCAAAAGGGCAGAACGAGGTGACCATTAAAAGCTTTAATTGACAAATGGGAGGATTACAACATTTATTATGCAGGAAGGGATGACCGCTTTCCGCTGGGCGTTATTTTCGATCCAAAAAATAGCGCTACAACTCTGCAGGGAGATAGGTGGAAAAATATTGAAGATAGGGAAATCTTACTAAAAATTTTGGACCGAATTGAACGAAACACAGGTTATTATCCATGGCTCAAAGAGATTTTAGGCCCGGATGGCCGGTTTTATGGATATCTGTACCACTCATTTGGACCTGTGGTTTTCAAACGAATTGATGACAAAAAGATGTATGTATTCGACCTGGAGGACCCCAATGACCGGGATGGCCCGGACAGGCACAGGCTATGATAAATACCGGCTCGACAGTATCCATTACGCGTTAAAATTTATGAAATATTCGATTTAAATGTCTCTTTTGTAATGAAAGTGCAGAGAAGCGATATAATGGAACCCACCAGCAGAATAAGTATCAGCATGGAGTAAGCCTCGAGCGAATACCCGTCCGAATCGGATTTCGGATACCTCAGCCCTATTTTAGATGTCAGTTTGATGTATTGATTCCTGCCTTTTATAATGCATTTAGACCATACATAAATGATTGCGATTATGGTTTGAAATCTTCTGCTCAGGACTTGTGTTTACTGCTATGTATCCAAAATCTTAACAGGTGGTTCAGAACCTGTGATATCGTTTTAAATAGGGGCAAATCATTTTTCGGGGATTTCCTTTTTTTGCAATTATGTAAGAAATAGGATATATGTACTGAAAATTAAGATGCTTGGACCTGTGCTTATGGCAAGAAACCTCACGCTTTCGATTCGTTAAATTTTAGCTCGATTCCATTGCATATCACAAGCTTAACTGTTATAAAGAGATTCTCAATTCTGTAGTGCGATGCGAATCATGTATTTTGACGGATAACATTACATAGGTGATGATATCCAGATCCATATAATCACTTGTTAGCTGAAATTTCGTTTTTGTTGGTTAAAAAGGAGAATCCATGAAAGTACTTCGGCATATTGGTTCAGTGGCATTCGTGGCCGGGCTTTTTACCGCGGTATTTGCTGGGATACCATGGCACATAATGGTTACCGATGATCCGGTCGTGCCCTGGTGGTTGAAGATAGCGGTTTTCGGCCTCTTGGGGGGTATCCTTTTGGTGCTGGCAACATTAGCTCTCGAAAAAAGGATACATACGGCAACAGCTGAAGAGCTGCTGGATATTGAGCCTGATCGCACGGTTTTGCTGTTGAACTCTGATGTACTGCCCGGTCGAGAAATCACTGAGATTCTCGGTCTGGTCCAAGGGCACACGGTATTTGCAATATGGCTTGGCAAAGACCTGTCCGCCATAATCAGGCTGATTCTTGGTGGTGAATTGACTGAATACACGGATATGATGGGAAGAGCTCGGTCAAAAGCTACCAAGAGGATGACAGCTAAGGCTGCTGAAATGAAAGCCGATGCAGTCATAAATGTTAGATATATGACTACGAGTGTTATTGGCAGTGCAGCTGAATTGTTAGTGTATGGAACTGCAGTCAAGCTCAACTAACCATGCTCTTTCAGCCGATAGCTAATCGCTACGGCTGAACGCACCGTTACAAATATCTCCAACTTATCGACAACAAAAGACCGGCTTGAAAAGTTGTGATATTTAGGATATCTGTAATCAAGCTCGGCCTGTGGTAATCTCAATTATCAAAAGTTTGAAGGCTGAAAGCTGGACCACAATATACTGTGTCGATCTTTATCTTTTCTGAATTAGGAAAAACATCTCGTTGCATATCCACCTTGCGATACTGCATGAAACGGCTGAAGTTGAAAAGGACCTAATCTATGCCAATCTTTCCACTAAACGTCTTTTCCGTGACATTGCTGGTTATCAATCCATCTTATTTGCTCACCATATATGGCGAAATTCGTCCCCGTCAAATTGGCATTGCCCTTCCCTGGAAAAGCAAATTAATATATATATTTCAAGTCGTTACAAGAAAGTTAACCCAAAGCTTCTGCATCGGCACACTTTTTGTAATGTTAATTGCAGGAGATATAAAAAATAGAAATCAGATAAGCTAAGAAAAGGAGGTACACCTTGAAGAAAAAACTCAAAACATTGTTCGCTGTATTATGCACACTTGCCATTGTGACGGGAGTGCAGGCGAAAGGGGAGTCTGAATCCTTCAAAAAGTACGGACAGGAATTTGAAGGCAAAATTGCAAAATCTTATCAAGATTCCAAAGAGTGGTGGCCCACTCCACCCAAGCCTCCAGCAGGAACACCGAATGTTGTAATCCTGCTTTTGGATGATACAGGATTCGGGCACTTGAGCAGTTTTGGTGGTTTAGTAGAAACACCTAACATCGACAAACTCGCAGACGATGGCGTGCGTTATAACAACTTCCACACAACTGCACTTTGCTCGCCATCAAGAGCAACAATTATGGCAGGTAGAAACCATCATAGGATTGGTTTGGGTTCACATTCGCTTACTGCAATGGGATTCCCTGGCTATAATGCATATGCACCTGAAAGTGGAAAATCCATAGCAAAACATTTGCAGAGAGCTGGATTTATTAATTACGCTATTGGCAAATGGGATCATACGCCGCTTTATGAAGTCTCAGAAAGCGGTCCCTTCGATCGCTGGCCAAGCGGTGAAGGCTTTGATCACTACTACGGCTTTATGGCTGCAGATGCAGATAATTACCGTTCACTTCTCTGGCGAGATCATAATCCCATCGAAGACTGGACGGGAAAAGAAGATTACCACTTAAGCGAAGCAATGGCAGATGAGTTTATCAGAAACATAACCTCACACGTTTCTGTTTCACCTGACAAGCCGTTTATGATGTTCTGGGCGCCGGTTGCTATGCACTCTCCACACCAGGCTCCGCAGAAATCTATTGATTATTACAAAGGGAAGTTCGATATGGGCTGGGATAAAGCCCGCGAGGCAATCCATAAAAAACAACTGGAAATGGGTGTGATTCCGGCTGGCACCCAGCTTTCTCCGCGGATTCCGGAAATCCCCGCCTGGGATAGCCTTAACCCGCAGGAGAAAAAACTGTACGCCAGGCAAATGGAAGTGTTTGCGGCGATGCTCACTCACGTTGATGAACAGATTGGAAGAATGATCGATACATTAAAACGAACTGGACAATATGATAACACAATCATTTTTGTAACATCAGATAACGGCTCTAGCGGTGAAGGCGGACTTGCTGGAACATTTAATGAAACTTATGTTTTGAACGGATTACAAACTCCATTCGATGCAAATATGACCCACTATGATGATTGGGGCGGACCAAATACTTATCCTCACTTTCATGCAGGATGGGCAATGGCAGGTAATACACCGTTTAAATATTTTAAACAGATTGTTCACAATGGTGGGATTGCCGATGCATTAGTGATCACCTGGCCCAAGGGAATTAAATCTAAAGGTGAAGTGAGAAATCAATATCATCATATAACAGATATCGGCGCAACAATACTCGATGTTACGGGAACACAATTCTTTGAAGAGATAGATGGACATAAGCAAATGGATCTTGATGGCAAGAGTATGAAATATTCATTTGATAAAAATGATGCGCCAACAAATCATCCGGAGCAGTATTACGAGTTATTCGGAAATAGAGCAATATACAAAGATGGCTGGAAAGCAGTTACAATTCATGCTAATCGAATGCCATGGAATCTCAACAGAGTTGCGCCATTTGAAAATGATGTTTGGGAACTATATCACATTGATGAAGATTTTTCCGAATCACACAACCTTGCAGATCAATATCCGGAAAAGCTTGAAGAACTTAAAGCACGGTGGGAAGAGCTTGCATGGAAAAACAATGTTTTTCCTCTGTATGATGATATGATTCAAAGAATAGCAAAACAACAAGGAAGACTATTTGGAGATAGAAAGGTGTTCACCTACTACTATCCAGGTGCACAACGTATTGCGGAAAAAGCTTCCGCACCTGTTAAGGGAAGATCTCACACTATTGAAACAACTCTTGAATTAACAGGAAAAGAAGAAGGTGTAATTGTTGCTTGCGGTGGATTTACAGGTGGTTACACATTGTTCATCAAGGACAACAAACTATATTCCGATTACAATTACTACCACGGCTTGTACTACACTATGGAATCACCTTCATTACCAAAAGGTAAAGTTGATCTTAAATTCATTTTTATTGAGACCGGAGGAAAAACAAAGGGTCTTCCCGGCGGAAAAGGTGAACTTTATGTAAATGGTCAAAAAGTGGCTGGGGTTGATATGCCCGATATGCATATTTCTACATTCTCACTCTCAGAAACTTTTGATGTAGGAATTGATAATGGAACACCGGTAAGTAACAAATACAGGGTTACAAATCATTATCCGTTTACAGGTAAGTTAGATAAGGTTGTTGTTACCTTAACCGGTGATGACAAATAGACAGATTTAAAAGAAGCTGCTTCAATAGAATCGAATTAATTAGACAGCGTAACAAATCATAAGTGGGTGTGTTAATTTGAGCACACCCACTTTATTCATTTGGGAAACAACTTATGTGGAAAAACCGACCGGCACGCCGGAGTGGGGAATGCGATTCCAGGTGAAGGTCTTCTTTCCGAAATGAAATACCCCCCTCTTGCAGCAATTCAGATAGAGATCAGCAGATTCTTCAATGGATTGCGGCCGGAAAAGGTGTACGATTTATGCTCATCGTCCACCATACTGACGCAGAGCGGGAGTGGGCCTATGATAGAAAGTCGAAAATTGGTCATCTGGATAAGGCGCTGGATGAAGCGCTCAATATTAGATATACCGTGGTGGACATGAAGCAAGACTGGAAGGTTATTTATCCTTTTCAGCTCAAATAAAACCACCATCAGAAAAATGTTCAGTGCCCTTCGGCTATCATTGTTCACTCAGATCTTTAGATTAGAAAGCGTAGATTGGTGAAAAATTTCGTGCTTCTCTCACTTGTATGGACACACAAGATATTGTGGTTACATGATCTGGCGTGAAACCGGTGATATCCAACTTATCGGTAAAAAATAGAGGCTCAAAAAACCTGTGATATCATCCATCCCAGTTCTAAGGGCTGAATTGCATGTTTCTGCTATGTATCCAACATTTTAACAGTGGGTTCAGAACCTGTGATATCGTTTTCTAAAAATGGCAAACTTATTTCGCTGGGTTTGCCTTTTCAGTTTTTAACAACAAATTGACAGCGCCACAATGTGGCATTATCATTTAAAATATGTTTATAGCTCTGATAACACAGAATATAAGAAGGAATTTGAAATGAATGACATTAGATATTCTGAACGCCTAACACCTGACAATGCAATATTGGCAATGATTGATCATCAAACAGGACTTTTGGTCAACTGCCGTGATCAGGATGTCACGGTTATGAAAACAAATATCCTTGGCCTTTGCAACATGGCAAAGGTTCTGGATTTGCCATCAATTATAACCGCGAGCTTACCGGAAGGACCGAATGGACCGGTAATGCCGGAAATAACAGAAATTTTAGGTGTAAATGTAATTAAGCGGAAAGGTGAGATCAACGCTTGGGATGCACCGGAATTTCGTGAAGCAATTGAGAAGACAGGTCGTAAGAAAATCATCGTGGCAGGGATCGTGACAGATGTGTGCCTAATGTTTCCTGCAATCTCTGCGGTTGCGGATGGGTACGATGTCTATGCTGTAATCGACGCCTCTGGAACTTGGAATAAAACAATCCAAGAAGCAGCAATGCATCGTATGACACAGGCTGGCGTCAAAGTTTCTACTTGGGCATCCGTGCTGGCCGAAATTATGAACGATTGGCGCAGCCCAAAGGGTAACGAACTTGGTCAAGTGCTCGGCGGTCACCTTACCTCTTATGGTTGGGTAATAAATAGTTTCTTTGCAGGAGAGGGCAAATAACAATCTGACAAAGAAATCGATTAATCCCCTCTGCCAAAGTCATGTGTACACCCATACATGTAGCCATCACACCTACGGTTAAATTCAGGGTGTGCAAATTAAAAGGGGATCCGAAGCATAGCTTATTCCCCAAAATTGATAAACGATTTGTAAAGAGTAAAATGATGAATAAAAAAAGGGAAATTCGCATGGTATTGAAAAGCAAACCGGTCATCGAGGGTGCCGGTGTTCACCTGCAACGAGTTTTTGGTTTTAGTGAAGTTCCGAAATTTGATCCATTTTTGATGCTCGATGATTTTCGTTCTGATGACCCGGAGCATTTCCGTAAGGGGTTTCCATGGCATCCTCATCGGGGGATAGAAACGATCACGTACGTGTTGAAAGGCGATGTCGAGCACGGAGATAGTATGGGCAACAAGGGAATCATATCTTCAGGGGACGTACAGTGGATGACCGCTGGCAGCGGGATCATCCATCAAGAAATGCCCAAGGGTGACGCTCAGGGCTCTATGCATGGTTTCCAGCTTTGGACCAACCTGCCCGCTTCCCAAAAAATGATTGGCCCGCGATACCGTGGAATCACCGCAGGCCAGATACCGGAAGTGGTGATGGATAACGGCGTACGGATTAAAATCATTGCGGGAACAGTGAGTGGTACCACCGGACCAGTCAGGGATGTCGTCATCAATCCCGAATACCTTGACTGCACCGTACCAGAGGGAGTGCTGTACGTACATGCTACCAAACCGGATTATACTGCGTTTATCTACGTCATCGGCGGAAAAGGTGTGATCAACGACACTGAGGTTCGAAATCAGACATTGATCCTTTTCGACACCGGAGAGGAAATTGCCATTAAAGCCACTGGCAAACACGTCAGGTTTCTACTACTAACGGGCGAACCATTGAACGAACCCATCGCTTGGCGGGGTCCTATCGTCATGAATACCCAGGCTGAATTGGAGACGGCTTTTCGCGAATACCAGGAAGGAAACTTTGTCAAACATAGGTAATTTAATATTTCACAATAAATCTAAACAGGGAATTGGCCCTGCCCGTTTATTCTCTTATTTTTGAATATCTATAAAACACACGTTTCATGCCTAAATAAAT
>PVMK01121065.1_pt1 | contig 22098 bp, 20 predicted proteins | sample 1853481 | NCBI WGS metagenome assembly PVMK01 (sample SAMN08533507, study PRJNA380276) | Marine sediment metagenome, whole genome shotgun sequencing project.
TTTGACTTTAGCCTTTGACTTCTTGACAGGTTTAGGTTTTTCAAGTTTCTCCAGTTTTTTAGCAATCTTTTCCGTTCTCAGCATCATCTGTTTCAGGCTTTTCGATACCGCCTGAAGGTCCTTTTTCAGTTGTTTCATAAATTTCCTCCTTAGGCTTCCTTCATTTTTTAGATATCCACCCTCTCTTTCAATTCCTTGCCACATTTGAAGAAAGGTAGCTTTTTTGGCTTTACCTTGATTTGTTTTCCTGTCTTTGGGTTCCTGCCCCTGTATCCATCGTAGCTTTTGACCTTGAAACTCCCTAAACCTCGAATCTCTACCCTGTCACCGGCTACAAGGGCATTCGTCATCTCACCGAAAACCAAATTTACAACTTCCTCAGCTTTCGTTTTTGTGAGGTCTTCCCCTTCACTCAACGCCGCTACCAAATCAGATTTGTTCATAGTCCCTCCTAATAGACTCATTATAAACCAAATCCATAGGATAATGGAAATTGAATGTCAAGTAATTTTAGTTGGTTATTAGTGCACACAGAGGATGACGCTTGTCCTTTAGCAGGGGTCATGGCGTGGATCGCTAATCTATAATGGCCTGGTAAACCATGTCTCTCATGAAGGTTCGGTAATATACCCGTTGAGCACGTGTCTGAATCATTATCACAGCCACCAACTCCTCTTCGGGATCTACCCAGAAATAGGTGCCAAGATAACCTGCCCAGCTATAATCCCCGACTGAACCGGGTTGTGGATTCATGCCTGGTGCAACGCGCACGAGAAAGCCTAAACCAAAGCCATTACCCACCTCTGGACTGGGGAAACTTGGTCCCAGCTGCATTTGAAGTTTCGGGGCATATTTGATGGTCGCCGGAAGATGATTAGAAGTCATCAGCTCAACAGTCTTCGGGGAAAGCAAGCGAACGCCATCTAAGATACCTCCGTTGAGAAAGAGCTGACATAGACGCGCGTAATCTGAGGCAGTCGATACCATACCACCACCTCCTGACAACCAATTTGGCCGCTTTGTTACGTCAAGGGCCGACGGTTTCTTGCCTGTAGCAGGATTAACCTGTGGTTCGGCAATCCGAGTTTGCCGATCGGCACCTTCTACCCAAAAGCCACTATCCGTAAGTTTAAGGGGTTTTGCAATTCGTTCCGCAATAAAGGCGTCGAAACTAACGCCGGAAATTACTTCTACGATACGGCCCAGGACATCGGTAGATTGGGAATAATCCCATGTGGTGCCCGGTTGGTAACAGAGAGGAACCTTAGATATTTTTGTCACCATCTCGGCAAGTGTTTGTTTGTAATCAAGGGGATTGTTCCTTTTCCACTGGTCCTTATTTAAGGAAGGTTTACCAAAAACCCAATACGTGAGTCCAGATGTGTGGCGAAGAAGATCATGAATTGTCATCTCCCGGTTTGCAGGCACCAGCAGCAATTCCTCTTTCCCCGTATACTCGTTCGACCTTTGGATGCCCACTTTCATATCCTTGAGTTCAGGGAGAAATTTTGAGACAGGGTCGGTGAGCAGTAATTTACCCTCCTCCATCAACATCATGATTGCAAGGGACGTAAAGACCTTACTCATGGAATAGATTCGAAAGATCGAGTCTTTGGCCATGGGGGTTTTTTTATCTCTATCCTGAAAACCGATGGCCTCAAAGTAAGCTACTTTTCCTTTGCGGAGAACGATGCCAACAGCGCCGGGAATAGTTCCTTTATCAACAGCCTCCTGAAGTCCAGACGTAAGTCTTGCCAGTCTTTCAGAGGACATGCCGACTTCTTCAGGGTTTTTTGCTTGTGGAAGCCCCTGGGCGAAAGCCGTTACCGCCAGCAATAAGAAAAGTACAGTCACTGCCATTATTCTTTTGGAAAATTTCATACTCCCTCCTTCCTTCTGTAGATATTAATTGTTAAGAAAAGACTCCCAAGAGGGCAAATGAACCTTCTAAAGGCTCCACACCAGCACCTCTGACCTCCGCATCTACTCTCCGCTAAGACTCAAGTCCTCGAATGTAAAATATTGTCATTCCAGGAGGCATACAGTGTATTGAGGTTCGAACCGTGCATTAAGGTTCTGTCTCATATTGGCCGTATATTGTCAAGAGTGGGATTTGTAGTCTTGACATTTTGCCCGGAAAATCAAACAGATGGATAATATAGTCCTGCATCCGAGATTTTGCCAAGATTCAAACAAAAAGGTTGAACTTTGGGTCAATGCCCATAATTTTTGCAGATGTGGGACCGCATCATATTTGCCGTATCATTTCAGGTGACCCATGCGGACAAACAACTCAGCGGTAAACCTCTACGGCCTGTTTTCTGAAGCATACCAATGGCTCTGCCGGAGCAGAAAGAACCATCCTCCTTCATCGGATATCTGGTCATTCCGCCTTGATTGGAAAGACTGGATGTCAGCTTACCATCGGAGCATGGTCGTAGTCCTTGGAAGCAGGACCGTCATCGGAAACCGGCCAAGTGCATTAACGGATGATAGACATGATCAGCAGGCACACAAATTTTCATACCTATTTTCGAAACACCTTCTGCCCCACAGGACAAGCCTGGGTGCAGATTCCGCAGTTGTAACCGCCGTGAAATTTATGAAAATTGTTTTTTTTGTAGCGATCGCAGGCCCAGGCATCCAATATAACATACCTTTCCACGCCTGGACGCCAACTGCCCCCTTTCAGAGCTTCCGCCGGGCAAGCTTCAATGCATTTGGTACATTTACCACACAAGCTTTTCTCTATGGGCTCGGCGGGTTCGAGGGGTGCGTCGGTCAGTACAGTACCCAAACGCACCCAGGGGCCCCAGGGCTTAGTTAAAAGCTGGCAGTTTTTCCCCACCCAGCCCAACCCGGCCCGAGTAGCTGCAGTCTTGTGCTGAAAATCACCACGGATATTCACCGGATCGCTACGTGTAGAAGACGACAGAGCCCAAGCCTGGTGTCCGGTTCGGTTCAATGCCCTCACCACCTCGGCGGCAAGGGCGTCTATGCGCAGATTTACCTGCCCATAGAGAACCGAATAGGCATCGGTGGGACCCTGGGCAAGCTGTTTCATGACCCAAGGTTCCATCTGGAATACAAAGGATATGCCTCGATGGAAATTAGCCAGTTCTCCCGTTGCGAGGCCTTTAAGATCGGCATAGTCATAAAGTGTGCAGCCGTGTGAGGCGGTAATCTGTTCAATTTCTTTTTCAAACTTTCTCATATTCATAATACCTTAAAATAATGAGCTGTCGTACCAAGAAGCAGAGCAAATCCCTGGCTAGTCATCTTGTGAATTTACTTATTAAATTCTTATGTTGGGGATATATTTTTATTAACTTTTTTCGATCTGCTAACTCAAAATCCTCAAATTCGAAGCCCGGTGAAACAGTACATCCCAGCAGGGAAAAAGAATTCTTGTCATTGACTTCAGCAGCAAACCAGTAACCGGCTTTTACTATTGACTGCGGGAATTCATCTTTCTCCGGATTGATGCCGACTTTCTCGCTGTAATAATAATTATCCGCAGGGTCAATGATATGAATAGTTATTGGAGATCCGTAATAGAAATGCCATAATTCATCTTGGCTTATTCGATGAAATGCTGAAAAATCAGTTTTATTCAAAAGATAGTATATACATGTTGAATATGAATGACCAAACGTGAATCTATGAGGTAGAGCATCTAACGGTATGAGTTCATCAGCTTTATAGGTTTGTTTATAATAACCACCCTCCGGATGTCTGATTAAATCTAGCTTGTTAATCCAATACTCTGCAGTATTCATCTTTTTTTCCATTATATGCAGAAATGTGTGGACGACCGTTAATATTCAAATATCTCCGGTTTCCAGTTGATAATCCTTTTCCTTTGCCATTTTTTCGCCACGTTGAACAGCACAACTGACAGCAGCGGGCGTCAGGTCTGTCTTGCAGCTGCATACAGCCTAATTTTCTTTGAAGTTCTGGTTTTGCAGTCTTAATATTACCTAATCTTACTCGTGGTGGTCAATTCATTTAGGACGGGATCTTCGACTGGTTGCGAGGTAGGGGGTTAAAAGGGGGTTTTTCAAAGGTCTTCCTGCATCATTTCTCTATTCCAATCCTCGCTTCAACGCCGCTATGATAGTAGTGTTTGATCTCCTTCATCTCTGTCACTAAATCGGCCGATTCTATAATCCGGGGGTCCGCCCTTCTACCGGTAATCACGAGTTCGACATCTTCCGGCTTTGCCCGCATGAAATCAAGCAGGTCCTCTACGGAAAACAGATCGTGATATATTGCGACATTCGCCTCGTCGAGAATGACAAGATCATACATTCCGGAGCACATAATTTCCCTGGCCTCTTTTAGACCTTCCCGCGCTACCCTGATATCCTCTTTGTCTGGTTCTCTGTTGACGAAAAAACCGAGTCCATATTGTCTTAATGTAATGGAATCTGACAGCTTCTTTACACTCTCAAGCTCGCTGTACTCTGCTCCCTTGACAAACTGGGCAATATAGACCTTAAGCCCGGCTCCCGCAGCACGAAGGGCAAGACCAAAGGCCGCGGTCGTCTTCCCTTTCCCATTTCCTGTATATATCTGTATATAACCTTTAATGATTTTCACCTTCTTTTGTCCGTTTCCGCCTGGAGGGAAACCTGGTTGATCCCCGCTAAAGTTATCTGGTCCAGAACTCTAAAGAGATCCTGATATGAAAGGTCTTTATCCGCGAAGAGCAAGACGCCCGGCTTGTCTGTTTTTCCGGACTTTTCCTTAAGTATTGCAGCCAGCGATTGGATGGGTACGGGATCTTTGTCAACATGGATAGCCCCTTCTGAATCAACGGTTATAGATAGTACCATTTGCTTATGGATCTTGGCGGTATCAGAGTTTGGAAGCGCTACCGGAAGTGCTTTGTGTACTGCCATCGACAGCATCGCATAAATGAAGAACACAAGGAGTAGAAATACAATATCAATAAGAGGCAGCATTTCGATCCTGGCTTTTTTACCGACGTTGAGCCCTATCTTCATTTGGTGCCGCCTTCCTCGTCACAAAAACCCTGGGTCAGCTTTTCATAAACAATTTCCAGACTGGTTGCATATTTTTCGATAGCCATTACAGCCAATGTGACGCGGGAATTAAAATAGTTGTATGGGAAAACCGATAAGATAGCGATGCCGAGACCCGTTGCGGTGGTAATAAGAGCCTGGGCAATGCCTGCGGTCACGGCCTGCGGATCTTCTATCCCGGTTGCTCCTAAGAGGTCAAAGGAATTAATAATCCCGATTACTGTACCAAAAATGCCCAGAAGAGGCGCCACTGTTATCATGGTATCCAATACCGCCATATAACGATTCATCCTCTTAACCTCATCCGCCGCCGCTGATTCCATGGCCTTGATCATGGAAAAATCCCTGTGCAGGATTCCAGCTACCAGGATTCTGATTACAAAGTCTTTTGACCCACCGATCGATTTCTTAACGTCTTCCCAGTGGCCTGTTTGGCAAAGGGCCAGTATCCTGTCAACAAGTCCCTGGTCCCGCCGGATGTCTTCTCTTATCCAAAACAGGATGCGTTCAATAATCACCGTAAGGGCGATAAGGGAGCAGACAAGAAGGGGGTACATGACGGGTCCGCCTTTCTGAAATATTTCTATCATACTGTTTTCCCCTCTTTCATATCCTCTTCCGTCACCAGGAAGACGCATGGCTTTCCGGAAAGAGGATTTTTTTCAACAAGAACGACCGTTTTGTATACCTCCTCGATTGTCTCGTAGGTAATAACCTCTTCAGGGCTCCCGATCTTATGAATAGAACCGTTGCTCATAAGGAGCAACCTGGTGGAGTACTCACTTGCAAGATTTAGATCGTGGAGTACCATAAGAACCGTAAGCCCTAACTCCCGGTTTAACCGTTTTATCAACTCAAGAATCTGCGCCTGATGGCTTATATCCAGATGGGAAGTCGGTTCGTCAAGTAACAGGAGAGCAGGTTCCTGGGCTAATGCCCGGGCAATAGAGGCAAGCTGCCTTTCACTGATTTCACTCATCAGGGTCTCTCTTAATTTTAAAGCATCGGTCAGCTCCATATATTTCTGTACGATATTCTCATCATTATTTGTTTCAAGGAACTGATATTTTCTGAAATAAGGAAGTCTTCCAAGGAGTATATACTCCTGAACAGTCATGATCGTTGACTCTGGAGTCTGGGAAACAACGGCAATCTTCTGCGCCAACTCTTTATGGCGCATCCTGGCAATATTCTTACCATCTACGAAGATTTTTCCCCGGTGGGGCTTCAGAATTCGAGAGATGGTCCGGAGCAAGGTTGATTTCCCACATCCATTCGGACCGATAATACACATGAGTTCACCACGGGATACCTTAAAGTCCATATGGTGGAGGATGAGTTCCCTGCCGTATCCGCAGGAGAGGTCTTCTACATTGAGAAGCGCCTTTTTCATAAAGTCACCTGTTTCCTGCTCAGAGCATATACGAAAACGGCGCCCCCGATAATTCCCGTGATAACACCCACGGGTAGTTCAAAGGGCTCGATGACTGTACGGGCAAGAGTATCGCAGAGGATTAGAAAGGATGATCCTGCCAGGAACGTACTGACAAAAAGGATACGATGGTCCGTCCCTGTAAACATACGCATGAGATGTGGGATGATAAGCCCTACAAATCCTATGATTCCTGCCACGGAAACACTTAAGCCCGTAAGAATCGATGCGAGGATAAAAAGTATCCGTTTGGTTTTTTCCACATTGATGCCGAGGTGAATAGCCTCTTCCTCTCCCAGGGCAAGCGCATTGAGATCGAGACAGAAAAAATAGGAGAGGACAAGTCCGGCAAGGGCCCCGATAACGGCCATCCTTATGAGAAGCATGTTTGGTTCGTCAAGAGACCCCATGATCCAGAAAACAATGCCGTGCAGGTCTTCGCTGCGGGAGAGAGCCATGATAAGCATCACAAGGGACGATGAAATAAAACTGATCATAACACCGGTCAACAAAATACCCTGCGTCTTTAATGTCCCTCTTTTCATACTGAGACTGTAGACGAATACTACGACCAGCGCAGCCCCTACGAAGCCGGAAATGGGATAAGCAATAATCCCTACAGTATCGTACCACTTAAATGCAATATTCAGGCATACTCCCAATGAAGCGCCGCCGGATATACCAAGGGTGTACGGTTCCACAAGGGGGTTCCGGAAAATTCCCTGTAATATGGTCCCCGCAAGGCTTAAGGCCCCCCCGATGGCAAACCCGAGAATTATCCGGGGGAGACGAATATCAAACAGGATGCTGTATTCCCCTGTCCCCCTTCCTTGCCATATAATGTGTGGGATTCTTCTAAAAGATATCCCAGCGGCACCGACACAAAGGGAAATAATGGAAACCGATATCAGTATGGCGGTGAGAATGAAAATAATCACCACCCAGCGTCGTATTCTTCTGTCCATCATTTCAACTCACCATCGCTGAAACCGGGATGTATCATTTCTGCTATGTTTGATAATGCCTCTACAAATGTAATCGGTGTGGGACTGCAAATCTTGTCCGGGTTAACAATATATACGTTCCGGTTCTTTACTGCGGCAATTGATCCATATTTCATCCAGGACTCTTTCTCATTTTTCCCGGTTTCACCTTTGCTCGATCCCATGGTGGAAATAATAATCACTTCCGGGTTCCCTTTCAGCACCTTTTCCCTGCTATAGGCCCCACGCCCTTCATTAAGCGCGATATTCTCTCCCCCGGCAAATTCAATATAATCATTCAAGAACGATTCTCTTGTTACAGCATGAAGCGGCTTGATCCCGAGCTGGATAAAAACCCTTTTTTTGGGGAGGCTCCCTGTTTTCATCCTGATCGCTGCGACTTCCTTTCTTGTGTTCTCGATGATCTCCTTTGCCTTTTCTTCTTTCCCGAGAAGTATTCCGAGATCCAGGAATTGGCGGCACATTTCTGAGAAATTTTTCGGGTAAGAAAGCTGGACCACACGTATCCCAAGATTTTTCAATTTCTTCAACTGCTTCGGCCGGGCCAGATTACTTGCAATCACCAGGTCCGGTTTCAAGGCTACGATTTTTTCCAGGTTAGCCTGTAGGAGCGTGCCCACCTTTTCTTTGTATTTTGCATCCTCGGGCTCAACACAGTAGACCGTGTCTGCAATCAGATTCCTGTCCGCTCCAAGCAGGTAGATTCTTTCCGTGATGGTTTGCCCGAGGGAAATGATTCTTTCAGGCGCCGGTGCAGTCTTTTCCATCCCGTAATGATCATCTGCGAGGAGATCATAAGGAATTGCGAATGCTAAAATAAAAGCAATGAAACAGCTCTGAATCAAACAGGAAAGTCTGGTTTTTTTCATGGTAAATTACCCATACTTACAGCAAAAATCTATACACGTTGAAATTAGAAAATAGTCCCGCAGGGCGGGATTTTCATAAAAATGTAAGAATCTCTTCCACCTTACAGTATTTTTCAAAGTGGTCGGCAAGTTTGTCGTACTGATGAAATCGGCCCAGTCTGCCCTGCTTGGGAGGCCTTTCCTGCAGCCCTTTAGCCCGTCTGAAACGGTTGAGGAGGTCGCCTCTGAAGGCAGGTGAATCCAGGATACCGTGGACATAGGTACCGGCAATCTTCCCATCTTTTAAAGACCATCCGTCTTCCCAGATGCGGCGTTTTCCAGGCTCGTGGATGCTCAAAAAAGGCTCACCCTCTTTTTTTATCACATCTTCAGCGTAACTCCTACCCATATGAATTTCATAGCCACTTACTCTTTTCTTATTTATCAGACAGGTTCCGGTTACTTTCCGAACCACTTTTTCCATCTCAAGAACGGTTTTCATAGGAAGAAGACCGAGACCCCGGACCTCTTTTTTTTCCGATTCTACCCCAAAGGGGTCTTTGATGATCTCACCCAGAAGCTGGTATCCTCCACAAATCCCCAAGACCCTCCCCTCCCCTTTTACAAATTCCCCAATCTCCTTTTTCCATCCGGATCGGCTCAGCCACACGGCATCTTCCATGACATTTTTGGTCCCTGGAAGAATAAGCCAATCATATTCCGTAGAAAGCTCCCGGGGTCTGAGAAGATAGTTTAACACCACATCCTTCTCCCTTTCAATCCCCTCAACATCAGTAAAGTTGGAAATGGCAGGCAGTTTAAGGACCGCAATATTAACCGTCTTCGGACCGACAGGTTTCAGCACCCGTTTGTCCTCCTGGACAGCCACGGAGTCCTCCGAATCAATTAGAATATCAGTATAAAACGGGACCAGACCAAAATTTGGTTTACCTGTCTTCTTCTCCATATAGCCCATGCCCGACATAAAGAGGTTTGGATCTCCACGGAATTTGTTAATCAGGAACCCAATGGACATATCCCTCTCTTTGCGGGTCATAAGATGAAAGCTTCCGATGATCTGTGCAAAGACGCCACCCCTGTCAATATCACCTATCAAAATACAGGGAGCCCCTGCCTCACGGGCCATGGGGAAATTTACCAGGTCATTCTGTTTCAGGTTCATCTCACAGCAGCTTCCTGCCCCCTCCATTATAATAAGATCATAATCTTTGGCCAACCTGCTGTAGGAATCCATAACAACTTCTTTAAGCTTTGGTTTCAGATCATGATAATTCATGGCATCCATCTGACCCAGGACCTTTCCCTGGAGGATAACCTGTGCACCCAGTTCGGATGACGGTTTGAGCAGGATAGGATTCATGTGCACCGATGGAAGGAGTCCCGCAGCCTCAGCCTGGACGACCTGTGCCCGTCCGATCTCTCCCCCTTCTACGGTAACAAAAGAATTATTGGACATGTTCTGGGCCTTAAAAGGGGCGACTTTATAACCCCTTCGTTTGAATATGCGGCAAAATGCGGCTGAGACGATCGACTTTCCCACATCGCTGCCAGTACCCAAAAACATGATGGCTTTGGCCATTTCTTATTTTCTCTTTAAGATTGATTACGCCGCAAAAGGCGCAAAAAACAAAATTAGCATATTCTATTACGCAAGCAAAACCAGCACAAATATGGTGCAACCCACCGCAACCCAGGCGGAACGTGTGAGGAGAGCGGCTGTCCTTCTGATGTGCTGTGGCAGCGGATCTGGACCGCCTTTGCCAAGCCATGGTTTATCTTTGTGACCATCAGGATAAACAGTGGGTCCGCCGAGACGTACCCCTAAGGCGCCGGCAACAAAGCTTTCAGCATGGGCGGCATTCGGTGAATCATGTTTCAGCCTGTCTCTCAAGGCCACCCTTATTCCGTCTGATGCCTCCAGCCTGCAGAACCACGCCCCGGCAAAGAGGAATATTAGAGATAAACGGGCAGGGATAAAGTTCATGATATCGTCAAGTTTTGCACCTGCCCAGCCAAACTCAAGGAACTCGGAATCTTTATACCCTACCATGGAATCTAATGTGCTTGCCACTTTAAAGGTTAGCATAAAAACTACAGCGGTCATGACCGGAGATAATCCGAATATGTATCCTAATATCCCGCCGCTGAGATACCAGAAAATGGGAGAAAGAAACCCATCTACAAAATTTTCAGCCATGGTCTCTATGGCCGCCCTGCTGATTCCCTTCTCATCTAAGAATCGAACCTCACGCCCCACCACCATTGAGATAGCTTTTCTCGCTTCAGCCAGATTATCCCCTTTCAATGCATGGTTCACCCTATCCATGTGGTAAAAGAGGTCTTTCAGGGCAAGACAGGAATAGCATACGAAAAGATCAAACCCGAGACTGAGAAGTATATTGATACGGTGAAGAACAAGACCTGATGCCAGGAAAGCGGTGAGAAAAATAAACACTACCATCATAACCAGAACTACTCCCCCCCATCTTCCATCCAGACCAGCACGCCTCAATATGTGTGTGAAAAAGGAGATACACCGGCCTATGAGTCTGATGGGGTGGAATCTGTAGCGGGGATCGCCAAGGAGGAGGTCAAGGATAAAGGCGAGGAAAAGGATTATGGCTGATTCAAACATAATTTCATATTCGACTAAGACGATGGAAACGAGGAAATAAGAGAGAGCAGCCGATCATTATCATCAGCCGTTTTAAGCCCCATGCGGAAGAAGTTTTCCTCAAGCCCAGGAAAATTCCTGCAGTCCCGCACATATACACCATTCGAGAGAAAATAATCTAACAGGTCATCCAGATCACCGGTCTTGACCCATTGGCACAGGATGTAGTTAGCTGAAGAGGAGAAGGGGATGACACCGTCAAGGTTCTTTAAACCCTCAAAAACCCTTCTCTTCTCTTCCCTGACAGCGACACGGGTCTCATCATCATAATCAGCACATTGAATGAGGAGTAATGCAACCCGATCAGCTATTCCGTTTATTGTCCACGGTTCCTTTGCGTTTTTCAGACGCGAGATAACCGGCTCACTCCCCATGAGCCCCCCCAGTCTGAGACCGGCAATGGCATAAAATTTTGTAAGCGAGTTGAGTACGAGAACATTGGGCCTGGGTTTTGCAGCGAGAAAACTGTTGCTTTGCCAATCATCCAAGAATTGAATAAAGGCTTCATCAATTATGAACCATTTTTCAGGGAACATCCGGGCCAATTTCAAGATGAGTTCCATGGAAAACAAGTTTCCTGTGGGATTGTTGGGACGGGCGACCCAGAGGGCATCCACCTTTTTGAGGAGCTTTATCAATTGGTCTTCTGATGGAAAAGCAAAGCCGTCACGGAGAAAAAGGGGGCATCTTACCACCTTTGCCCCTGATAGAAGGGACGCCCGTTCATAATCATGGAATGACGGTGCAAAAACAGCGACATGCTTAAACCTGAGCACCCTCGGTATCAGATAGATCAGCTCGGTTGATCCATTCCCTGCCATAAAATTATCAGGTGATATGCCGTATATGGTGTGGTAATAATGAGCGATACCATCTCCTTGAACACTGGGGTACGGCTCGATGCTTTCAAGCAATTCCTGCCATTTTTCTTTGATAATGGCGGGCGGTCCCAGAAGATTAAGATTGACACTAAAGTCTAAAACAGGGCCATGAGGCACCCCTAATCTAACCATATCAAGCTGCGGTGTGCCCCCATGTTTATGCCTCAACTCCATCTTCATAATTTCTCCGAATCCTTCACTTGATTTTGAAGTAGATGCCGTTTAGAATGGCGTTGAGCGTCATCTTCAAAACGGGCGGTATATTATCAATGGCCACAAGATCCATCATATCCCCTATCCTTTGGCCGGCAATCTTTTCCGCTACCCTTTTACATAACAACTTATGAGCGCCCAGATCGGTAACCAACCCTCTTTCGTAGTCATCGCTGATTGCGAGAGACGATAAAACGAAAGAGGCGTATTCCGGCTGAAGGAGTACCCCTTCCAGACCTCCTGACAGATCTCCCTTCTCAACACTGCATTCACATTGATCCACAGAGATCAACTCAGAAATGCCTATTCCTCTCTCCTTTAGACGCTGAAAGATGTTCCGTGACGCAATGAGGCCATCCTGTCTGTAGACAGCCTCTTTAACACCGGAATAAACCGCCTTTGCGATCAGCTCTCCCATCTTCGAGTGGCCGCCTGCATTATTGATTCTAATGCCTGTTCCCTGAACAACTATAATATTGTCTGTTCCGGTACCGGTAGCCTGATTGACAAGGGGGGTGTAACGGCTCCTGACATCCAGGTCCTGCAGAGCCGCTGTTTTTGCTTCTGTGGCACATATAATGGCCCTTGTCATGGCCCTGGGGGTGAGTTCCATATTGGGCAGGATAATGATATTGATGGTCCCCGGTTCGTAAAACCTGCCTTCGTCCTCAGACATTCGCATGGCGTTTGACCTGACACCCGCAGTTACCAGTGCATAGACCTCCATTTCTTTAAACCGCGCCTTCTCAACGGCCAGGTTGTCCATGTCGGCGCCTGTGAAAAGAAAGCTGGCGTTCTTCTCGGATTTTCCCAGGATATCATATATCCGCTTCCTTTCGTCCTTTAAACCGGACTTATGGGTGATTCCCCAGGAGGGGGGAGGGAGGTAATGATTGCCGATAGATTCAATCCCCTTACGCTCTCCTTCCAGCGTAGAGACAACGGTTAAGGGCTTTTTGAAATCGATAATAAGAGTCTTGTTCTCAAAATCACGAATCGTACTGTAGGAGATACGCGCATCCTTTATATAATCTATGTCAAGATGAAGTTTGCGTGACTTGAATATCTTTTCCTTGAGGACCTGGTCTTGTCTCCTTGAGAACTCGTCTCCGTAAATCGTTGATGAAAGCCAGGAAACAAAATCCCCGGTCCTGGTAGATGCCCTGCAGGTCAGATCACAGTTGAAGTAAAATATTTTTCCCCTTTTTACGGCCTCCACATCCTTCCAACCCGGGCGATTAAAAAACCTCCTCGCTGTTTCTCTGTCGCCGCCGCAGCCATAGATGATCTGCGGATTAAATTTCATCCACTCCTCCTCGGTGATAACCACAATATTTCCATTTTTCCCCAACGCTGGGGGAATGCCGCCCGCAGCCTTGATCATCTCAGTCTGAAAGGAATCATCCCCCGGGGTCATGATCCTGTCACGTCCCATAAGCCGGATAACCCTTTTCTTTTTTTCGGCGGGTATTCTGGCCGTTTTCCGGGCAATGAGTTGAAACCGTGTCTTGATCTGCTCTTTAAGGTTTTTGGCCTCCTCCTGCTTATTGAATATCTTGCCCAGCAGATCAATATTCAGGTAAAGACCATCGATACTTCGTGCGTCAAGGGTAACCACTGGGCATCTCCCGGCGAATCGTTCTCTTATTTCCCTGTGGAAAGAGGACAGAAAGATCAGATCGGGCTGTATTGCCTCTATCACGTCGGGAGATGGTGAGAAAAAACCTCCCACAATCGGCTTGCCCGCTGTTTCCGATGGATAGGTGCTGTGATAAGTGATGGCTTCTACCGCATCTCCCGCGCCGATACTGAAGATGATTTCGGTAATTGTCGGAACAAGAGACACCACATGTGAGGGAGGTGTTTTGATTACGACACTGGTCCCACTGGCATCGACAAACTCCTCGGGAAAGCAAAAACCAATGGCGGCATTCAGAAAAAGTCCCATAAACATGATTAACACCAGCACGAATCTATAAACACTGAACGCCATTTCTTTTTTCATTCTTATCCCTCTATTTCAAAATCAGGTTTCACGTGTACGCCGCAGGAAAAAATGAACGTCCAGGTAAGCGAAGACTCCGACATCGAATGGAAAAACACCAACTTTAGGCACTTTTTCGGTTTATCCGGGTTAGGGGGTTATGATATCCGTGTAATCTGCGGATCAGAATTCATAAGTGGCCCGCAAGAAAACAGACCTCCCGGCGCCCGGGTATTTTCCCGAACTTGTCTGCCCCGTAACCGGGTCGCTGAAAGAGCCGAAAAAGGTATCGTATGACTTATTAAACAGGTTGTTCCCCTCGAGAGACAGGAGCCAGTTTTCAAAAAAACGCTGTTCAAGTCTGAGATCCATGGTCACATAAGGGTCCAGGGTGCTCACAGGATCGGTGGTGGTTTTATCCGTGCCGTAGAAATACCGATCCCCAACATAACGGACCGTTGCTGTGGCGGTCAACCCGAAAGGAGCCCAGTACGTGAGGTTTCCCCTGAACAGATGTTCGGGAGTGTATGTGGCCCGCCGTGTCACATATTGATTCTCCTCTTCAGCATCGGTATAGGTATAGTCCAGGGCAAGGGTCATATGGTAAAATGGACCGATCTTGGTTCCCACCTCAAGACCGTTGGCCTTAGCCTTGTCTAAGTTCTGCGGAGTCCAGACCCAGTTCCTGTCAGGGGCCCACAGGATCTTGTCCTTGAGGTTCCAGTTGAAGTATGTGAGAGATAAGAATACCCTGTTGTCAAATAATTCCTGTTCAATACCGGCGTCGAAATGCCATCCCGTTTCAGGTTTGAGATCAGGATTCCCTCTGGTATATGGACCTGCCGGCCAGAAAAGGTCGTTTGGTGTAGGGGCTCGGAAATGCTTTCCGTAATTGAACTTAACAGCGGAGCTTTCAAGGGGATTGACGATCAGACCGAAACGGGGAAGGTCTTCTGTGCCAAACTCGGAGTGGTCTTCGTGACGCACCCCTGCCACTCCTTTTATATACTTGCTGGGCCGGTATTGGGCCTCTCCGTAGATGCCCAGGGTGTGCAGCCTGGCAGAGGTCTCAGAGGTAGATCCTGGAACGTCCGCGCCGAAAGAATCGAGATCTGTGTTTTTGTTTTCCCAAGTATAATGTTTATACTCCGACCCCACCAGCAGGTTTCCTCCTTTGAACGGTTTGAAATCAACATCTCCTTCGAAACCCAGGACCTTGTTGGTGACCCAGGTCCTCGCTCCGCTGCCGTTAAAGTTCCACCTGTCATAGTTGTAACCGTCCATATATGTATAATCACCCCGGAATTTGAGGTCTAACCAGTCTGCGGGTTTGCTGTCTATATTGAGGACCCCATGGGCATCATTATCCCTTCCCCTGTTAAGCAGACTGGCGGACTCCGAGTTAAAGAACTCTGTTCCATTTATATAATAGCTCTGTGTGCCCGCGGGGGGCTGAACGCCAGGAAGGCCATAATCCCTGTATATGTAGTCGCCATAGAGGCTGACATTCAGGATATCTCCCTTGTCCAGAACCAGGTTGAGCGACGCATCGTTGTGGCTGAGATCACTGTTTGAACGAAAACCCAGAGTCCTGTACCGATTGGCCGTCAAATAGTATCCAAAATCACCAACTGCAAACATCCCCTGCTCTGCGGCAAGCCCATAGCTGCTCTGGGACCCGAAACCGGCGCTGGCCTTGAAGTCTGTTTCTTCTCTCTCTGGTCGTTTGGTGATGATGTTAACGGTACCGCCCATGGCTCCCGAACCATATAAGACAGAACCCGAGCCTTCGACTATCTCTATGCGTTCAATGCTGTTGAGGGGGATTTTGCTCACATCAGCAGAGCCGAAGGAGGGTGAATTGATTGTTACGCCGTTCACGCGGACCTGGGTAGCGTCACCGGACATGCCCCTTATATGTATCTCACCTCTCGCCCCGCCATAATCCCCGCGGGTCCTCCAGTCGATACCCGGCTCATTGGCTAAGAGTTCTCCCAGGGTCTTTGCCGGAGACTCCTCGATATCCATTGCATCAACGACAATCACAAAGCTGGATACATCTTTTCTTTTTTCCTCGGTCTTTGTCGCCGAAACCACCACCTCATCCAGGGTATCCACTGCCCCCCTACTCGTTTGTTCATCCTCAGCAAGACAGAGGCCTGGAAAACTAAACAGGGCAGCAAGCACTATCAAAAACATAGTTTTTTTCATTTAAAATTCTCCTTTATCTGTCTCAACCACAGATACGAAGCTCGCGGCCGGATACCCCGTCCCTCCTTATTCCCTACCTTGTTTATAAACCAAGGCCCGGTGCAAAAAAAATCCCCGGACCGAAATGAATCGACCCGGGGATTTCCCTTTTTTATCCTCAAGATCCTGCCGTCATCTCCAATCCACGAAGATTACGACCCGTCTGTTCAGGCAGGTCTTCTGACTCCCCCCCCCTATTAGCGACCTTCCCATCCGCCATTCAACCCATTGCGTAAGGAGTTGAGTGCCTGACAGTGGTACAAAATGCTAAAAGAGTTCCCCTTGTCTTATAAAACAAAGAATTAAGGGTGGGGTCACAGCGGCGGGCCCGTCCCGTTTTAACGGCGTTCCCTATTAAGCTCAAACGAGCACCTGAACATTGTCTTCCATTCTTAGGGACTGCGAGAATCAAAGTCAAGTAAAATTTGGAGATTTCGATGCTGGGCTTAGGTTTTTGAAGGCAAGGAAAACACCACTTCTATATGTTAGAAATTGGGTCTTGATAGTTGGGACTTAAGAACCCTTTCTTTAGATGTTTTCTGGCTTTACCTGAAATATGAGACCTGGCAGCAGAAATACGGAAATCTTTTCAGGAAATCAGCCCAATTTCCTATGGCGTTGGCTTCCGGTGGAGGTATTGGAAAAAAAGCCCTCTCTGAGCTCATGAGCTCTTATGTCAACATGGTCTTGAATTGAGATAACATAGTGATGTCACAGGTTTGTTTGGCATTGGAAAGCTGACCAATATAGCAGATAGCTGTAACTCATCAATAGTTCATATACGGAATCAGATATCTCAATTTCGATCAATTTACCCTAATTGAGGATATCTCAGAGTTTTAGATTGCTGAAATCCTTGACTTATGGTAACATAAAAAAGTTTAAAATGAGGCTGGAAGCGGTTAGCATACAAACGAATATTTTATTTTGTGAAAGTTAAGATTTTGCACGTAGTCCTTTCTTGCTGTCAGCTTTCGAAATGCTTGAAATCTTGACAGAATGCACTTATTTTTTGAGGAACAAGGGAGGACCTCTTTTCCAAATGAAGGATAAAAATGATTTTTCGATAATCTTAGGATACAGGGGAAACAAGGGTCATGGTAGAACAAGAAGCTTATCAAGAAGTTGAGTTAGAGGTTCAAGGCATGACATGAATGGGCTGAGAGCCGAAAGTGGCACGCGCTCTGGAAGAGCTGCCAGGAATTAAGAAAGCTTATGCTATTTTTCCAGAAAAAAAGGCCATAATAACTTATGATCCGGCATCAGTTGCAATTGAAGAGATGTGTCAAATCTTGTTCAAATCTGGATATGTTGCAGGCCCTAAAACGAATGAAAGAACAACTTCAGCGGTTATCTCCTATGAATCACGAGATAAATCTAATCAAAAAGATGATCTCATATGCTACTGCTTTGAATATACAAAAGATGACATCGAACAAGATTTTGTCAATAACGGTCAATCTCTGATTATGGAAAAGATTGCGGCGGAAAAGAAGGCTGGGGGGTGTGACTGCGGCAATAAAAATCCAAAAGGTAAGTGATGTTTGTCTGATGTCCACCAGGTGGTGGAAGGGGTAAAAAAGACACATTAAATCGTCGGATTATTCATGATTTTCAAGGATTCAATCGAGTTAGTTTCCCTTGCTGGATCATTGCAACCAGTCATAGACCACTTTAATAGGCATAAAAATAACCTTCGATTTTTAGCTTTACTATCGCCGACTTGACCAGGTTGAAGTCTTCGTGGTACCCGGGCGGTACAGAAGTCGATCATAGACAAATTTCCAAACACCCAAATGAATGTAACCATCGTCTGGATTAACATGCTTCCAAACGATTCTGATGTAACGGCAAAAGACTCAGCAATAAATTTAAGCGATAAATCTATTCAACACTTCTATGATCCTGACAAGCTCTCGGGAAAAGCCATAGCGGAGAGTGTCGGCTGGAAAGATAAGGTGGCTTGGGATATTTACTTGTTCTATGTTGCAGGAGCTGAATGGATTGAAGACCCTCCTATTCCGGATGCCTGGATGCATCAATTGAGTGAGAACTGGGCGGACCGAGAGCATTTCCGAACTGGTGAATATTTGGCTGAGGAACTTTACAGTACGGTGAAAGCATTGTTGGAGACCGGTTGTTTGAAATAACTCAACTGCGATATCTATCCAATCCCTAAAATGTATTTAAATATTTCAGTAGTGATAATGGATTCATGACTATTCCAGCGGATGAAAGACTGGTGCTGGCTTTCCTGCTATATAAAGTGCGCGTTGGATTTTCCATGCAAAAAGGCTAACTTACGTCTGGCAGTGTTGACTATTTTTGGCGGATGTGCCATGCTGACTTAATGCACGTAACCTTAAACTGAGGTGGTGACAAATATCACAAAATCCTGACCTTTCCCAAAACCGATTTTGCTTGACACAAAGGTATTTTTGTCATTACATCGGTTAATATCCAACCTCTAAGCAGGAGGTTACCTTATGCCAAAATGCCTTAAAATGTATATGCCATGCTCCTAATAGGCGATTCTTGCCTGTTGGGAGCTCAAAACCTCTTCCAGATAAAGCCAAACCTTGAGTAATCAAGGGACGGAAAGCCACGGGTCTTAATATCTCCCGTTGAGCTTCTTTTAAAGTATCGTGCTTCTGAAAGATAGCCGGGCTGCCGAATGTGACATCGTGAAGGTCACATTGTGTGTGGTTCGGCCTATTTGGCTATGGATCTGTTTGAAGGAAATTGCACAATGGAGAAACCCCTCAAAGTGTGCATACGTATCTTTTAACAGGAACTTGCTGGCCTGTTGTGAGATTAAATTCCCTGCAATTTATGAGAAACCATATCCGCAACATTAACAAAGGAGGTAGATCATGGGTTTTGTCAAAACTTTGGAACAAATATCAGAAAGATATCAAAAGAACGGTGAGTTTTATGATGCAGAAGTTTTGACGGTTTATTTCGAAACCAAACAAGAAGTTGTAGAAAGATTGCTACCCTCACCACTTAAACCTGCAGCCTTGCCTCTGGGAGGTGCTTTTGTCGCTAACTATCCCAGAACTAATTTTGGAGTAACCTATTTAGAAAGTGCTCTTTTCTTGTTAGCACAATACAATGGAGAAGAAGGAGTCTTTTGCCTGGCGATGCCGGTTACAGATGATATAGCTCTTATTCTCGGTAGAGAGGTCTTCGGATATCCCAAAAAAATGGCAGAGATAAATTTTGAACGTGAAGGGAATGATGTGCGGGGATGGACGGAACGTCATGGCATTCGATTTTTTGAAGTCAAAGCGAAGCTCACCGGCAAGTTTAATGATGCCATAGCTCAACAAATGATAACTGCGAGTATGGAAACGACCCCTGATATTGTGGTTTATAATTTCAAATATTTTCCATCACCTGAAAGAGAGGGCTTTGACTATAATCCTCGTCTCATTAAAGAGGTGGTTAGGCGTAAAACAAAATCAATAGAAATGGGAGAGGCGGAACTGATACTACGCCCATCAGACCATGATCCATGGTGTGATGTAGAGATTGTACGTGTATTAGGTGCTCTGTATACTATTGGTGACAATACTATGTTGCCAGGAAGTGTTGTAGCGGACGTTGATCAAACGGAATTTGCACCGTATGCATTTATGAAATTGGATGCCTTATAACATAGCTGAAATACTAAAATAAAAGAAAAATAAAGATGAATAATATAGTGTTTCTGAAAGAAAACTATGTTGAATTTCCTACACTAAAATACTCTTTGAAAGGATGGCAATTATGGATAACTTCAAAGAAAAAATTTCAATTGTAACCGGAGCAGCTTCAGGCATTGGACGGGCTTTATGTGAGGAATTGGGTAGAAAAGAGGCGGTTGTAGTTGCTTCTGACATCAACACTGAAGGTGTACAAGAAGTTACCTCAAGAATAACAGAAGCCGGAGGCCAAGCAATTTCAGCCCATTTGGATGTATCTCAATCAGGAGATGTTACGAATTTCGTAAACAAGACAGCAAATGAATATGGACGAATTGATTACATATTCAACAACGCAGGTATCAGCGTCTCAGGTGAAGTGCGTGATATGAGTCTTGAACACTGGCAAAAAGTCATAGGGGTTAACCTTATGGGAGTGATTTACGGCACTATCGCAGCTTATTCATTGATGGTCAAGCAGGGTTTCGGTCATATTGTAAATATTGCCTCTCTGGCAGGTTTGATAGGTTACCCTATAAACACTCCATATGCCGCTACGAAGTCTGCTGTCGTCGGACTTTCGACTTCGTTACGCAATGAAGGCGATGACTTGGGAGTAAAAGTTAGCGTTGTATGCCCAGGATATATTGATACTGGTATCTATGATGCAACCCCTATACTGAAGGCAGATCGAGAGAAGGTTCTCTCTAATATGCCGTTCAAAATGATGGATGTGAAAAAGGCTGCGCAGTTGATATTGAGGGGAGTGATTCGCAACAAAGCTATCATCACCTTTCCCTTTCATGCTGATTTGTTATGGTGGTTTTATCGCCTGCATCCCGCTCTTTTAAATCCGTTGGGCCGTAAAACAGTGAAGGACTTTCGGGCTCTTCGGGCAGAGTAGTACGGCGTTACGGATTCATTTTTTGAAATTCGTGATTAGAAAGGGACGAAAAGCTGAAACGATTTGGGGCTTTTTGCGGGTGCGGTAAGTACAATGTGAGTTCACCGGCATTCGAGGCTAATTGGCCCTTAGAGCGTTTTCTTTTTGGGCAAACTTCGGGTAAGAAATGGCCAATGGGCTGGATTTCCCCATTTTCCAGGTTTGTGCTGGCAGTCTTGCATGGATTTGACTGGTGTGCTATGCTGACTTAATGCACGAAACCTTGACATTTTGTGCCCCTTGATTTATTCATAACGGCAGACGAAAATATGGATCAGGGAATTTTCACGTTTTGGGCTGGCAGTCTTCACTTTTTTGGCCTGGTATCCGGGTTAGGATTAATGCACGTAATCTTAAATCCGAGTTGCTGATAAATATCAAGAAATCCTGACCTTACCCAAAGGCAATTTCTCTTGACATAAGGTGACTTTTGTCGTTTAGTTACAAAGTATCTCACCAACCATTCAACCTCAAATCGGAGGTTACCCAATGAAAAAATACTTCAAACTGTATATGCCCTGCTCCTAATAGGCTTTTCTTGCCTGTTGGGAGCTTAAAACCTCTTCTGTAGAAAGCCAAACTCATCGTAAGATGAGGGCGGAAAGCCACGGGTCTTAATATTCCCCGTTGAGTCTCTTTAAAAACATCTTGCTTCTGAAAGATAGCCGGGTTGCCGAGTGTGACATCGTGAAGGTCATAATGGGCAAAGTTCGACTTTTTTATTGAGTACTTTATGTAGATATTGAGGTAGGAGCTGGCTTTCTCGACATCTTTGGTAAAGGAGGTTGTTAATGGGCATTATTACAGTCGCAAGAGGTTCGTATAGCCATGGCCAAGAAATTGCTGAAAAGGTAGCGCAAAAGTTAAGATACGATTGTATCTCTCGGGAAGTTATCCTGGAAGCCTCCGAAACATTTAACATTCCCGAAATAAAGCTAACTCAAGCATTTGAGGATGCCCCCTCCATTCTAGATCGCTTTATCCATGGAAAGAGAAAATACATTGCTTATACTCGGGCTGTCCTCTTGGACCACCTTACAAAAGGAAATGTGGTTTACCATGGTTTTGCAGGTCACTTTTTCGTCGAGGGTATATCCCATGTCCTCAAAATTCT
>PVMK01184231.1_pt1 | contig 22098 bp, 20 predicted proteins | sample 1853481 | NCBI WGS metagenome assembly PVMK01 (sample SAMN08533507, study PRJNA380276) | Marine sediment metagenome, whole genome shotgun sequencing project.
TTGCTCAGGCGAAAAAAGAATATACCTTTCCATATTAATACGCCCAGGATAATTATCCCGAGCAGCGGCACCCAGAAAAGAATTTCACGCCAAATAGATGACCGCTCAATTGGTTTGCCAGTCGCAGGCCTGGCTGGGAGGGTATCTGCGCTTGATTTCGTGACAAGAGGTTCCTGCATTTCAGCTGTGAGTGGGTTCATCCGCTAAAAGTTTCAGCCTCGCTGCTCTTTGGGATGTTGGCTCTTGCGGTTCGGCAAGGGTGCCGCTGTTTTTCTCTATCGTGTTTTCCGGGACTTCTATCGGTTGCACGGATGGGGCACAGCTTGCCCCGGGCAAATTGACTTGTATTGAATCAAGAGCCCGGACAAGTTCGTTTCTGAACATCACCTCAGGGTTTTTACCAGGTTCCAGGCTTTGTGGACCGCTGGTCAGGCTCAGCCCGGCCAGGTGACCACATTCATCGATGATGGGCCCGCTTACATAGGGCAGGGGTGTTTCAGGCGATACCGAAGCTTGTGTGGAGGGATTCAGCAGAACCTTTATAGGCACCCAAAGAGGTTCAGCGCCTTTTGCGATGTATTCAGCAGGCGGGAATGCTTCCAGGTGAACTTTGCTTTCTGCGTTTACGACACTTTCCGACAATATCAAAGCCGGCCTCTCGAGTCCTTCAACAGACAGAACTGCCAAACCACCGGGCTCGGAACGATTGATGACTTTTGCCGGTCGGCCGTGGCTGAGAATATCGGTACCGCCATCCAGTACAATGATTTCACCGCCTTCGGAAATAAAATCGGCGGGGACCAGGACCAGCCCGTTTTCGGAAACCACGATGCCGGTTGTAGGTTTTACATGTGTCGCTGATACCAGTTTGAGCACCAGCACCACCGAAGGAGACATCGGCGTAACCTGCTGGGCACTGGCGGCTTGTATCAGCAATAAGCTGAGCAACGACAGAAGCAGATACCGGCAAAGAAACCGCATGACTGTCAAATTGAGCCCGTCTTTGGATCCGGTTTGCATCAAGGGGAATAAAGCCGGTTGATCAGGTTGTCGAGACAATATTGTCCCGATTTGTTGAGCATGTTTTCCTCTCTGCCCTGGATCAGGTTTTGCAGGAAAACCAGGATGGCGGCCATGACCAGTGCGACCAGTGTCGTGCTGAAGGCGACACCCAGTCTTTCGGTCACCTGGTACAACATCTCCGGACTCTCAACATTTGCCCGGTCACCGGCATAATTCAGCGCCAGCATGATACCGATGACGGTGCCGATAAAACCGAGTGAAGGGATTAACCAGGTGATATAGCGGATCATGTTGTAGCGCAAATCAAGTTCGTGCAAAAATAGTTCAAGACTGGAATTTAACAGGGAATTGGTCTGGTCTACCGATTGTCCGAGATTGAAATTGAGCACGCAACGCTCGATCAGACGTGGAAGAAAACAGATATTCCGGTACTTGCTGCTACGTACTTTCTGATAAATCGGCGTCATATCATCACCGGGCCTGAGCACGGTTTCTTCGTCCAGCGGCAGGTAACCACGCTCGAACTGGATTTCTTCCAGACGCCCGGCACGCCAGCGAAGTGACAGCTCGCCCAGTCCGACAAAGAATGCCAGCCAGAGGATATTCTGGACCGTAAACGGCCAGGAGGCGCGTTTTACGTCAAGCATGATGGCTGCGGCATCAGGCGGGAGGATTCTCGTCATCAAAGCGATGACCAATATTGCCGAAACCAGGCTGATTAAGATCGTTAATTGACGTGTCATGGTTAAATATGAACCTTCATGGTTGAATTCATGTGAGCCCGCTTAAACCGGGCCGTCCTCTTCTATCTTGCCGGTGACCGGGTTGCGCCTGGGTTTTTGTAATAATGGTCCGGCATCCCGCAGGTCTGCAAACGATCTCGTGCCCTTATTTGCAGTGCGTAATTGAAAATGCCTTGCTTCCAGCCTGGCGTTGGAACGACTGCCAAATACGGCGGTAAGACGCTCCAGGGGTACTTCCAGTTCGCCAAAACGGATGCGGTCACCAATACACAACGTGACTTTCCTGATGCGAATCCAGCTATCGTTCCGCTCAAGGAATATACCGTTGCTGGAGTCGGCGTCCTGCAGGCAGATCAAGCCGCTTTCATCCATTTTAATGCGACCATGGAGCCGGGAAATCCCGCTGTGCTCCAGGGCAAGGTCGCATGATGAATCCCGCCCAATCGTTTTGCTCTTCATATCGTTACTCACCGGGCCAGGCATCCAAAGTTTGTGGGTCGTATTGATCAATCGACCAGTATAATGCATTCAAAACTCTGAATCGTATTCTTAATGAGGTTGGAATCACTGTGCTAACGCCAGGAATTTACCGGAGTTGGCACGGGCCAGGCTTTCCATAAAGTCAACCGTGCCCTTGTACCTGAAATAATCACCGATAGTTACCGCGTGTATCTCTTTGCCCCCGATATTGGAAAGAACGATATCCTGAATCAATGCCCTGGGTGGCAAGCCGCCATTGTAGGCAGGGTTGGGAAGTCCGTCACTGATCAGGATGATGGCTTCTGCCGGGCTGGCAAAGGCCAGCGAAAGGGCATCACGCACCGATGAGGAACCTCCAAATTGACCGGAAAGCTGGCGTACAAATCGCAGGGCTTTTGCCCGGTTTGAACCACTCATTGCAACCAGTCCACCATCTTCAGGCCAACGGTGATAGCGGGGGCCGGAGTCCAGTTGCTGAAAGCCAAGAATTCCGAATTCGTAACCGCTTTTCAAGGACTCAAGTGCTCTGGCCACAGTCTTGGCAACCAGTGCTTCGTGCCCTGCGAGGTATTTGTTCATGTCGATTAATAACAGCAAACGGGTTTTATCCGTCTTCAAGCCGAGGAAGCGGAAAGTAACCAGGTTACTGCCCTGGTCCTCATCCGTTTCCACCGGACTCGGGGGCGGCGGGGGTGGCTGATCATTTCTTGCCTGCAGTTGAGCGCGTATGGTTTCCAGTTCGCTGGACATGATTTCCTGCTCTGCCTGCAATTCCAGCTGGAGCGTCTGGGCAGTGCTCAGCGACTCCCGGATGCTATCCGTTCCCTGTTCAGTGTCATTCACCAGCGCTTCTGTCTGCCCGGCCAGTGATTCAATGTACTCCAGGTGTCCTTCCAGTCTGACTTCCTTCTGATAGTCGGGCATCAGGATGATGGTGATAATAATGAATGCACCCATTGCCGAGGCGAACAGATCAATGGCTGAGAGCGAGTACACTCCCATCGCTCTTCTCATCCGTGATCTCATCGAGACACACCCACAAAATCACCCCCGTTGACACGCGCCAGGGTTTGCATGAAAAGCACCAGGTTGCGGTTATGAGTGTAATCCCCGATTGCCACCGTGTGGATTTCCGTCCGTCTGAACTGATTCAGCTCAGAGATATTCTGGATGATAAAACCCGGCGGACTGTTCGGTTCGCCATCACTCAACAGGATGACCGCAGTTGCGGGATATTCCAGCGCAGCCTGCAAGGCAAAGTGAGTGGGTGTCGAGCCGACAAACTTGCGCACCAGCGAGTGCGTGAAAGCCTCCGCCAGTTTCAGATTTTCCTTTGTGGCAGGTAGCAATTTGGTTCCGTTCGGAAAACTCCACAATACCGGCTGCGGGTTGCCGTGGTAACCAACGATGGCAAACTGGTTGCTTTCATCCAGCGGTTTGAGTATCTCAAGCACCGAACTGACCATCAGTTTCTCGTATTGCAACATGCTGCCGGACATATCAATGACGATGACGAAGGTTTTTGCTTCGGTGGCCAGCCCCAGTATTGAAAATTCAACGCCGTGGGTCAGGGCCTTCGGTTCCGGTTCCGGAGTAACGATCTCAACCGGCTCAGTGATATCCACCGGTATCGCCGCTAACTGGTTTTTGATATCCATCATTTCTTTTCTAAGCCTGGATATCTGTAACTCACGCCCCAGGTTGGATTTGATCAACTGATCCAGTTCGCTTTGCAGTTTTTCCTGCAGGGCCTTCAGGTCTTCAAGTTGTCCCGAAGCCAGCCTGCGTTTTTCCATGATGTCCTGGGTCCTGACAAATGAATCGTCCGGGCCGGCATGACGATAGTAGGGGAACAGCAGCATGACCAGTAGAATGAACGCACCCAGGGCCGAGGCGAACAAGTCAATGGCCGAAGTTGAAAAAACAGCAGTGTCTCTGTCCGGGATTCTCACGAATAATTATTACTTCTAATTGTTAGGGCCTGTTAACACTTACCGAAGTTGACATCACGGATGACGTTTATGTTCAATGCTAGCTTGCATCTTTTTGGGATTCCGGGCTCCATGGGACGTATGATACCTATCTTGAGATCACGCTACGTTAAAATGTTGTTTAAACGAGGCAAAACCTTAATGGTAGTGCATACTGCCTGTTGCCTGTTTTTAGTTGCTGTCCTTGTAGCGGGAACCACTATTCCCCGCTTTTCTTTTGCGCAAACTGATAAGTCGCCAATGACGGAGGAATACTTTGTTCAGCAGGGTGCTGATGAAGATTTGTTAATCAGAATCAATGCTTTTGAAGCTGAGTTTGAATCAGGGATTTCTACTCAGGATGGGGCACCTTTGCTGCAATCGGGTATTTCTGATAGCCGGATAGCACCGGTTTTTCAATTCATACACGCATCAAATAAAGATCGCCAACTGGCAATTGAAGTTTCTTCAAATCTCAATACCAGGCGTAGCGGATTCGGGCTGGCATTGACCCGGATGGAAGTCTGGGACGACAGGAGCAGTTCGGTATCGCGAGCCTACCAGTTACTTTCATACGGTATGGAGTCCACCCGTAATGATAGTGCAGCAAACTGGACCGTCAAGATTGACTACCTGATTAACGCCGGAAGATTGTTTCAGAAGTTTGGTATGCAGGAAATGCGTTTGTGGTCCAGTTACCTGGCCGCGCACATGATCCACTTTCATCTGCATGACCACAGCATTGCTTACACCATGAGCCGTGAAATTCTCGCCGAACTCAAGGGCTCACGATTACCGAAAATTGAATTGGCAACGTTACAGTTAAAAAGTGCTGCCATGATAGGACTCAAGAGGTCAGGGGCATTGCACACATCTGCGTCAGATCCCAACCCTGTCCAGACAGTTCTGTCACGAACCGCAGTGCTTGCGCAATCCATGGGGTTCAGGTTCGAGCAGGCAAGTGCGTTAAATACCAGTGGTGCTGAATATGCTTCCGGGGCCTTTTATGAAAAAGCCCTTGAACAGTTTCAACAGGCTGTGGCAATTGCTGATGCAGTGGGTGATATAGACCTTGCGACCGGTATCCGCGAAAGTATCGTGCAAATACACGCTGTACAGGGAAACACTTCTGCTTCAGAAGAAGTCCTGCGAGAGATTGAAACGCAACTGGTTGAAGGTGGTACCGGCGATGAACTGGCGCTTAATTTGTTGGCGCAAGGGCGTCTGCTTATTCGCAGTTATCGTTACAGACAGGCATTCGATGTGCTGTCAGAAGCTCTGCAGCACCAGAATGACAGTGCCATTCGCAAACAGATCAATTTTGAGTTGGCGAAGGTTTTTTATGAAAGCGGCCGACCGGATGAATCGAAAGTTTATTTGCAAAAGGCCGGGGTCAGTCCGGCGCTGGGTAAACAAACCCGAACCAACTCGGTGATTGATATCGGTGAGGGTTTGGGGATTCTGGCCAATATTCATCGTACCGGGGGTGATTACCGGCAGATGCACAAAGCTCGCAACGCGCAGGGTTTATTCAATCCACAGGCTGCCCAATACCTCTATGATCAGGGTCTGGATGAACTTGCCCCTGCCAGGAAGAATCACCAACGGGCACAGTCTCTGTTCAGGCAAAGTTACACGGTAGCAGACAAAACGAAGCACAATAACCTACAGCACCTGTCCCGCTTGCAGTTCTGCGCATTGGGCAGCACTGGAGATGATACCTTGTGTTCGAAACCCGCTACCCGGGGTGCTTATAAACGTTTGCTTGCCGGTGGTGTTCCACGACATTCCGTGGCGGCGATGTTCCTGTGGGCAAAAATACTGGCCAGTAATGGACGGCGTTCAGAGGCCATCCCGGTTTTGGACCAGCTGTTAGATGATATTCACCTTTATCGTCATTCTCTCCCGGGTGTGCTGGGGGCCTGGTATCGGGAACGGCACGAGGGCCTGTCTGAATACTACCTTGATTTACTTGGCAGGACGGATGGTTTGGCATCTTTGCTGGCATTGAGCAAAATCAGGTTAATCGAGACCTATACGGGTTTTGATTTGATTTCACATGACGAACACGGCGATACAGATCTGTTACGGGTCCAACTGGCGCAATGCACAAACTTAGAAGACGGGCAGGTCAAGTCTGCGTTAGAAGACAAGATCATCCGGAGCCTGGCCGAAGTACAGGGTGTCATTCAGAAAGGAATTTGAGTTTTTATCAAACAGCGGTATACAAAAATATCTGAACAGCCTTGGTAATGACGAAATGGTATTGACCTACCACATCAGCCCGACAACTGCGCAGGTATGGGTCGCTCAAAAAGGCAGGGTTCAACAACGAAATATTGCCAATCCGGCCTATTTGTACGGGGCGCTGCAGGAAGCCCGGCAGGGATTGGCGGATATCGGGATTTCATCTTTTGAAAATAAAATGAACGCACTGGGTAAGCGCCTGATTACACCCATTGATGATTTATTAAGCGAAACAGTCTATTGGATTCCAGCCGGTCCGTTGCTGGGGTTTCCGCTGGATGCATTGCGGGTGAAAGGTCGTTACCTGGTTGAACGCCACACTGTCGTGAACCTGGTATCGTTTCCGGTCAACCCGAATCCGGCTGCCAGTTTACAGGCTGGTTCGCTGGCGAATGTTTTCCTTGCTGGCCATCCACAGGATTACTCCAGTGATTATGTCACCCGTCTTGAGTCATCTGCGGAAATACGGGCGATCGCTGATATTTTCGTTGGTCCGGGATTGTCCATTGTCCAGGGCGCTGCCCTGTTGCCGGATGAATTTCAGGTTGATCGCTATCGGCAGGCGGACCTGGTGCACCTGACCATGCCCGGTTTCATAGACCTCGAATTTCCGGAACAATCCAGCCTTGAGCTTTCCGGGAATGAATATAACCCGAGACGCGCGTTACTCTGGCCGGAAGATATCCGCTCACAACAACTGGGAGCCAGGCTTGTATTTCTCAGTGCAACCCGGACCAACAATACGCCCCCTTCAGGTTTCAGTAGTCAACAGGGGCTCATTTCAGACTTTACAAATGCTGGCGCGCATTCTGTGATTGCCAATTTATGGGCAACTGAAGGCAAGGCCGCTGAAGCTTTCATCACCGGTTTCTACGCTGAGCTGGAAGCATCAGGGAATATTTCAAGCTCCCTGAAGGGTGCCAAACAGCGATACATCAAAACCAACCACAATAATGGTCTCTATGACTGGGCCGGCTTCCAGCTTTTTGTAGACTAGGAGCCTGTCGGTTATCGTTCCACATAAACGAAACGTTCGGACATCCGTTGCAGGCAGTAGTCAAGGGTTCTGCTGATTTGGGTGGTGTTCCTGATTCGCTCTATCTGGGGCCAGGTGGCCCGTCTTCCCGCAAGAATCATCTTTTCAATTTGCTCTGTATCGGGGTTGGAGAAAATCTTAGCTATGTTGCTCAAATGTCGTTCGGGATAGACGGTTATGTCGCCGCTATACGTCTGGCTGATCACCGCGTGTGCTTTTTTGATAATCGAGTCCAGGCCGGGTATTTCAAAGTGTTGATGAATCAGTCCGAGTAACTGCTCCAGTTGTACCATTGGGACCTTGAGAATGACGTCCTGGATAAATGGTATCAGACCGTTTTTCCTTATTTCCCCGTTCATGAATGGCACTATGTGGGGGTTGGTCTGGCTAACAATATAGTGGTTGATATTGTGCAGTCGATTGATCTTGTCCTTGGGTATATCCCCGTGAATTGAGCCGTCCACCCAGGAGCTTCGCGGCATATACGCCACAGATTTTCCTGCGTAATTTCTTGCCCTGAGTTTTACCGGAGGAAATAGGCCGGGAATGGCACTGGACGCAAGGACTGCACGGCGAATCAGGACATTCGGTGCTGTCAGATAATTTAACAACCTTGGAAACTGGTGTGTATCGGTCGGTGAGAGGGAAATATTTATGATACGGGAAGTGTGTTGATAGGCCTGCAGGAAAGTCATATCAAGAATATTGGCATTGATGAATTTTTGCAGTAACTTCTGATCCGCGATGCCTTCGCCTTTGATTATCTCGATCAGGCCAAACATGCGGAACCATTCAAAATTCATCTTTCCGGGTTCGATCAGTTTTTGCAGTTCATCATCTGTGTGGGTTGCAAGGATGCCTGCAACAATGGATCCCGCGCTGGAACCGGTGATAACCCGTGGAAGAACGCCTTCGGCTAATAGTTCCTTGATAACGCCCAGGTGGAACAGGCCCAGAGAGGCACCACCACTCAGCATAAGGGCCGATCGCCCGAACCCTCGCGCGGTCCGTTTTATAAAGCGCCTTTTGCGCATGGGTGGCAAGGATTCAAGTTTGCTGTCACACAGAAGGTTAAGTGATGCTGACACTTCGTCAAGGTAGTCGTTAACGAGCTTTTTTGTCCCTACGCGGGATTCCTGGTAGAGAGCCGGGTTGGCCATGTTACCGATATTGCCGTGAAGTTCTTCGCGCAGGCGAAAAATCAGCTGCTCATAGTCTTTTTGTTTACGTAGTCTGCGAAACAGCTGGACCCTGGACCTCAGCAGATGACAATCATAACCAGCGTATTTTGGATCCAGTCGCCAGCGGTCCTTGCCCTCAAGTTCGTCCAGCGCGAGCGCTGCCTCTTTCCATTCCCGGTAGCTTTCAGCCTCTTCCATTGCTTTTTCCAGGCTGGAATGTTTGCTCGTTATGAAGGGGTTTGCAGGAAAGATTTCAGTAATCATTTTGATCTCTTCAAGTGGTAAATATTTTATGGTGTATACCAGACGGGCGATTTACATTCAGGGCATTTGCTGAACAACCATTGCCTCGATCAGTCGTGGACCTCTGCTCACCATGGCATCGGCAAATTGCTGATGAAATTCTTCGGCCGTGGTGGCGCGGGTTGCCGGCACACCCATACCCTCTGAAATATCTAACCAGTTAATATCCGGACGGGAAAGGTCAAACATTGATAACGTTTTTGGCGTTGGCTGTCCGGCACCGACGCGCGCTAGCTCAATATTGAGGATAGCGTAGCTGCGGTTATTCATAATGACCACGGTGACATCGGTATTTTCCCTGGCCATGGACCAGAGCGCCTGCACGGTGTACATGGCGCTGCCATCGGCCTGCAAGGCGATAACCTTGCGATCAGGACAGGCAATCGCTGCACCCAGGCTCAATGGTAAACCCTGGCCAATGGCGCCGCCGGTAATGGTCATCCATTCATGTGGCGGTGCGTTTTCGGTAACCGAAAACATGGGCAAGCCACAAGTTGCGGCTTCATCTGACACAATGGCTTGATCAGGCATCAACTGTACCAGGCTTTGGGCAATGGCCAACGGTGAAAGAACGCCACATGGAGGTGGTGTCTCAGGTGCTGACCGGGCAGTTTCTGCTGGAACACTTGCCCCAATTTCCCGGGCGACAGCCTGCAAGGCAGCAGCGGTATCCTGATGGATATCAGCGAGTTTCAGTATTTCGCAATTATCGGGAGCCAGCAAGCTGTCCTTACCAGGGTAAGCGAAAAATGAGACCGGTACGCCGGCGCCTACAAGTACAAGCTGTTCCAAACCGCCTAAGACCTCTGCTGCCTGTTCGGCGAAGTAGGGCAATCGTTCAACTGGTACACGGCCGGCGCCACGCTGCAAACGGGCCGGGAAAGTTTCACATATGACGCGGGCACCGGTTGCCTTTGCGATCAGACCGGCTGCGGCAAGGCTATCCTCACGCAAAGCACGGCCACCGAGGAAAAGAGCAGTCACTTTGCCACTGGATAGTGCGCCGGCTATTTCCGAAATCGTGATATCAGACACGGTTTCCATCTCGGGCGTTGTAAGGGCAGGGGCCTGGTTGGTGGATTCTTCCCATGCGTGATTGGCGGGTGCCACCACCGTGGTGACTTTTCCCCATCCTTGCATGGAAACCTGCACTGCTTTTGCGCCGTTTACAGCAAGATCATCGGCTGATTCCGATATACCGACCCACTCGGAGCAGAGTTTGGCATGACCAGGTACGTCTGAAGTTAATGGCGCGTCATATTGCAAGTGATAGGTGGCGTGATCACCCACCACGTTTACCAACGGCACGTGTGCCCGCTTCGCATTATGCTGGTTGGCCATGCTATTGGAAAAACCTGAGCCAACATGCAATAGAGTCACTGCGGGTTTGTCAGCCATCCGTGCATAACCGTCAGCTGCGCCCGACACGACGCCTTCAAACAGGCACAGAACTGCCCGCATGGAATCATTGTTACCAATGGCTGACACCAGTTGCATCTCGGAAGTGCCGGGATTGGCAAAACAGACATCAACACCACTTTCAACCAGTGTCTCAAGCAGTCTATCTGCTCCATTCATAGGTATATTCATTATATTATTCAATATATTAAGACTTTATCTTAAGAATTAGGCTTGTTAGCTTGTCAGCGAGTTTTCCGTAGGGTGGTGAAAAGTATTTCAATGCACTGAAACCGGCTTGGTAGAACACCGGACGTAATTTGGAAAACGTCACGAATCCTTCATAACCGTGGTAATGACCCATACCGCTTTCACCCACACCACCGAATGGCAAGTCATGCTGGCCCGGATGGAGCAGGGCATCATTGACGCAAACGCCGCCCGACATTACATGGTCAAGGTAGAATTTCTGTAGTTCCCTGTCATTGGTAAAGGGGTAAAACGCCAGTGGACGATCGCGTTTATTGATGTAATCCAGTATTTCCTGTTTATCCTTGTAAGGAATGACCGGCATGATCGGACCGAAAATTTCCCGCTGTAGCAGGATCATGTCATCAGAGGTATTTAATACCAGGTGTAGTGGAAGCTTTCTGGATTCAGGGTTCGGCTGCTGATCTTTTGACAGGTTTACCAGGGTTGCTCCCCGTTGCTCTGCATCTGCCAGGGCATCGGTCAGCCGGTCAAAGGCTCTCTGATCGATGATCGAGGTGTAATCGGGGCTGTTGATATCCGGGCAGTGCTTGCCGACCCATGTTTTTGCAGCAGCAACAAACTCGTCAACCCGGTCCTCAGTAACAAAAATATAATCAACGTTCACACACACTTGGCCGGCGTTATATTGTTTGGCGAACATGATCCGTTCGACAGCTTTTTTCATCGGATAATCGGCTGCGATGATGGCCGGTGATTTGCCACCCAGTTCCAGCGTAACCGGTGTCAGGTTTTTTGCAGCGGCAGCCATAACGGCCTTACCTGTGGCGCCTGAACCGGTGAAAATCAGGTGGTCAAAACGCAGCTGGGAGAATTGGATACCCACACTGCCAGTCTCCTCGAAAAAGGCAAGCTTCTCCGGGGGAAAGTAATCGGGTGTAAGTTTAATGAACAAACGGCTCAGATGGCGGGAGTTTTCCGACATCTTTATCATGGCGCGATTGCCGGCAGCAAAAATATAGGTCAGTGGCACAAAACACAATTGCAGCGGAAAGTTCCATGGAACGATTACGCCTACCACGCCCACGGGTTGTGGGATCACGCGGTTTTTAGCGCCGGGGTACATGGTGAAATCTATTTCACGGCGCTGGGTCTTCATCCAGCGTTTCAGATGTTTCATCGCGAAATTGATGCCATCCAGCGTTAGAATAACCTCTGCCAACAGCGTTTCGTGGCGGGATCGATTGCCATAGTCTTTGTTGATCGCATCGACAATAGCATCTGTGTTTTCACTGATCATCCGCTTTAAGGCAAGCAAGTCAGCTTTGCGTTGTTCCAGGTCAGGGGCTGGATCAGCAAAGTAGGCTTTACGTTGCTGTTGCAGACTATCACTGAGCTCATCTGTTATCTGATCCGGTTTAGTTTCCGGCAGGTCATTCATTACGCTGTTCATGTTTTATCTCTTTCAGGAAATGAGAAAATTCGTTAGTGCACGTATCAAATAGGGCAGGGCGTGTGCCTGTTCAATTGTAACCCCAGATACGTCTGAGTTCATTGTAGTTGTCCGGGCATTCCGCACAAGCTTGAATTGCGTCTAAAACGGGTCATTACCATCGGCTCTGAGGATTGGTGCGAGAAGCTGTCTGAAAAACCAAAAGGCGAGTGGACAGGTGACGAGGCCACGTCGTATGCCAAGCACTGTGTGTTATAGGCGTTAGAGAGGTAATATGGCATCCACGTTATTAATTGGTATTGCTGTCACTCGCAATACCGGTCCTGATGTATGCTTACGGAAACCTTGAGAGAATCACCATGAAACGACTTGTTTTCTTTGCTGTACTGGCACTGACTTCGATAGGTGCGTGGGGTATATCCTCCTGTCCAGATGGGACAGAACCCGCTTGCCTGGACGTTGATGACAAAGTCTGTCCCGGTTCAACCAAGTGCGTAGATCATGATGCTACCTGTTTTGATGAGTATCCGTGTGAAATTAGTGGCGGTATTGTCTGTGAATCTGAATATGATGATGTTTTGAATAACTATGAAAAAGTGGTGAGACAATATAATGAACTGATATCGGAAAATGTAGAATTGCGTGCAAGGAGATTGGAGCAAAAAAATTGTGTACTTAATACTTCTACTCTGGAAGATGTGAAAAAGTGTGTCAGGTAACCCTAATATACAGTAAGCAAGTATTGGTTGAATCGGCAGAAGACAGGTAAGTAATTGATTGATTTATAATGGTGCCCGGGGCCGGAAATACATCCGGCCCCGAATAGACCACCTTGTTTTTATCGCACTGTTAATGGTGGTCTGTGCTGAAGTGATGACAGGCATAGAAACCCGTATCACCAAGAGGTCCCCACAAGTTCAGGTCATCCTGTGGGCAGGGTTGTCCCGCGTATACGTCCTCATGAAGCAGTAGCTCTGTTCCCAGGTATTCCATGCCATCCACGGAAAACACCTTGACGCGTACAACCCGGTGCCCGTTCAATTACATACTTGGGCATTGCTTTGCCCTCCTGTTAGTCAGAGGATGAAGTGAGAATGGAATGTAGCGCCGCCAGGCACGGATTGCTGCAGCCAATGCGAAAAAACACGGATACCAGCCTGCGGTGCCGTGGGTTCACATTCAGCGCAGACTGTACCGTGACACCCAACCCAGTATCAGGGAGCTGGCACGGGAGGCAATCGAAAAAAATCAACATCCCGATCCTGAATGGGGAAGTTTCGCCTACGAGCAATTGAGCTGGATTTTGCCTGCTGCGGGACAATTTGAAAACGCAATACGGCAGTTGTCCAGCCTTATACAGACAGACCCCATCGGTCCCTTTTTCCGCATGGAAAGATCAATTTTGTATTCACGTACCGGTCAATTTGAGTATGCAAAGCGTGATATCGAAAGCCTGGCAGATGGTCGCTACCGTTATCAGGCCCAGGCATTTTATTACTATTGGCGGGACCAGCCTGAACGGGCCATCGATATCACAGATGCGCACCTTGCAATCGTGAGTCAGAAACGACCTGGCGATTGCTCGACCAATCCCACTGGCCCCTGCTGTAGAGCCCGGGTTTTATGCGTTGATGACTTTCTCTGTTTGCAATGTTGTCACCATTTTTACATTATAGTCCAAACCAAAAACTGACTAAATTGAGGTATCCATCTTTGTTTTTAGCCCTCGGTCCTAACATCAAAGCATTCCCCTATTTTTGGCCCAATATGCATGCGGAGGAAACCGTCATTGTAATCAATGTGGATTTTACCGCGGATGAAATGAGCGGATTTCCACAGCAAGTTTCAGACATAAAAACCATATTAGCCAGTAGTGGTATTTTGCACTCAGAGGATGACTTTCCACAACAGGCACTTCCTGATGATCCTCTGGCTCTGCATACGTCTTTATTGGCGCAATCAGCCTTGCTGTTTCAACGTAAAGCCGGTCACAGGGTGGATCTTTGTTCGGTCGCTCCCAGTCACGACCAAAGCGGATATTTGGCGGTGTTGGAATATGATCACCTTGATGTTGGCATCACGGCAGTCAAACTTGCCTACGAACTGATCAGCGGTAAACGCAAATTGCTGGCAGAACCATTCCGTTTGTTCAAGGAGTTTGCCAGGGACAAGGTCTTGCCACTCGACACCAGCGCCATCATCAAAGCAGCTTCGAACCGAAATATTCCGTATTTACAGCTTGAGAGATATCCTTTAAAAAGAAATGATTTTGATGATCTGACCGGTGGGGGGTGTATCCGCGCTAATGGCTTATTACTGCTTGGTCATGGCGAGCACCAACGGGTTCTGGACGGGACATTCTGTCGAGATCAGTCAAACACACTGGAGGGACTACTCTCCGATAAAGCACAGCGTCAAGTTTTACTCAAGAACCTTGACATTGAAGTGATACTGCCCGATGACAGTATGATACCTAATGCCAGCAAGTATCACCTGGTCGCGGTCAATGAACAGGTCACTGCTGTGGTGAATTCCACCGATAGAGTATTGACCCCAATTGATAATGTTCATCCTTCACTCATCGACATTGCGCTTTCGATCAATCGTGAAGTCGGGTTTGCACCTGTTGTGATCAATTTGTTGACCTCGGACATCTCTCATCCACTAACCGAGTCTAAGGGTGGAGTGATGGATTTTGAGTTGGGCCCGGACCTGGGTCAACTCATGACAGATCACGCGTTAGAGGACTCATCCTTATTGAAACTAACCGCGGATGCTCTTTTGGATTGGTTGTTTCCCGATGACACCAATCCACGAATGCCTGTCATCGCAATCACGGGCACCAATGGCAAAACAACTACAACCCGTTTGATCCACCACGTCTTGAAGGAAGCGGGTTACAAACCTGGCATGGTGTGTACTGACGGGATTTTTTTGAACGAAGAGAAAATCGTCAATGGTGATCAATGTCAAGATACCGGTCACTTAAAAGTTTTGACCAGCAACAAGGTTGATGCGGCTGTGTTGGAAGCCCACCACCGGGGATTAAAATACCGGGGACTTGCCTTCAGATGGTGTGATATTGCAGTTTGCCTGAATGTAAGCGATGACCATCTGGGTAAATTGAAAATAAATACGGTTGAGCAAATGGCCGAGGTCAAAGCCGATTTGCCCAGACGAGCCCGGCAAGCCGCTGTACTGAATGCCGATGACGAGCATTGTATGGCGATGATCAATTCCATCACCGCTAAAAAGATTTGCCTGGTATCAATGGTTTCAAATGAGAAAATTTTGGCGGGTTATCTGATCAACAGACTGGCATGTTTCTGTGTTTTGGAAAATATCAAGGGTGAAGAGTGGTTGGTGATTCATGACCAAGAACAACGCTTGACCGTAATGACGACCAGCGGCATACCCATTACTATCGAAGGTCAGGCGCGCTTTAATGTCAGCAACGCTATGCATGCGGTTGCAGCTTGTTACCTGAACGGTGTGAGTATTGACGTCATTCGTTCTGCCATGGGTAATTTTCGTGCTGGTTATGAATCAACCCCCGGGCGTTTGAACATTTTTGATCAGCTACCATTTCGGGTCATTATGGATTTCGCTCACAATCCGGATGGCTACCAAAAGCTGTGCGAATTTGTAGATCAGCAACATGTAACGGGTCGCAAAGTGGTCGCATTTGCCGGCACGGGTACAAGACCTGAGGAAACACTCAAAAAAATGGCAGCATCACTGGCCGGTCATTTTGATTTTTATTTTTGCAAGGAACATGTCCGGCGCGACAAGGACGGTGAAGACAGACGCAAACCAGTCGCGCATATCATGCGCCAGGGTTTATTGGAAGCGGGCGTCACAGACACGCAGATTGCCGTTAGGACGAAGGGAAAAGAGGTTGTATTTGAAATTTTCGATAGCTGTGCTCCAGGTGATTTACTGGTGCTGATGACAAGTTACGTTGAAATGCACCAATTACCCGGCTATATCACCGAGTATGCCGAGCAAATGGGTTGAAGGCAACGCTGAGGAAATATTTAACCACCTGCCTGTTTTTCATCCCCAGATTTGTCAGTGCCCTTGATTTTAAAGATCAATCTTTGAACCAACTCATCAATCTGGTTGAAAACTATAGTTCCTCAAACTGCCAGATCATGTTTAATACGTCTTACAATTGCTCCGGGGTGTTAATCAATAACACCCTGGGATCAGGGCAGACCCCTGATTCTTACCGCCGCACATTGCATTGAAATGACCTGACTAATTAGCCTACGCTTGTGCTGAGAATACTGCACTGACTTGGGTCATGATCGTTTGACGATGTGACAAGAACGGCCATCTTTTTCGCAACTTACACTCTCATTCACACAGGTGAGGGTGGCCCGCTAGTTGTCCAGACAGACACAGGAAACTTTGAAGAGACGTGGAGAATCATTCTGGAGGCTTATAAAACCATGAATAATCATGTGTAACGATTGACTTATCAATTAAATCTTGCAGCGCTAGTGAATCGGTTACCTTTCAAGACACCGGTAGCAGTCAACCAGACTCAAAGCGTAGTATTGTTTGCGTGGCAGCGTGCCGCGAATGATTGAGCGGCTAACGGCGCTGGGTGTCAGCTCAACTCCATAGTCAGATTTCATACGATCACAAATCTGTTGCAGCGAAAGGCCGGATTCCTTTACTGCTCGCTGTAGTTTGTAAGGCGTGTCGCCTGGGTCTTTGGGGGTGAATGGATCATGAGGGTATCTTGCCATAATCAGCCTGTATTTGCTTAATACAGCAGCCTGAGAATGCCGTCATTCACTGGTGACCCCTTTATTCCCACTCTGACACAACCTTGACACGGATAATTTGTCCGCCCACACCCTGACACAAACCACTTATCCATGTCACGAGAATGAGTACTAAATAGCGGGATTGTATGTATATTACTGATATTAGAGGTATTATATGGTGCCCGGGGCCGGAATCGAACCGGCACGGTATTTCTACCGAGGGATTTTAAGTCGATATATTCGCTAATAATAACAATAACTAACAGTAGTTTTATCAGTGGGTTATTGATAATCGCTTGTTGTTAATTTTGTAGCGGATAGTGTCGATTGAAGCGTTACTGTACCAAATTTGTACCCACGAATTGAACGAGCAATTATATGCGGTCGAAGACAATGTTCGACTCAGAGTTTGTTAATTTTAATGACCGCTTCCACTGACAGCTACCTGCCAGCTGTATCTAGTATCACGGAAAGCGGAACGGAATACCTATATTTGGCCGACTCCAGCCCCTTGCATCGCTGATAACCACGTCAACGGAATAACCGCTTTCTGGTTGTAAGCAGAACGTCGGCTCACGGCATTGCGAATAACCGAAAACAGCCAGGAAGAGACGTTCAGGTAACTTGATCTGAGTGTCATCATTAAGTGGGGGGTTAGTAGTTTTTACTCTGACCCCATTTATTCGGAAGGCCAATTTCTGCAGTTTGCTATAGCGAAAAACGGTCAATTACAGACACTCAGAGCAGAAATATTGTTGGCTCAGAGTGAATGGCGGCGTGGATTTTTCATACGCCATCCTTCTTTCTCGGGTCAATTTCTGGTTTCCAATTTCCGTATTTCGAATAGGCCCCTTCTTCGTCCCGGTACTCAGGATGCTCGTCTAGTCGCTCCGCCAGCCACTGGAACCACTCGTGAATGGAAGGGCGGCAAAGTTTCTCCCGCAACCACTCCGTGTGTGGCCTTAGCACTCGCCAGCTGGCCTGGGTGACGCCACCCATCAGTTGCTGTACGAGCCGGAAGGGAACAGTCCTTTGGTAAACCATCAGTCCGACTGCTTCCAGTGTCGTACTGACCAGCATTGCTGCATCCTGCAATTTCTGCGGTATGGATTCCTCACGGCAGCGCCGACACTCCTGCTCATATTCCATGATCAGTTGCAAAGCTCTGGTGAAATCTTGGCTCTGGAAGGCCCGCATGATTTCCATCGAGGCCGTCTCCTGCCGTTGTTGGCGGTAGTGCCGTATTTCTATCAAGCCGAAGAGAACACCGCTGATCACCAGCAGGGCGCCGAATATTTCAGCTATATTGGCTAGAGTTTGCAGATTCAATGCTCAATCCTGTCATGATTTTTAAACCGGGCCCCATGAATAATAAACACTTCCACTCCGGGAATGTAGCTTTCCAGTATATGAACATTCACATAAACAAATACCGTAGAAAAGCCCCAGGCAGACAATGCGCCTGCCCGGACAGACATCTCTCTCAAACTCGTCAAAATACAAAGTTATGACTTCGGCTTTGTGCAACTATATTACGAAGTTTACGGGGTGATATTAATGCCTGTTGAAACAAATTTATAGCTGATTAATTTTCAGGGTTGGCTTGCCACAAGAGCTCATAGCCCAGTTCCTTGGTCTCCGTACATAGCTCAGTAAGAGCACTGAATTTTTCTTTGAAAATATGGTCGGCGTGGCTGGTCTCGTGTTGTTCAAAGCTCTTCCAATAGGTCACAATCACCAGATGCTCGCCTTCAGCACCCGCCGCGCCGACTGAGCCTTCGTCACTAATGAACCCTGCATACTTAAATACTTGCCCGGCAATAAAGCCGCCCTTTTCATTGCCGTAAGTTTCCTTCACCACATTACACATTTCTCCTAAAGCCATTTCCACATCATCCATATCTGTGCCGGGTTTCAGCCTTATCAGATTGAACAACATCACCGATTCAAACGGGATTTCTATTGGGTGAAACATGCCGCAATCCTTCCATTAGGTATAGTTTAATGTAACGTTGGGCCAGGGCGGATTGCCTGAAGAACAGTAACAACACAGCACTGAACGTAATTTCATTCAACGAACTTTCTCACAAGTCGTAAATGCGAAATTATTTCCGTATTTGTCTATGAGTATAGGACAGCGTGATGATTTACACCGGTTCAAGCGAATTTAGTTCTCCCACACCACACGGGGTATGCATGCCCACATAAATGAAAGCATCTTAAATACAATAGCGGTGGTGGCCTGTTTCAACCCGGTTTCGGTCAGTGATGAAGTGCGGACGGCTGGAGTATGGTTTTCTCGGGGTTCGGTGTGAGACTTATCATGATCATGCGATGGGCCGCCATGGGCCGGGGGTATGTGATAACCCAATAATTGGACGATAGCGCGTTCCTCAAGGCAATTATCCAGTTTCTCAACGGTTTTTCGGACGATGTTTTTGACCAGTGATACCTGGCTTCGAAGATTTTCATCCCCAGAACAACTTCCTAAGAACACCTGTCAGAGGATAATCGACTTATTTTGGAGCTAATAAAAGAGGGTTTTACGCCCCTATTGCAGAGCATCTGTCGAAACTTCATTGCTCCAACAAAAAGCATGTTATGGTGAATTCGTGAACAATAAAAGTTTTAGAACCTCCAGATTTCTATTCATATTGCCCGTGCTTACCCTTTCCTTCTGGTGCTCTGACTCTGATGCTCAAATGCAAAGATGGGGCCTCAAAGAGGGTAAAGTGCTACCACAATATTTTTAGGATGAGAATTATAGAGACTCTGGACAAGGATATTACGTAATAGGAATGAATTATTACCTCGGTAACAGCGTAAAAAGAGATATATTTAAGGCTGTAGAAATTTTAAATATCTCGGCTGATAGAGGACATACTAATGCCCAATACACGCTGGGGTTTATTCACCTGAATGGTGAACTGGTTAGCCAAAGTAATGACAAAGCTTTGAATTATTGAACAGTCAGGACACCCATTCTTTTTTCCGGTAGAAAAAGTGGATGTCCAAGCTTTTTCCCTCTCACAAGGCAATCGCCAATGTCAGATAGGCTAACGGTCAAGTCGAACACCACCCTAATCCCGTTCCTTATCATCCAACTCCAGGGTTGGTCGCGGAACACGATCAAGCAGCGCCTTAAAAGCGGTTGCGTCAGGGTTAACGGCGAGCAGGTTACCCGACATGACCACGACCTGCTGGTGGGCGACCAGGTGGTTGTCGAAGCCTCCGCCCGAGGCACTTCCAGCGTGCGGCCGCAGCTCGGCATCCTCTATAAGGATCTGGACCTGATCGCCATCAATAAACCCGCCGGGTTGTTGTCGGTTGGTTCCCAAAAAAACAAGGAGCCCCATGCGCTGGGCATACTCCGTGACCAGCTGTCGCGTCGTAACAAGCCGATCAGACTGTGGCCGGTGCATCGAATTGATCGCGATACTTCCGGGGTGCTGCTCTTCGCGACCTCCCGGGAGATGCGGGAGGCGGTGATGAGGGGGTGGAAGACCGCGGAAAAAACCTACCTTGCGATCGTGGAGGGTTGCCCAAAGCCTGCAGCGGGCACCATCAATCAGCCGCTGCGTCTCGACCCGGTAATCTACCAGATGCACGTCGGGCCGCACCCGGACGCCAAACACGCGCTGACCCATTTCACCACCGAACGTAGCGTTGGTCAGCGAACTCTGTTGCGGGTAGAACTGGAAACCGGTCGCCAGCATCAAATACGAGCCCACCTGGCATGGCTGGGACACCCGGTCGTAGGCGACCAACGATACGGCACGGCTGGTACGCGAATGGGTCTCCACGCCTTGCGGCTGAGTATCACCAAACCGGGAACGAATAAGCTGCTGGTATTTGAAACTCCCGCACCGGCGGACTTTTTGACGCTAATTCGCTGATGAGATGAGTCTGTTACGACAGTTTAAGGGTGTTACAGCGAGTCGTGGTGCATTTAATTAGCTACATACATTCACTACCGTTCAGTGATCCCCCTGTCGGGGGGGGGGCTTTATCACCTGCCTACAGTTTTATCGACTGACAGTTATAGTCAGTTTTTCTGACGTATTTGGGTTGTTGCAAACTATTTTGGCAAATGACAATCTAGCCAAATAATCCTACCACCCTGTATTTATTTGAAATTTTAGGTTTTTACAATTTGAAATGTTTTTGGAGCGATTCTTGCATATACATAGTTACCAATTAACTTCCGATAGCTTTTGTGGATAGATACGGAACGCTGATAGGTCTTGATACTCACAAGGATGAAAGGTCAAGTATATAAAAAACAGGAATCAGGTGATCTATTAAACCTGACACCAAGGAAAGGGGTACTGATGTTAATACTTACAAGCATGAACGCGGGATTGAAGCTCAAAACAAAGCCTTTCGTTTTAATGGGGGTAGACCTCACCGGTTCAATGAAACCGATATTGCAGTTGACCGCCTTGCTATTCCTGATTTTTTTCGTGCCTGAACCATTGGTTCTTACAGATTGGTTTATAAGATGAAGAGAGTAGCTACAACAGCACCCTGGTAACTTCCGTTAGAGTAGTCGGGGTGTTCTCTATTCCATAGTTGATTTGCGTCAATACCCCCCCGCCTGGTTGTGCGTATGTTTACAGGCTGGTAAAAGAGATGAACGTGAATAAGCAAGAATCTAAAAAGATGTTTGTCGCATGGACATATAGTCTTGTCGTGGGAGGACTAGGCATCGCTTTGTTCTATTTTTCTGGATGGGGCATAAGTTGGGGAGCGACATACCCTTCGGAACTCACCGAGCTTTTTTTCGTTCGCTTTGAGAGGTCCACAGTTTTGGCTATCCAATTCAATAGCAAATACTATGGCTTTAATTTTGTTCCCAGACTCTTCGATTCGCTTTTCATTTCCACATGTGGCCTTGGTCTGGGCTTAATCTTTATTTGGGAGGGCATAATGCGATCCAACTTAGAACCAAATAAAGATAAGAAAATGCAATAGTGCGGACAGGTGAATAAAACCGGTTTTTCTATATACCAGACACCCACGACTCATCAATTTACCTACAGACCTTGAGGTAAAACGCTCTACTTAGTTCAAGTGAACCGGATTAGACTGTGTATATTCCTCACCCACTATAAACGGGGCAAGTTCCCGGATTATGTTTGAAAATATGCCTGACCCTATACCGGTTACTGTACTGGGGAAGCGTTACTGTACCAAATTTGTACCCACGAATTGAACGAGCAATTATATGCGGTCGAAGACAATGTTCGACTCAGAGTTTGTTAATTTCAATGACC
>PVMK01117459.1_pt1 | contig 22097 bp, 20 predicted proteins | sample 1853481 | NCBI WGS metagenome assembly PVMK01 (sample SAMN08533507, study PRJNA380276) | Marine sediment metagenome, whole genome shotgun sequencing project.
TCTGTTAAAAACAGACGCATTTTTTTATCAGCCCTTGTGATATCAATATTCATATTTTTCAAAGAGTTGAGATTGTTTTCAATATCATGAACTTTTGAAAGTTCGACTGTTTTTGAGTTAAAAAAATATCCACTGGCAAACCTTCTGGAAGGATAGGAATGCGCAAACCGTTTCTTTGCAAAAATCAAAAAAGAGAAAAAATTAAACGCAATCCGGTTACCCGGAAAAGCTATAAAAGAATAATCATATCTCCTCAAGAATACTTTTAGAAAAATATTGATATTTCTGAATAGGTCTTTATGAGCCTTTCTGTTAAAAAATAAAACCTCGTTAAGACCATGATAACCTTTCAAGAGTTCCACTGACCCATATTGGCCGCATAATAAATCAATCTTATACTTACCTGTTTTTTTCAAACGATCTATCATGGGCAGGATTAACAAGGTTGAGCCAATACCTGAAACAGAAATCACTAACACTCTTTTCATATTTAACACGCTCAAATATTTTTATTATATAACCCAGCTCATCTCTTTGTCTTTTGACGCACTATCATGTTGCTGTATTCTATAAGTTCGTTAGTGCGATTTTACGGGATATCCTATTGTAATACTGTCAACATTAAAGTTCGGAAAATTTAACCTGAGTAACAAGTCATAGAGGTCATCCATTAAAGGTTAAAAGATCTTTTGTCTAAAACGCGTGGGCTTCCCAATAATTGATGCTCTCCGTCTAAAAGGATGATGGGCACCCCAGTGCTTAATTTGATTTTTTAATACTCAACGAAGAACGCTATATAAACGCCAGTTCCTTTTTTTTGTAACAGATGCCAGACTTTGGTTAAAGGATAAGTTTGAGTGACCTTCTTTATTGTAGTTGAGTCAAAGGACAATAAGTCTTTATCAGTTACTCGCAGCAATAGTATTCTGTTTTCTTAGTTTTCTAATTGCAGTTGGTATTCATTTTAAACTTAGAAAATACTTAATTGCCTCAATTGTATCGGCAATAGTTTCGACACTATTATTTCAACTCATTGCTTATATAGCTGAGGGCTATTTAGATCCATTTTTCATTATTGCACTACCACCAGAGATTGGCATTGCATTATTAACCGGGTTTCCCTTTGCTTACAGGCGGAAGAAACAAACATAGAACAAAGAGCTAACAAGTCGCTTGAGAATCGACACGCTTAAAGCTGCGTGTCACAGCCCCAGTATTGGGTGAATATACGAATCATGAAAGGATTCATTACAATAATTATTACAACCTAAAATCTTCACCCGGCGGCTGGCCCAAGATAAAGATACCAACGAGCCATGCAATCAGCATCCCTGCAGCCATTATTTTGGGGTAAACCAGAACCCTCCCGGGTATGGAGAGGTTAGCGACCCCCTGTAAAAATCGGTTGCCAGTATATATTATTTTACCCATTACCCCATTGAAATATCGGATAAACCCAGGACTGATGAAATCATCAAAGAAACTGATGGAATGTTTGCCTGTGATAATGCTTTATTAAAAAAGGTTGCAATATATATTTGCCATAATTATACAGGTAAACATTCCATCAGTTTCTTTGATGATTTCATCAGTCCTGGGTTTATCCGATATTTCAATAATTGTTAATTATTTTTTTCCCGAGCCCCTTACCTTCAGTGCTGCCTCTAATTGGGCAATCAGTTGTGAAGCTGTCCCCATTAATTATTTGGCTAGCGTATTTTGCTCTGAAAAAATTTATTTAACGCTAAGTATTAGGTTCGCTAACCATACAGCTAATATTGACTTTTGAATAGTATGCTAACTGACATTGTTGAAAGATAATACCCACCGAGCAGCAAGAACGCTGGTCACAGCCACAGCAATTCCCCCTATACCATCAATGGCGTAATGCCACCCAAGAATAAGCGTTGCAATCCATGTCAGGAATACCCAAATTAAAAGCAGCCATCTCATCTTGACTATACGACGGGCTAGAAACCATGCGGCCATTGCAGTAACACCAATGTGAAGACTTGGCATTCCCATCGTTCCCGGAATAAGGCCATTTTGAGAAATGTCTCCCTGCATATAGCTCATGAGCATTGACTGCGTTTTGGCACTAAGGGTTCCTGATAAGTTAAATGCATCTGCCTTATAAAATACGGGGCCGGCTGTGGGAAACATAATTGCTAAAAGACGTGTTTGAAAATAGCATAGCACAGTTGCTATAGAGATAAGAGACAAATCGTAATAATGCTGCATTCGATAAAGAACACAAAATACAAGCATTAGAAAAGGCCAGAACATAAAATAGACATAATCCCAGAGGATCGGAATATCAATATATGAACCCTTTAATAAAGAAAAAAGGGATTCTTCAAGCAACCATAATTCAGGGTCATGCCATGTATGTGTTGCTTGCCTGTAGTATTCTGAGAATGATTGAGCACAAGTAATTCCAAATGTCATAATAATAATGATGATGATGCCTTTATACGGCAGGGTATAACAATCTTTCCAAAGAGCTGGCAAGTTTACATTACCGGTTTCCGGGTCAGTAAAATGCTTTATTTTAGTAAAGGTACAAAAAAGATCCACCAGAGTTGATATCAAAAGAAAAAGTACTGTTGCTGTAGCAATAGCCGTCCATCGAGCCAGACTTAATGGATGGAGGGCCAGATCTCCACAAAAGGCATGTGTTACAATTGAGAGAACAGCCACAATAACCAGCATGAGTAGCACACCAGTTCTTTTCAAATCCTCAAGAAAAATGAGCAATTTTTTCGTATGCAATGAGAATAACACAGTAACGTTTGAATTATCCCAGAACTTTTTTAACCGTCTGTTCATACTGTTGTCAACCATATTTTATTTTAGAATTTAAAAATTGTTTTTAAAACGAACATCATAGACAGGTCTTTTCAAAGATTATTGCGGCATTATCTCATATAAAGGCTGCCAACAGGTCGAAGCCATGAGTGTTTCAACTTGAGGTCTGCCCTTAAGTAAAAAAGCCCATTGCAAACCTTGGAGTTTCTGATTCCAACCATCTTCCCTGTTGCCCACAGCAATCCATGTTCGAAGTCTCTCCTCAGGGTAATAAGCATTAAGGGCGTGCAGATAAACTTGTTTTACGGGTGTTGTATATAGGAGAAAGCCGGCAGAGAGGAAATCAGCAAATACCGGACGCTGGTTATATTTGTCATTTTGTTTTACCCACTCAATGGCTTTGATCGAAACAACACTGTTTGATATTGAAACACTATAGAAACCGGTTACGATGAAAATAATCGTTATTAAAAGCAGTCCCGCGCTCCACAGCCAACCTTGTCTTCCATGCTCTTCGGCCGCAATACGGGCAGAAGAAGAAAAGACCGTCTTTACAAATCCAGTATCAAACCTCTGCAGAACGAGCTGAAGATGCCGAACAGCTATAGGCAGCATAATGATTCCAAGAAAGGGAATATTTCGAACTGAAGTAGATGCCGCTGTTATCAGAGCGACTAAAAGAAGCCATTCATGTGTTTTTACTCTGCGCCAGTTCACCAGCATGGGAACTGCGCCAGGAAAGCTGTTAGGAGGAAAGGCTGCATAGTACGTCCGGCAAAGTTTGGAGGCTGAAAATCTCTGGTCCCTTTGATCAGAAAATCATTACTCAAAAATGACACGAGATGTTCATGGAGATACAGGGATTAACCAATGTCACAGAAACCATCATACAAAATAAGGCAGTCATAGGGAAAAATTTGTTGCTTTTGCCCTTTATAAGCTGGGGTATCTCACCAGCGATCATTACGCCGGCAAGTGCCAATCCCATTAGAAAACCGCCATGCAGATTTGTCCAAATGAGCATCAGCAGGCAGCTGAAAACTGCTGTAGTGCGAAAGGACCTTTTGCTGTTCTGATAGTCTTCTAAAAATGACCAGATCAAGGCAGCTGCAAACCAGCTGATCATGTGGGGGCGGATAACAAGGTGGGGGAATAAGGCTAAAAACATAAGGTTAGTATAAATCATTGACAACCAAAAGCAGCTAGTCTGCCGCATTCGGTGAAAAAGCCATGCAACCAGCGTTGCAAACAGAGAGGCAAACACAATGAGAGGACCACCCAAACCGCATATTCTGTCCAACAGAGCCACAATAATATCGAAACCCCATTCCTGCATTACCGGAGCGCCTGTTATTCCGCTTAAAAGCGGATCTGATTCCAGAAAGCCGTTTTCAAGCAGGGAGCGCCCGTAACAAATGTGCAATACAAGGTCGGAATCACCGCTGACCATATTAGAGGCGAGAATAATCATAACAAGAAAATATACGCACCACAAAACAGCTGTATAATTCAGACCTGCTGCTGAGCGAAGATTTGCCCAAATTTTATCCACCATTATGGCCATCATAACTTGTTTCGTCTTTTCACATGTAGCAAACAATGTTAAATGTTATCGACCCATTTTTGTGTTTCCTGAAATTTAAAGTTACTTTACAATTAACAAAACACAATTGTCAATCTAAGCCAAGATAATATTAGTAAATACTTTGCTCTGTTCTAGCAGTAGGTCGCGGTTCAACTCCGCCCGCCGGCTTCATTTCTTACAGGGAACAGCCGTTCCCTTTTTATTCCCTATTTCAAAAAGAAGTGTTGACAGTAAATATAAACACGTTACAACAGCTACTGAAACTCAATTACAATAAGGTGTGGTCATGGAAAAAGCAGTTCAGAAATTCAGGCAGGACTGCCAGGACAATGGAATGCGTAATACCCCTGAAAGGGAGCTTATTATAAAAGAGCTTTACAGGGTAGATGAGCATTTTGATGTTGACCGGCTGTTTCTCCGGATAAGAAACAGGCATTTAAAATTAAAACTTTCAAAAGTTTCTATCTATCGTGCTATTCCGCACTTGATCAAGGCGGGTTTAATACGTGAGGCTTTTAGTGATTCAGGTGCTATCTGTTATGAACATGTACTTGGCCATGATCATCATGATCATATGAAATGCCTTAAATGTGGTGAGGTTGTTGAGTTTTATGAAAAAGAGATTGATGAGATGCAGCAGAAGCTCTGTGATAAAATCGGGTTTGAGATGGTCTGGCATGTTCATGTTATTGGAGGATATTGCAAAAAGTGCAGGAAGCTAAATAAAAAATGAAGAAATTAGATCCTGAAAATAGAATAAAAAAAGTCATAATAGCCGGGCTCCCCAATACCGGGAAGAGTCATGTCTTTAATAGCCTGACCGGGTGAGTACACCCTGGTTGGAAACTATCCTTTTACTACGGTGGAGATAAAAAGGAGTGAGGGTGTAATCAGGAAGGAGAAGTGTGAGATTATTGATACTCCGGGTCTGCACTCTCTGTATATTCATTCGGAAGAAGAACTTGTTGTGCGAGACCTTATTTTTTCCGAGAGTCCTGATGTTATAATTCAGTGTATGGATGCAAGCCGGCTTAAACAGTCACTTACCTTAACAGCGGATTTACTCGAGCTTGAAATACCCCTGGTTATTGCGTTTAACTCGATTGATGAGACCTCAAGGCGGGGTGTGAGGATAGATACTTTAGCATTGTCAGATATTCTTGGTGTTCCTGTTGTGGAGACAGATGCTGCTGATGGCAGTGGACTTGATATGTTGAAAAATGCTGTTAAAAATCCTGGAAAAGGTAAGCTTCCTGTGAAGTATGGTGACCTTGTAGAAGCAGGTATTTCAAATATCATGTCAGCGATAAATGAAAATGTTGCTTACAGACGCAAGCTTGCTATTCTTTTTCTTCAGGATGATTCTTTTTTAAATGATCAGGTAAAGAAAATATACGGAGATCAGGTCTCCCCGGAAATTGAAGCCGTCTCCCGGAAATCAATTGACAGCATTAATGCTAATATTGGCAGGCTGATTAATTTCAGCCGCAATCAGTGGATAGAAAATATAATAGGTCGCGCAGTCATAAAAGATAAACTTTTTTTTGGCGGATATTCAGAGAATTTCGGATGGTTGTGCCGGCACCCTGTTTCCGGCGTGCCGATCCTTCTTGCGATAATCATTATGATGTACCTTCTGGTGGTGGATGTGGCCAATGTGCTTGCAGGATGGATGGCTGAAATTTTATGGCTGCCCATAGAGCATCAGATAAATGTACTTGTGCCCGCGGGCCTTTTAAATGATTTTCTGATCGGTGATTACGGGGTTCTTTCTTTAGGGCTTGCAAATGCCCTTATTACGGTTCTGCCGATCCTTTCGGTTTTTTTCCTTGCATTTAATGTTCTCGAGGACATCGGTTATATTCCCAATGTGTGTGTCCTGACCAAAAGGGTTTTTGATAAGATAGGCTTGAGTGGAAGTGCGATCATGCCTCTGGTTCTTGGGTTCGGGTGCAAGACCATGGCAACCCTCACTACGAGAAGCCTTCGTTCGAAGAGAGAGAGGTATATCGCGATTTATCTGATTGCTTTTGCAATTCCCTGTGCTGCACAGCTTGGTCTTAATATGAGTATTCTGGGCAGAATGGGTGTAAAAGCTTTTGTGATAGCCTTTTCAGCCCTTGCATTTGTTGAAATTACGGCAGGGCTTATCCTGAATAATATACTTAAACAAGAAAAGCAGAGCGATTTTATTCAGGAACTTCCTAAAATGCGCCTTCCCAGTATGAAAGCGGTCTTGAAGAAGACCGGTTATCGGCTGTACTGGTTTTTAAAAGAAGCAATGCCGGTATTTGTTTATGCGGCAATTATCCTGTTTCTGGTCGACTGGATCGGCCTTCTTGATGTGATAAAGGATATGGTCCGTCCTGTTATGGAGGGATTCCTGGGGCTTCCGGTGCAGATGGTTGATGCGTTGATCCTCTGTATGGCGCGGCATGAAGCAGCCGCAGCTCTTATTATAAACCTGATCGAAAAGGGTCAGCTGAATTATATTCAATGTATAGTGGCGGTGACCATCACCACCATGTTTGTTCCCTGTTTTGCAAATATTGTGTCTATGATAAAAGAGCTGGGATTGAAAACCGCTCTTATCATGGTGGTAACAATAAATCTAAGCGCATTTTTGCTGGCAGGTGTTTTGAATTTGGGCTTAAAATTGTTTTTTTAAATTTACCCTAAATATTTTGGGAGATATAAGATGAATCTCAAGCAGGAAATGGATGAGTGTCTTGAAAAGCTTTGGTACATGAAAGAAGATAATACCGAGTTGATTGATAATTTGTTTGATTCTGTTGGCGAGGCGTTTAGCCCGGAGGTAGTTGACAGTCTTAAAAAACAGGGTTTTGTAAAAACATCTGGTGACGAAAAGAAAATCCATCTTACCGACAAAGGTGAAAAAGAGGCCAGACAGATCATTCGTTCCCACAGACTTGCCGAAAGGCTGATACACGATGCGCTGGGAGGTGATTTTGAGCCGGGTGCTTGTGAATTCGAGCATATTGTTGCACCTGAGCTTGTGGACAGTATCTGTACGATGCTTGGACATCCAAGAGAATGTCCCCATGGTATGCCGATTCCGAAAGGGGAGTGCTGCAGGCAGTTTGCCCGGTCAGCCCAAAGTTCTGTTGTTCCGGTGACAGAGCTTGAAGTGGGGCAGGAAGCAAGGGTTGCTTACGTTAACTGTGATGATGACAGTCGACTCCATAAGATTGACGGACTTCATATTCGGCCCGGAGCACATGTTAAACTTCACCAGACCTATCCTACTTTTGTGATTGAATGTGAAGGCGCAAATATCGCGCTTGACCGGGAAATAGCTGAGGATATCTGTGTGTGGAAAAACCCCGGTTATTCTGCGCCCAAAAGAGGAGGCCATGGCAGGACAAGAGAAAGAAAGAAACGCGGTTGGTTCAGGGGCTTGAGGTTTAGAGACAAAGAAAAGTAATAGAATAATTTATAATATCCGGCAAGTCGGAAGCTTTGCCAAAGACAAACAGGTTATTAATTTGTGTTTAGCGAGATGGCCAGGGTTATGGTTGTACCTTTTATTCCTTCGGTAGCGCTTATGTTTATGCTCGAAGAATTATTTTTTGCCATCAGAAAAAAGATTTTTTCTGTCAGCAGCTTATCTTCTGTTGTCCAGGCATTTTTCTTTGCTGAGTTTAAATAGAATTCAGCGATCTTATCCGGAGAGTCCATGGTTTGAAGGACGGCTATTGCGCCTTTATTATTTTCAAGTACCCTGCATGAGTTAACTATTGCCGGGGAGTAGACAGGCAGCTCTTTTGGAAAAGATTCCGGGATCTTATTTCCGTTGTATGCATAGCTTATTTTGTCTTCAGTGGATTCTGTGCTGAACCAGTCAGATTTTCCCGAGAACGGGCTCGAAAAAGGGTCTGTTTCTTTTATTTCTGCCATTTTTCCTATTTTCCCAGCATCTTCATCTTTTTCGCATGCAGTTAAGCTTAAAATAATGAGTATTGTTAAAAGGGCGGATGATAACTTGTTTAACATTTTTTCTCCGTTAAGATTTATATTGAAATTTGTAGTTTTTTACCTGTATGTGCAGGTAAGCAAATTTAATTGCTGAAATATTTGACATTTTGTGTGGGGCGACATCATATTTCCAGACTTTTATATTCTGTCAAGCTAAAAGAATATATTTGCTTTTTAAAGTTGTCAATTACTTTAATTTCAACTTCTTTAAAGGACGCCCAAATTAAGTACCGTGTCCTTAATTATTATTGCGGCACACATTTTATAGATTTCTAAATGTAAAAGTTATGTTAGCACAAAATTTAATAATAGATGTTTTTATTTATAAATGATAAAATTGTCTCTTCAACACAACAGAATCTGTGGGTAAAAAAACAATTTACACCACTGATCCTTTTTGAGGCATAAATGGACTGGTTGAAAACAGATGAACATCGAACATCCCCTCTGGATCGGGATAAACTCACGTTCAACATCGAATGATGAATGGAAAAAATGAAGAAGCAAACGTATGATCTTGAAGAACGGTTGCTCAGCTTTTCGGTACGCATTATAAAATTAGTTGAGCGCCTGCCAGGGACGGACCGGCAATCATGTGGCTGGTCAATTATTACGATCGGGCACATCCCCTTATCCAAACCACGGTGAAGCCCAGGCAGCAGAGTCACCAAAGGATTTTATTCATAAGTTACGGATTTCTCTCAAAGAACTCAGAGAAGCCCAGCGGTGGATCCGGTTGATTGAAAAGGTTCCGCTGCTTAAAAATCCGAAACTGCTTAATGAACTTTTGCTGGAAACCGAAGAATTAATTAAGATTTTCGTGACAAGCATTAAAACAGCTGAAAAGAAGAAAAAATAAGCATTTGATATCTGTGGTTGGTTTTCATTCGATGTTGGACGTTCGATGTTCAATGTTGGATGTTCATCTTTTAAATAAGGTTCTTCAATAAAAATTAATGTTAAGAAAAGTCGGCGTATTTATATTGATAACCAACTGTTTTAACATTGTATTCTATAATAAATACTGAAAAGTTACCCACAGATTTTATTGACGAAGCATAAAATTAGACTATCGTAGTCGGAATATAAAATAACTTAAATGAATTTTTCAGGAGGTATTTTCTTATGGAAGATGTACTGAAGAGAGGTGCGGTATTAACAGCGATTATCCTTCTGCTTTCAGGGTTTACATCGCTTAATATTGTAAATGCTGAGACAAAAGATGTTTCACATATTGAATTTAAGGAATATGCCCATGATTTTGGGGATGTCCTTCAGGACACTAAACCAAAACATACTTTTACCTTTAAAAATACCGGTAAAAGCAAACTGATCATCGAAAAAGTAAAGGCTGGCTGAGGCTGCACAGCAGCCCTGGTTTCTGCCAGGGAGATTCCTCCGGGTGAGGAAGGAAAAATCGATGTTACTTTTAAGGTTGGCTCTAAGTCCGGTAAAAAGTCTAAGACGATAACCGTAACCACAAATGATCCGGCAAACAAGATTGTAAAACTTAAGGTGGTTGCAGATATAAAAGTTATTTTATCTGCAAGTCCCAGCAGGTTAAATCTGGGCAGATTTATAAAAGGAGAGGCTCCTGTAAAATATATTGTTCTGGCTGGACAGGACAATGCCAGCACCAACATAACAAAAGTTGAGACATCAGGAAAAAACAAATTTTTAAAAGTTAATATCGTTACTGATAAAGAGGGAGACAACCAGAATAAAAAAATTGTTGTTACCGTTCTTCCTGATGTGAAGATTGGTAAAATAAGGGAAAAAATAATAATACATACCGACCATAAGAAAATAAAAAAACTGACTGTCTATGTTTATGGTGAGACAAAAGGTGATATCAGTGTTAAACCAACATATCTTTCCCTGGGTGTTTTGAAGAAGAACGAAACAACTGTAAAAACAATAAACCTTGATGCAGGGGAAAATACCTCTTTTAAGGTTCTTAATGTTGTTTCCACAGAGCCTGAGGTAAAGGCAGAGCTTGAGACGGTCAAAGAGGGTAAGTCCTACAGGATAAAGGTGTCTCCGGTTGAGGGTTATACACAAGATTTACTTAAAGGCGAGATTCTGATAAAGACTGATAATAAGAATCAAGAGAAAATAAAAGTTAAGTTTTTTGGAAGGGTTAGGAAGGATATTTCTAAAAACAAACAAGCTGGTTCTGTTAAAAAATAGATGTGCTTCAAATATCTAAAATAATTAGACATCAGTTTACCTCCTTCGGGGTTTGAAATCCTTTTCTGCAGGCAAAAATAGTATTTATTTGTCTGATTTTGTTGTTATCAATAGCCTGCTTGTCCCCTGAGAAGGATTTGTTGGCGCTACTGTTTTTCCATTAGTTCTTTTCAGCTTGATACTGAACCGCTTCCTTTGTTCCAGTGAGGTAGTACAATTCTAAAAAACTTGACAGGTGACTATATAATTCGGTATACAGTATAGTCTGCGATTAATTAGCAGGCGAAGTACTTTACTTGCTAATTAATTGTTTAAATATTCATAATTTCAGGTAAATATGATTAAGTTATAAAATTGTATATTTTTCAATAAAAGGAGATTTAAGATGATAAGAGTTGACAGAGAAAAATGTGTTGGCTGCGGAGGCTGTGTGGATCTTTGTCCGAGAACAGCTATTAAATTTATAAAAGACCGCGCAAGCGTTGATACTCAGCTTTGTCTTGAATGCAAAACATGTGTAAAGGTTTGTCCTGTAAAAGCACCACAGGAAGTATAAAAAACATATTTATATTTTATATTAAATACAGTAAATATTAATACCTATATCTCATGAAAGGAGAAGGTTTTGGAGGCAACATCAAAATTTTCAAAAAAAATGGTAGAGTGCTCACTAATTGATACGGGCGCTGTAAAGCCATTCAAGCCGGGCAATCTTAAAAAAGGTTTACCCCAGTGGGACAAGGACAGATGTATAAAGTGCGGTGTTTGTTATGTCTATTGTCCGGATGGCGCAGTTCAAAGGCTGGATGATGGTTTTTTTGATGTCGACGATAAAAAGTGCAAGGGCTGTGGTATTTGCCATCGTGAGTGCTGGTTCGGCGTAATCTGTATGGTTGAGGAGGATTAGATTATGGATAAATTCAGTTTATATGTTCCAAATTTTTTACCCTGCAAAGAATATTTTGATCCCAAGAAAAATAATGCGTGTCCTGGCTGCGGTATTTCTCTGGCTGTCAGACAGGTTTACAAGGCTGTTGAGGCCCTTATTGAAAAAGCCGTGTGGGAAAAACCGGCTTCCGGTAAGGCAACAGGTTCTCTGCTTAAGATAAAAAATGGTAAAAATGAAATTACCATCTGTTTTGACAATGAAGCTGGCGGTAATCTGGATAAGGCCGTCAAAAAGACAATGCCGGCTGTTGCGGTTGCAGAAGGTTACAAGTATGTGGCAACTGCTTCCCCAAGTTATCCTTTTGATCTTTATGATAAGATGAAAAGAGCTCTTGATGCTGATGGAGATGCCTACATTCATGTTCTCTGTCCTTGTCCTGAAGAATGGGGCTTTGATTGTGAAAATACAGTCAAAGTTGGTTTCTGGGCTGTTGAGTCAAATGCATTTCCTCTTTATGAGGTGGGTACCGGTTTTTATAACCAGACCATTAAGATTATTAACCAGAGGAACCTGGGTGAATATTTTTCAGCACAGAAAAGGTTTAAAAAGACCACGGATAAGCAGTTTAAAAAAGCTGAAGATACAGTTAAGAAAGAATATTCAAAATTGCTTGAGAACATTCAGCCGGAATAGTTGGCTGATCGACTGATGAATTAATCCCCGAAAGGAGAGTGGGAACATGTCAGATATAAAATGGTTACCAGATGGACAAAAAACTTTTGAAAAGCTGATAGCAGCAGTGCCTGAAGCTATGCAGGATACCATGCGCCCGAAGCTTTTGCAGATGCTTGGCGGTAAGGCAGCAGGACAGCCGGTCAGTAAAAAGATCGTTGAAGACTGGGTCAAAGAAGATCTTCCGGAACCCCAGAGAAGCGCGCTCATGGCAGCTCTTGGAATCAAGGATCCCAAGGCAAAAAAAGAAGAGCCAGTGGCAGCTACAGCCGGCTGGGACGGTGACAGTGAGAATATGTTTGAGATAATGCTCCAGGAAGTGCCTGATATGATGCGCGAAGTTTTTCGCGGCAAACTGATGGGAATTGCCAATCAGAAGGCAGCCGGCGGTCCGATAAAAGAAGAGCACATTGTGGCTATCGTAAAAGAGATCGTGCCGGATCCTTTTAAGACCAATATCTTAAAGGCGTTTGCAACAATGGGCGGTGTTGACCTGACAAAGGTTGAAGCCATGATCGAAGCCAATCCCGGCGGAGAAGAAGTGCTTATTAATATCCTTCACGCAGTGCAGGGAGAGTTCGGTTATATCCCCAAAGAGGCCCTTGTCCTTATCAGTCAAAAAAAAGAGATATTTTTAAGCAAGCTCTACCGTCTTGTTACAGCATATGAGGCTTTTAGAATTGAAGAGCCTGGTAAGCATATCATCACTCTGTGTGACGGAACAAGCTGCCATGTGAAAGGCGGAAACGCTATTTTAAAAGAAGTAGAGGCAAAGGTTGCAGGAAACGGTGCTGATGTTACGGTGGAAAAGGTCCGCTGTCTTGGATGCTGTGATCTGTCTCCTGCGGTTATGATAAATGGAGAAATTTACACTGGAGCTGATGCTCAGGCTAAACTAGCAGCTATCTTAAATTGAACGAAGGAGAGACATAAATGAAACTTAATAAACCCGAAGATCTTACGAAAATAAAAAAACAGGGGATGGATCTGCTCTCTCCGGGCAATACCCGAATTACCGTAGGAGCAGCAACCTGTGGTAATGCAAAGGGAGCAGCAAAGATCATCGAAACACTGAAATATCAGATCAAGAAACAGAAGATCAAAGCGGATGTCGTAAAAGTTGGCTGTAACGGTATGTGCTATGCAGAGCCTATTGTTGAGGTGATCAGTTCAGGAAAACCAAGAATTACATACGGTAATATTACATCTGAAAATGTTGATCAGATTGTTAAGGCGGTTTCAACCGGAAAGCCTGCGGCTGATCTGGCGCTGATGAGATGTGACGAAGAAAAATCAGCGGTTACTTCAGATGTAATAAAATATGCAAAGGGAAAGACGCCCAAGGCTTTGGAATCGATAAAAGAAAGCAAAAAAATCCCTTTTATTAAAAATCAGAAAAAGATCGTCACCCGGAACGCGGGAACTGTAAATCCCGAAAGTATTGAAGAATACATTGCCCTTGGCGGATATTCAGGCCTGGCAAAGGTTCTCTCCAAAATGTCTTCCAAAGATGTGATCAAAGAGGTTAAAGACTCAAAGCTCAGAGGTCGCGGCGGTGCAGGTTTTCCCGCAGGCTTAAAATGGGAAGCATGCAGCAAAGCGAAAGGCGATAAAAAGTATATTGTGTGCAACGGCAGTGAGGGTGACCCTGAAATCGGAATGCACAGAAGTTTCCTGGAGTCCGATCCCCACTCAATTATTGAAGGGATGATAATCGCCGGCTACGCAGTTGGCGCTGATGAAGGATATGTTTATCTGAATGACCGTTACCTGCTGGGTATCGAGAGAATGGCCACTGCGATTAAGCAGGCAGAGAAAATCGGACTTTTGGGTAAGAACATTCTTGGGTCAGCTTTTTCTTTTATTTTAAAGATCAAAAGAGGCGGCGGCGCATATATCTGCGGTGAGGAAACAGCACTTTTAAATTCTCTTGAGGGCGCCTGCGGAGAGCCGAGAACAAGGCCTCCTTTTCCGGTTGAAGCAGGGCTTTTCGGAAAACCCACCGTGGTTAACAATATAGAAACGCTTGCAAACATTCCGGTTATCGCGATTAAGGGCGGTAAGTTCATCGCTGGTATTGGAACACCCTCAAGCAAGGGAACCAAGATCGTTGCCCTTTCAGGTAATGTTGCGCAGTCCTGCTGGGCTGAAGTTCCCATGGGAACAGTGATTGAAGATGTAATTAAGATATTTGGAAATGGCGTGGCAAATGGTAAAAAGGTTAAAGCTTTTCAGACCGGCGGACCTTCAGGCGGTATTTTACCGGCCAGGTCATTAAAGATGAAACTTGATTATGACGCGCTGAACAAGGCCGGCAGTCTGCTCGGCTCCGGCGGTCTTCTTGTGATGGATGAAGACACAGACCTTGTTGATATGGCTAAATTTTTTACCGATTTCTTTGCGGAGGAATCTTGCGGCAAGTGTACAACCTGCAGAGAAGGTGTTAAGCGTCTTCAGGAAATCGTCGGAAACATTGCTGACGGACGCGGGACAAAAGAGCAGTTAAACACGATTAAAAGATTGGGGACAGCACTGAGTGACACTTCTTTTTGCGCGCTTGGCAAGACAGCGGCTGTACCGGTTCTTTCAGTAATGAAACATTTCCCAAAAGAAATTTCAGGCAGGATGCTTAAGAAAATTGGCTGAGCTTCAAAATTTAAAGTGTAATTAACAAGAATCAGAATAGAGGTAAATAACCTATGGTAACGTTAAAAATAAACAATAAAAAAATAAAGGCAAACGAGGGTTCAACAATCCTTGGGGTGGCGCGTGCCAACGGTATCCATATACCGACGCTCTGCTCTAATGATGCTCTGGAAGCATATGGTGCCTGCCGTCTTTGTATTGTTGAAGTCACACAAGGCAAATGTACTGTTATTGAAAGTTCCTGCACATTTCTTGCTGCGGAGGGCCAGGAAGTAAAGACTGATAGCCCAAGGGTTATGGCGGGCAGAAAAGTCGTTATCGAGCTTCTTCTGGCACGCTGTCCCAATGTTAAAGCGATTCAGAAACTCGCGGAAGAATACGGAGTGATAGACAGCTCCCCGGACTTCGGCAAAGAAAACGAATACTGTATTCTCTGCGGACTTTGTGTGCGAGCCTGTAATGAGGTTGTTGAGGCCGGCGCCATACAGTTCGTGGGTAAAGGCTCAGACAAGATCGTTGACAGTCCGTTTAGTGCTTCAGCAGAAGACTGTATAGCCTGCGGTTCGTGCGCGTTTGTTTGCCCCACCGGAATTGTTAAAAAGAATGATCTTGAATCTTCTGCTGTCTGTTCTCCTGAGGGAACAAAGGAAGAAGGTCCAAAAAGAGAAATTCTTAACTGGCAGGTTGAGTATGAGCTGAAGAAATGTTTTAAGTGCGGTAATCCTTTCGCACCACAGCCGCATCTTGATAAAATGACGAAAAGATTTAATGCGCTTCCTCAGTTTTTTAACTACTGCCCATCATGCCGTACCTATGTTGAAGTTGATGAAGATAAATGTCTGGGTTGCTGTTCCTGTATGGAAAACTGTCCGGTTGGTGCTTTGGAAGTTGATGACAGGGGCGGATATGACAAGAAGGCCAAGGTTTATACGCAGAACTGCATGGGCTGTCACACATGCGAAAGATATTGTCCTGCAGGGGCAATCAGCTAAACTAACAATGAATTAAAGGAGGACAGACATGTCTGTTTATGATGTAGCTATAGTTGGTGCCGGTCCCGGTGGATTATATACTGCAATATGTGCAGCAAAAAAAGGGCTGAAGTGTGTAATTATTGAAAAACGTAAAGATATTTCCAAGATGACCCGCTACTGCAGCGAGCACATCATCCTGGAAGAGATGTATAACGGTGACACGATCACGGTTGACGTGGGCGCCGAGCTGGATTCAAAAGGCGAGATTCCAGAAGGCACGAAAAATATAATCAAATCCACCAATTTTGGCTGGGAAGTTGAGTATGTCGGACCTTTGTGTCCTGTACGCGACAAGTATTACTATTCGGCAGATCGCTCTCATAAAGCTCATTATGCCTGGCCGGACAAGCACCCCTTTGCCTGGAAGTATGACAAGGCCGGGTTTTTACAGCAGCTCCTGGACCAGGTGCTGGCCCTGGGGATTGAGTTCATTCCTGAAACAACCTGTTATGAGGTCCGGAACTTGGGGAAATCAGAAGGTGTGCTGCTGAAGTGTGTGAGCAAGGGAAAACGTTTTACCATGAATGCCAGGAAAGTGGTTGCTGCGGACGGCGCCAGCGCCCAGGTGGCCCAGACCCTGGGCATGAACGAGGACCGAATCTATTTTGCCACAGCCCTGACCCGGGCTTACTATATGTCCGGTGTTAAGGACTACAACCCGGCTGAATGGTGCGGTTACTGGGGATTGTGTTATGGCTCAAACTTTGCGCCTCTTATGGGTACCGGTCCTGCGGGCCATTTTGACTGGGCAGATTTAATTCTGATCGGTCACCCGGCCCAGATGCCGGGCGAGCTTTTCGAGTTTTTTACCAAGAAGAGTCCTTGTGCTTACATGTTTGAAAATGCAAAGATCGAGCGTGAGCATTGCTGTGGCACCAAGGCCTATGCTCCCATGAAAGTACCGTATAAGGGTAATGTGCTTGTTATTGGTGATGCCGCCGCATTTGTTGAGACTCAGATGCAGGGTGCTTTAAACTGCGGTCACTGGGCAGCAGATGCACTGGTAAAAGAGCTTGACGGAAAGCCCGGCTTTGAAGAATATACCAAGACCTGGCAGGAGACCTTTGAATTTAACGACGATGGTATGATGCAGGTGCAGAGCGGATATGCCCTCATTCCATACTACACTGACGAGCAGGTTGTGTACCTCTTCTCGCTGCTTGATGGCGTGACCATGGACGGTTCATGGAGCCAGTATGCTTCACCGCGCATGATGTGGCATGAGATTCACAAGAAAGATGCTCAGATTCAGAAAGAGCGCCCGGATGTATGGGATAAGATTGTCAACCAGCAGGGTAAGACACTCAGCGACAGTATGTCCCAGTAGCTTTTACGGCAGGTAATTATTATAATTGTAATGCGAGGGGCGGATTAGTTAATTCCGCCCCTTTTTATGTTGACGGCTTCGTAAAAAGCCCAACTTCTGCGTTGCGCTGCATCCGCAGTCATTCCAGCGTACGGTATGTACGCCTCATTCCTTCGGATTTGCGCGCCTTGAATTTGGAACTTTTTACTTTGCCTTCCTTGTTTGATCCTTTATGATTTATTTTCTTAAATTTGGTGAATCATGCACTTTAGAGCATCAATGATCCTTTATTCTCTACTGTTTTTCCTGCTGATGCAGTCTATTACCGTTGGCGGGCTTTATTATATATTCAGGCCTAAAAAGAACACAAAGCTTTTTTCGTGTATATTTATCTATATTCTATTTCTCCATTCAGCATACTTTTTCCTTTTTGCTCCGCTGTTTTCTTCACCGTTTATCAGGATGGTAATAGAATATCTAATTTTATATCCTTATTTTATTTACATGTTTATCTGCATGGTGATGACACCATTTTTTCTAGCTGCAGGTCTTTTTCTTGTTCTAAAACATATTTTCTTAATGCTGAGTTCTCTGATCACTAATAGCAGGGACGGGGAAGCTGAAGAAACAATCATTCCTGAACGGCGGTTGTTTATGAAAGCAATGACATCTTCTGTTCTACTGCCTCTGACAGGATGTTCCGTGTATGGCGCTTATGTGGGAAAGGACAGACTTGAGATAACAGAAAAAGAGCTTTTTTTTAAAGATTTTCCTAAGAGCATGGACGGGTTTACCATCATGCAGATAAGTGATATTCATGCCGGTCCTTTTATGGATGGATACCGGCTTTCAGGTTTTGTGGAAAAAATGAATCAGCTGTCCTCTGATATCGTGGTTATTACCGGCGATATCATCAACTGGGGAACCACCTATATTGATGAGGCTATCGAGGTGCTTTCTGATATTAAAACAAAAAAGAGTGTATTTGCTGTTCTCGGTAACCATGATTTTTACAGTGATGTAGATGGTCTGTGTAAGAAACTGGCAAAGGCAGGAATTGAAGTAATCAGAAACAGAGTGATAAAAATTAATGGAAACAGCAAAAGTGCCTCGATTTATCTTGCCGGGATTGATGATCCGCGGGGAAGCTGGTACTTAAATGAGGATTTTCCATTTGTCAGAGATACGCTTAAAGATGTTCCAAAAGAGGGATTTAAGGTGCTTCTCTCTCATCGTCCTAATGTGTTTGACCTTGCTTCTAAGCAGGGTGTTCATTTGACCCTTGCCGGACATACCCACGGTGGACAGATCATCCTTCCTTCTGTTTCAGGCCATGGTCTCTCCCTTGCCTCTATTGCCTATGAGTATGATTACGGTCTTTATAAAAAAGGAGACTCACACCTGTATGTTAACAAAGGTATCGGTGTGGTTGGCCCGCCTGTACGTGTGAACTGTCCAAGGGAGATAACGAGGATTGTTTTAAAGTCAGGCAAGAGCTAATATAATAGCAGGGGTAAATTTTTAATTGTGTTATGGCCTCAGGCAAACAGCCATAAAGGTAAAGATAAATGCGATGATGCTTATAAATCCGTTTGCAGTGAAAAAGGCGGCATTGACCCGAGACATATCGTGCTCGGAAATGATCGTGTTTTCATAAAAAAGAAATGCAGCTACTATAAATATTCCCGCATAATAGATCATTCCAAGAGAAAAAGATATTCCGCAGCAGATCAAAAGGATTACGGTTAAAGCATGAAGAGTTTTTGTTATGTTAAGCGAAGTTCTCAGTCCAAAGCGGACAGGGGCTGAGTGCAGGTTTTGTTCCCTGTCAAAGGTATGGTCCTGACAGCTGTATATAATATCAAAGCCAGTGGTCCAGAGCATTACTGCCAGTCCCAGGATATATATCCCTGTGTTCGGCAAGATTCCTGTAACAGCTATCCATGAGCCAAGCGGGGCAAGTCCTAGACACATTCCCAGTAAAAAATGGCATAGCCAGGTAAAACGTTTGGCAAGTGAATAAAAGGTCATGGGGATAATGATAGTCGGCCATAACTTCAGGCACAGGGGAGGAAGCATATAAATCGCAGCAAAGAACAGCAGGAGGGCGGCTAAAGTTAAAAGAATAGCCTCTGTTTTGGTCACGGTTTTTTTAGGTAAAGCCCGGTCTTTGGTGCGGGGATTTTTCTGGTCGATATCAAGGTCAAACAGCCGGTTCAGGGCCATGGCGTAGGTTCTTGCTCCCACCATGGCAAGGGTAATCAGTATGAAGGTTGGCAAGTCGGGGAGACCTCTGGCTCCTAGAATCATTCCCAGGTAGGCAAAGGGCAGCGCAAAGATGGTGTGCTCAAATTTGACCATCTCGAGGAGGAGTTTCAGCTTCCTAATCAAGACCGTATTCCTTCCAGCGTTTTTCAACCTGTTTTTTGGTTTCCTCATCCATTTCGATAATTTCAGGCCATTCTCTCGGATGACCTTCTGCTGGAAGTTTAACTGTAGCATCAATACCGGCTTTTGAACCGAAGATAGGCTGTGGCGAGGAGTGGTCAAGTACATCAAGGGGGCCTTTGGTGAAGAAAATATCTCTTTCTGGGTCAACGTTTGAAAGGGCTGTCCAGACTGTTTCTGAAACATTCTGCACATCCACATCTTTGTCAACGATCACAATGGTTTTGGTGAACATCATCTGTCCCAGTCCCCAGATAGAAGAGGCAACCTTTCTGGCCTGTCCCGGATACTCTTTTTTAATGGATACCAGGACGCAGTTATGAAAGACCCCCTCACAAGGGAAGTTCATGTCAACCACTTCAGGAATCTGGAGTTTTAATAAAGGCAGAAATATCCTTTCGGTTACTTTACCAAGATAATAGTCTTCCATTGGGGGTTTGCCAACGATTGTTGAGGGATAGACAGGATTTTTTCTTCTGGTAATAGTTTTTAAGTGAAATACCGGATAGTTGTCCGCATCTGAATAGAAGCCGGTATGGTCTCCAAAAGGACCTTCCAAAGCGGTTTCAGTGCAGGATATGGTCCCCTCTAAAATAAATTCTGCGTTGGCAGGAACCATAAGGTCAACGGTTTTGGCCTTAACCAATTCAACCGGTTTGTTTCTTAAAAAACCTGAAAAGATCATCTCATCGATACCCGGCGGAAGAGGTGCGGTTGCGGAATACATGGTTGCGGGGTCGCAGCCAATAACAACTGCTATATCCATATCAACTCCTTTTTCCTGATGCATACGGTGGTGGCTTGCGCCGTCATGATGAATGTGCCAGTGCATCAGGGCCCGTTTTTTATCAACGAGCTGTATCCGGTACATACCCAGGTTCTGACTCCCGGTTTCCGGGTTTTTGGTGATCACCAGGGGCAGAGTGATAAATCTCCCTGCATCTTTGGGCCAGCACTTCATCACCGGAAGATCAAACAGGTTAGCGTCTGATTCTACAACTTCCTGAGATATTCCGGAACGGACTGTTTTGGGCTGAAAATTTTTAAGATCCTTCATCTGCCAGAGAAGCTTGGCCTTGTCTGTAATTGAAGAAGGCATGGTGTCGGGGATAAAAGTTTTTATCCGGTCAGCGATCTCATCCGGGTTTTTTATACCAAAAGCAGAGCAGGTTCTTTCATAGGTGCCGAAAAGATTTATGGCCAGGGGATACGGCGAACCTTTTACATTAGTAAAAAGAAGCGCGGGCCCGCCTGATTTTACAATCCTGTCAGCGATTTCAGTTATTTCAAGGACCGGGTCGACTTCCGCTTCAATTATTTTAAGGTCTTTGGCAGAGCCAAGTGAACTTATGTATTCCTGGAGGTCTTTATATTCCATAGCTTTGTTCCCGACTTTGTAAAAAGTCCAACTTCTGCGTTGCACTGCATCCTTCGTCATTGCTACGTACGAAAAAGTACGCCTTATTCCTCAGAATTTGTGCGCCTTAAATTTGAAGCTTTTTACTTTGTCTCAGGGTATATGTCCTTAATAGTTAAAAGAAGAATGAATGTTTTTTTATATTACAACATTATCTTTTTATTTCAAATAGAATAGTTTTGAATAGTTTTGTTTTTGAAAATGATTTTATTACCTGGATTTTGCACCGGTTATCGTAGCGAGGCGCCGAAACCAATGTATTTAAAGGGCAGTTGGAGTAATTTGACAGCCTTGCGGCTGTTGGGTAATTATTTTTGATGTTTTACTGCATGCCTCTCGGCAAAGCCTCAAGGCATAATCCCACGACTCGCAGGCATAGCACCGCTATGGTGAGAATCAAAATTGCGAAACGCCATTTAAAAGCAGGGGGCTTCAAGCCGGAGTAGATAAATGGTGCACGTCAGGTATTTTGTAAGCTTTTTCTTGACATAATACTAATTTCAAGCACAATTGTTAAGATAGAAATTTTTGTTAATGTCTGGCAGATATATATCCAGGATATAACATAAGCAGGAAAAGAATATGAAAAAACAGATTTTTCAAGTTGTTTCACTGGCTGTAATTTTGTCTATTCTTATTGCCGCCGGTTGTGTTTCACCGAGAAAAAGAGTACTTAAAAGCACAATATCCTTATATGAAAAAAGTTATGATGAAGTCTGGAACGCGGTAAACGACTTTTTGTTAAATGATATGAACTGTTTTTTTGACTCTGAGGATAAAGTTTCGGGCAGGATTGAGACCGGATGGGTGCATACCATGGATATGGACGGGTATAATAAGTGGAAGATAAATGCCAGGGTAAAGAAGGAAAAAAACGGGGTATATGTATTTCTGGATAAAATAGAACAGGTTAAAAAAATTCCAAGGGAACAAATGGGAATGACCTCGGAACAAGGAAGAAATAATCGGGACAGGAATACACCGGATTCTTTTAACTGGAGAACTCTTGAAGTAAATAAAGCGGAAATAGAAGGTTTTCAGAACCA
>PVMK01161157.1_pt1 | contig 22096 bp, 19 predicted proteins | sample 1853481 | NCBI WGS metagenome assembly PVMK01 (sample SAMN08533507, study PRJNA380276) | Marine sediment metagenome, whole genome shotgun sequencing project.
ACCAACCGCCGCACCTGCCGCAGCACCTTTCCATGTGCTGTCCGAATCACCGCCAACGATTTGACCTAGCGCTGCGCCGCGGACCGCCCCTCTTCCCATACCGCCTTTTTGCGCCTGCTGTTGCGGTGGTGCTTCGGTCACCGTTGGCGGCGCCATTGGATCGAAACCCGTTTCGCCTTTGGCCCATGAGTAGCAGGCAAACTTGTCCTCTTCCTGCTTCTCTTTCGACTGATCATTGTTCGGAAATATCATTAGCTCCTGAGCCATGCCGGCGCTGCTTATACAGGCTCCGAGCAGAGTCGCTACCAGGCAATTACGCAAATTCAACATCTTGGATCTCCAGATCGTAACTACATTTCTCCACCCGCCGCCGGGAGAGGTTTTTTGATCATTGTTCAGGATGAATGTTACCGCAAATCATCCGCAAGTCACCATGCCTCAAACGCAGCGCGCGATGCCAGGAACAAGCTTCAACAGCGGTCCGGATACATCCGTATTATGCCTCCTGCGGCCATGGTTCATGTAGTACCTCGCTGCAATATTGCAATCGAATGGGCCGGGAACGTGATCCAAACCATTCGGCACAGTAAATTTTACAGTCGGAAAAACAATGCATAAGCCAGGAATGATCCGCACACCGATAAAGCACAGCGGTTTAGCCGTCGCAACGATAATTCTTATCGTTTCCGCGTCACTTCGGTCCGGCACCGCCAGCGCCCAGGAAAGCGATGAGTGGAAGTTCCGAATAACGCCCTATCTATGGATGCTCAGCCTCGAGGGCACGACTGCCACTTTGGGTCAGGACGTGGATGTGGACGCAAGCTTCAGCGACATATTTGACGTGTTGAACATAGCGCTATCCGCCAATATGGAACTCAGCAAGGGCAAGTTTTTTGTGGTCTTTGACCCGATGTATGCCCAGCTCGAGCTGGATTTTGCAGGGCCTGACGGGACTTCCATTGGTGGCAAACTGGAAATCGACATGGTGATCGCTGACCTGAATTTTGGCTACTCCTTCGACGAGAATTTCGGTATATACGCCGGAGCGCGCTACTACGATCAGGATATCACCCTCACGCCCAACCTCCTTCCGCAACAGTCGCTAGGTGATGACTGGACTGATTTTATAGTCGGTTTGCGTGCCGGTGGCAAAGTGTCGGAAAACTGGTCTTTCATGGGCAAGATGGATGCCGCAGTTGGCGGAGATTCCGAATCGGCATATTATTTCCAGGCAATATTGCTCCGGCATTTTGGCGACAACAAGCACCTTAATATCGGCTGGCGACACTACGACGTCGACTACGAATCAGGTAGCGGGCTAAGTCGCTTCAAGTGGGATGTCGAACACACCGGACCTGTGGTTGGGTTTTCGTGGGAGTTTGGTGGTTAGGCTTGAACTCCGGCAATTCGTTACATAACAAAGCAGGCGATTTCGCCGGCTTTTTTTACCACGTATTGTTGCAGTCAAGCCGCTGCTTGCGGACACTCAACACAGCACATACCTGCCGCAAGATTTTGATCATTCACTTCTTCCCGCCGCGTTCTCAAGCAGGCGTTGCGCTACAAGCAAATCCGCTTCTGTATCGACGCCAGGTCCTGGCCGTTTCGCCGGACACCCTACTTTGATGGTCATCCCCAGGCTGAGCACACGCAACTGCTCCAGTCGTTCACAAATTTCCAGGGGCGACCTTGGTGCAACAACTATTTTTTGCAGCACTGAATTCCGATACGCGTAGATGCCGTGATGATGCAACGCAGTCTCGCGAGCGAGTTTGTCGGTTGAGTCAGATCGTGAATGTGGAATCGCGGCGCGGCTAAAATATAAGGCGTTGCCATCATTATCAACAACCACTTTAACGATATTGGGGTTGCGAAAATCTTCTTGCGACTGAATCGGCGACGCCAGTGTCGCGACGTCGGCCGCGTCGTCTTCGAGTAATGCCGCACAATGACGGATTAACTCAGGCGGCATCAACGGCTCATCCCCCTGCAGATTCACAATTATCTGCTCAGCCGGCCAGCTATTAACGTGGCTGACTTCAGCCAGGCGATCAGTGCCTGACTGGTGATCAGCGGATGTCATGCAACAGCTTGCACCGAACAAGTCTGCCGCGTCGGCAATACGTTGGTCATCTGTTGCAATGACGACTTCGGTGGCGCCGCTCTCTACGCCACGTTCGTAGACATGCTGCAACATTGGTTTGCCCGCAATATCTCTAAGCGGCTTTCCCGGTAGTCTCTCTGACGCGAAACGCGCTGGAATGACAACAACAAATTCTTTCATGGCCGTTTGAATTTCCTGCGCGATATTTTTTTCAGCAGAGACTCCAACAATGCATCCCCGGCTGAATCGCGAAAATTTATGTCTACCGGAACGTACCAGCAGTGACTTGTATCAAGCCATGACATACATTTTACAGCATCCTTTTCAGTCATCACGACGTCAAGATCGTCGTCGAAAGTCAGGTCGCCCTGCATAATTTCCGCATGGTCGGCCAGCGGATGCCGTATGACTTTCATGTCGTGCGACTCGAGCAGGCGAAAGAATCGTTCCGGATTTCCAATACCAGCTACGGCATGAACTGTTTTCCCGGCAAACATTTCTATCTGCATGACGTGTGAATCGTCCAGCTTGCTGATCGATGTTGCGATCAGATCGAATTTTGCCGGGTGCCAGTCGGCGGCGCGGCGCAAATATTCAGCTTTGTCATCGCTGTATTGCTGCACCAGCACTTCATCGACGGTTTCCAACCGGGAGGTCGGTTCCCGCAGCGGCCCCGCCGGTAACAACTTTCCGTTGCCAAAGCCGCGGGTACCGTCAATCACTACAATTTCAAAATCCCGGGCGAGACGAAAGTGCTGCAATCCATCATCTGCAACGATCACATCCACGCCGAGCTCGATTAACGTGTGCGCTGCTGCTACCCGATCAGGGTGAACAACTACCGGACAATTGCCGCGTTTTGCCATCAACACAGCTTCATCGCCAACAATGTCCGGATCGCTTTCCTGCGTAGCCTTGACTGGAATCGACCCTACCTTGCCACGATAACCACGACTGACGATGCCGGGCTGGAATCCTTTTTCTTTGAGTTTGGTGACCAGCCAGATAGCCACAGGCGTTTTGCCCGTCCCGCCAACAGTCATATTGCCAACGATGATTACCGGAACCGGCATGGTCTCCGAACTTAAAAGCCCGGTCGTGTACATATACCTGCGCCCGGCGACGACTGCCGTATACAACCAGGTCAACGGTAGAAGAAGCCAGTACAACAACGACTCGCCGTACCAGATCTTTTGCATGAAGTTTTCGCTACTGCGGCTCATCGTTATCCAACCCAGCCGTCAGGTAGCGGCTTTTTCATCGCTGAACTGCAAGCGATAAAGACCTGCATATACACCATCTGCTGCAAGCAACTCCTTATGTGTACCGGACTCCACGATTCGACCCTGATCAAGCACAATGATTTGATCCGCGCTTTCGATAGTTGAGAGGCGGTGCGCGATAATCAATGTCGTTCTGTCCGCCATCAAAGCCGTCAGCGCTTCCTGGATACGTCGTTCCGATTTTGTATCCAGTGCCGAGGTTGCTTCATCCAGAATCAATACCGGCGCATCCTTCAACAACGCCCGTCCTATGGCAATGCGTTGCCGCTGACCGCCTGACAACAATATTCCCCGATCACCAACTGTCGTATCGAATCCTTCAGGCAACTCTTTGACAAAATCGATGACATGAGCCGCCTCCGCAGCCTGCAACAGCTCTGCGCGACTGCATTGTCTCAGCTGCCCGTACGCCAGGTTATTGGCAATCGTATCGTTGAAGAGAATAACGTCCTGGCTGACCAGACTGATATTGGAACGTAATGAGGCGAGCTCGTAATCCTGAATTGGTGTGCCATCGAGCAGTATTTCGCCAGACACGTGATCATAGAATCGTGGCAGGAGACTAACCAGGGTCGATTTGCCGCTACCCGAATGGCCAACAATGGCAATCGATTTTCCAGCCTCCACTTTGAATGACACGTCCGTCAGTACCGGCGGTTTATCCTCGCTGTAGGAAAAACCGACCTTTTTGAATTCGACTGTCCCGGCAACTTTGTCTGCCGTGTGAGTACCGGAATCCACCTCGTCCGGCTCGTCGATGATCGCAAACAGGCTGTCACCCGCAGCAATACCGCGTTGTAACGTCGCATTGACGTTCGTAATTCGACGCAGCGGTTGCAGCATCAGCATCATCGCACCAAAAAATGACATGAAACTGCCGGGACTGAGATTACCATTGAGTGATTCAAGACCTGCGGCGTAAATGACGCCGGATACGCCAATACCAAAAATTACCTGCGTAACAGCAACACCGAGCGCTCTTGAGCGTATGAGTTTCAGGTTCTGCTTGCGATTTCTCTCATCGACTTCAATCAGTCGCTCCATCTCGTAGTCGAGACCGCCGAAAATTTTGACGACGCGATTGCCGGTCAATACTTCATCGGTGACCTGGGTCACTTCACCAACAGAGTCCTGGATGCGGCCGCTGTAACGACGAAATGCTTTGCCAAGAATCTGGATCAGGATCGCAACCACAGGCAGCAATATCATCACAAACACAAACAAACGAGTGCTTTGGTAAAGCATGACACCAATCGCTGCAAACACCGTCAGCAGATCGCGCACCATCACAGTAACGACACTGGTTACTGACTCGGCAACCATTTCGACGTTGTATGTCATGCGCGACAACATCGGTCCCGTCGCATGTGTCTCGATAAACCGTGAAGGCAATGTCAGGAATTTCCTGAAGACGTCCCGTCGCAATGAACTGATTACACTGCGGCCGATCCATCCCAGGGATGCTTCGGTTGCAAAACCCGATAATCCCCTGCCTATAAATATTGCGATGAACGCGAACGGCATCCATCTGGAGGTTTCTATGTTGTGCGCGACCAGCGTCTCGTCCATCAACGGGCCCACCAACCAGACCATGGTGGCCTCAACAACGGCCGTCGCAGCCATCGCAATTACTGCAATCATGCCAATGAATTTGTGTGGCAGCACATACCGCCAGAGGCGTGAGTAGACTTCCTTGACGCGAGGACTGAGTTTATTAGTCACTGATCGGCCGGGTCGTTCACTGTCGCGATACTGATCTTCACAAATCCGAGTTTTCCGGCCACGTCCATCGCGGTAACCACAAACTGATGCCGGGCGTTCGCATCCGCGCTGATAGTCAATGGTAGCTGTGTATTACCGCCCGATACTTTTTGTAATGCGTTGCGAATTGTTTCCGGACGATTGTTGACCAGCTCGCGGCCATTGACGAGAAACGTGCCCTGCTCCGTGATCATGATGTCCAGTTGCTGGGGCGCCTCCTCGACGATCGCCGAACTGTCTGCTTGCGGCAAGCTTATCGATATTTGCGATTGTTTGACGAAGCTCGTCGAGACCATGAAAAATATCAGCAGGAGCAAGACGACATCGATCAACGAAGTCATGTTGACTTCGGGTTCTTCCTTGGCGCGTGCGGTCAGTTTCACTTTTTCTTCTTACCGGGCTTTTTTTTCTTAACCGTGCGCCGATGCAAAGCCTCCACCAGTTTGATGGCTTCCTTTTCCATATCCACCACCAGCGTGTCAATGCGATTGCGGTAATAGCGATAGCCGATCAGGGCCGGGATAGCGACGCTCAGGCCTGCACCGGTAGTGATCAATGCTTCGGCGATGCCGCCGGCGAGCACGGTTGGATTGCCTACGCCGTGAGTGGTGATGGCGGTAAATACCTTGACCATGCCAATTACAGTCCCGAGCAAGCCGAGCAGCGGCGTTATCGCGGCAATCGTGCCCAAAGTATCGAGGTAGCGTTCCATCTCGTGCACAACGTGTCGGCCGGTATCCTCGATGCTGTCCTTCATGATCACCCGATCGCGATCCCTGTTGATCAGGCCGGCGGCCAGAATCTGGCCCAGTGGTGAGCCCTGGTGCAACGTCTGGATCTGGCTTTGATCCAGCGCGTCTTTTTCAACCCAGCCCCAGACTTTACTGGTCAGGTCTTCCGGAATTACGCGAGTCTTCTTCAGCGTCCAGAATCGTTCGAGTACGATGCCCATGGCAATAATTGCGCACAGGATGATGGGCACCATTAACAGGCCGCCAGCTCTAACGATATCAACCATATACAGAGATTCCAGGGAAAATCGGAATATACAGTGACCAGCCTGAAAATTCACGGCTCGCTGCGTCGTTACTGACTCTTGTCATGCCAGTATTTCAGCGAATCGACACGTGAGCGACGCACCGGGCCGGCACCGCCGGAGCGGCAAATACGCTGGCTGATCGCACCGGCCGTAGCCGTGTTAAGCACGCTTGCACCGGCATGCTCCCAGCGCCGTACGATCTCCACCCGCGGCATCCCCCAGCGATTGCCGAAACCCGCTGACACAACAGCCAGTGAAGGCTGCAGCGCTGCTATGAATGGCCGGCTGGACGACGTACCGCTGCCATGATGCGGAACCAGAACCATATCCGTCCGCTTTAGCACCGCGGTGTGCACCAGCAGCTTCTCCACCGGAGATTCGATGTCCCCGGTAAGTAAGATATTGTGGGTTCCGACGCTGACCAGCAGCACACAGGAGCGGTTGTTGCCCTCCCAGGCGCTGCTATTGCGCGGATGGAGGATCGCGAAGCTGATCTCGTCCCACACCCAGCGATATCCGGCAGCACACTGGGTTTGCGACGACTGTGACTGGGCGACTTGCTCGCCGACCAGGACCTGGTCGATCGCGAAGGACTGCGACAATGCCATAACACCGCCCGCATGATCCTGGTCCGCATGGCTGACGATCAATTTATCCAGCTTTTCAATGCCCAGGCTTTGCAGATACGGTTTGATCACCAGTTCCGCGGTATTGCTGCCACTGCGAAACGCCGGCCCGGTGTCGAACAACAGGACGTGCTCACTGGTACGCAACAGCACGGCGAGGCCCTGCCCTACGTCAAGCACTGCGTAGTCCAGACATCCTGGCGGCGGCGCCGGCGGCTTGTACAGGAGGACCGCAACAATGGCGATCCAGGCCAGCCTGCGTCCGGGCCAGGCCGGTGGCAGGACAATGTGCAGAAGTGGCAATGCAGCGACAAGGACCATTACGCCGCTGAGGGCGGGTACAGCAAACCGCAGCGCGGGACGTTCAGCAACAAAATCGACCAGCATCAGGACCAGGCGGATAGTTTCGTATGCCCAGCGCAAAAACGTATCTCCCGCAACCTGTAACGGGCCATCCAGCAACATGCCGAAAAGGCATAAAGGAACGGTGACAAAATTGAAAATCGGCAACGCCAGCAGGTTAACCAGCGGGGCAGCGATTGCAACCCGGTCGAAGATCAATGCAGTTAAGGGGAAGAGACCCGCGAGTAGCGCAAATTGCAGATAAACGAGGCGTCGTGTATGGGTAATCAGGATTCCGGCGACCTGCCAGGAACTGCAGGTTGTTGTGTGGAAATGTTGCTGCGCGCAGATAATTAAAATACCGACTGCAGAGAATGACAGTTTGAATCCAGGCAGGAGGATAGCGAGCGGATCCCACAGAAATATCAGTAAAGCCGACAGTCCCAGCATTGCGCCAGCGGAAATTCTACGCCGCATGGCCAATGCAGCTGCCACAACCAGCGCCATCAGGAATGCGCGCTGCGCGGGAACCGCCATACCGGAGACCAGTGCGTAAGCACCTGCCGCAATAATGGCTATCACCGCAGCCAGGTCACGTATGTTCCGCTTGCTGCAAAAGGGTGCGAGCAAAACCCAGCTGAGCAAAAACATACTGCCGGCCGCGAGGCCGATATGCAGACCGGAGATCGCCATCAAATGGCTGGTACCGGTCGCGGCGTAACGATCCCATTGTTCGCGTGTAATCTTGTGTCGCGCACCCACACCGATTGCCATGAGTACTGCCGCGGCATCATCGTCGGGCAATAATGCTGATACGCGCGCGACGAAATGGGCTCGTACGCGCGAGATCGCATTTTCCGGAGCTGCGAATGAGCGGCGATTGTCGCCATCCTCAAGGACGTAACCGGTCGCGCCAATTCCTTTGCGAAACAGCCAGCCTGCGTAATCAAAGCCATGCGGATTGGCGTAGCCATGCGGTCGGCGCAACTTTACCTGCAACTGCCAAAGCTGGCCCACCTGCGGCAGGTCATCCGGCTGAAACCAGGTCAGGCGTAATTGATCCGGCAATTCGGGCCGGCCCACGGGCGCCGCGACGAACCGCAGCGTGTCCGATGAATACACAGGAAAATCAATGATATATACATCAATCGTGAGAGATTGGTTTTGCCAGAGCGGCTCGAGCCGATCGTCGAGCTGGCCCTGCGCAGCAAACCACATAGCGGTGAATCCGCACAGGCAGGCCCCGGCAATACGCAGCCGGCGTACACACAAGGAACCGATACTGAGTAGTACCGCAGGCCAGAACAATGCCGCTGGCGGCAACTGCCGCAATATTTCCAGAGAGTACGCGCCGGACAGAATGCACAAGACAATCGCTGGCATACTCCGCTTCCCTGCAGTTTGTCGTTATCATGCCGCTCAACGTTGCGAGCTCAACATACGATGGAACCCAAACCGCGCTGATATGCCAAGACGATTTTTTCGCAAAATTGCCAAAAAACGCGAGTACCTGCTGAATCAGTGGTACCTGGCACCGTTCAGTCACCTGCTGCACGACCCGCGGTTATGGAGCGCACGCAGACGCAATGTCGTGCCCGCCTTCGCGCTCGGCCTTTTTATTACCTGCCTGCCGTTTCCCGGACATATGCTGATGGCTGCGCTGCTGGCGCTGGCGATGCGCGTCAATATCCCGGTAGCCGCCGTCGCAACCATCGCCAACAATCCGTTGACCGCGGGGCCAATATATTATTCGGCTTTCCAGCTAGGCGAGCTGTTGCTCGGACTCGAACCGCGACCGTTTGATTTTGAGTTGTCTTTCGCCTGGTTGGCGGATGGCTTCATCTATATCTGGCAACCGCTGCTGCTCGGCTGCGTCCTGGTCGGCGCCATGATGGCGTTTATTGGCTATGTTGGACTCGACCTGCTGTGGCGCTGGTCGATTGCCGGTTACCTGGCCAAGCGTCGCGCAAGAGCTGCCCTGCGAAATTCCAACGACTAGCCGGCGTCCTGCAGCCGGCCGTTTTCCAGTACCAGTATCCGGTCCATTCGCCTGGCAATCGCATGGTCGTGGGTCACGATCACCAGGCTGGTATTTAATTCGCGATTCAGATCCAGCATTAGTTGCAGGATTTGTTCGCCATTGCCGGCATCGAGATTGCCAGTCGGCTCATCCGCGAGCACCAGTTTTGGTCTTGTAATTAATGCCCGTGCCACCGCTGCGCGCTGCCGTTCGCCACCAGACAATTCACCAGGCTTATGATCCAGTCGTTCGCCCAGCCCAACCCTGGCCAGCAATTCTCCGGCCTGTTGAAACGCTTCACTCTTTTTGACGCGCCGAATAAGCAATGGCAAAGCGACGTTTTCATGCGCCGAAAACTCGGGCAACAAATGATGAAACTGGTAGACAAAGCCAATGTACCGATTGCGCAGGAATCCTTTCTCAACTTCATTGGTATTCGCCAGCGACTTCCCATTGATAAGAACCTCGCCAGACGTTGGATCATCAAGGCCGCCCATTATCTGTAACAATGTTGTCTTGCCGGAGCCCGATGAACCGATAATCGCCAGGCGCTCGCCTTCCCTGATGTGCAGATCAACGCCGCTCAAGACTTCGAGCATTGAATCGCCTTCACGAAACTGTCGCACAATGGAACGACAGGTCAGGACATCGCTGCCTGTAGCGGCTTCATTCATATCGCAGTGCCTCCGCCGGCATTGTGCGTGCACCGCGCCACGCTGGATACAATGTTGAGACCAGCGCCAGTACCAGCGCAATGGAAGAAATCTGTAAAACGTCTTTTACCCTGAGATCGGATGGCAGGTCGCTGATGAAATAAACATCCGCTGCGAGAAACTTAATTCCGAAGACGGTTTCCATAAATGCGACGATATTTTCGAGGTTAAGTGACAGCAAGACACCGAGTGTCGCACCGGCCAGTGTTCCGACGACACCAATGATCGTGCCCTGCGTTACAAATATTTTCATAATGCCGCCTGGAGTCGCACCAACTGTGCGCAATATCGCAATGTCCGTTTGTTTGTCTTTGACCACCATCACCAGCGTAGAAACAATATTGAACGCGGCAACTGCAATTACCATTAATAGAATGACAAACAAGATTGATTTCGTAATCTGAATTGAGCGGAAGAAGTTGACGTGGCGACGCGTCCAGTCGCTAACCAGTACGCCACCACCGGCAGCGATTGCGACCCGGCGTACAACTTGTGACGCGTCGAATATATCTGTCACCGAAAGGCGAATGCCGCTGACATTGTCAGACATGCGGAACAGCCTTTGCGAATCCTTTATATTCATAAACGCAAGACGTCGATCGAATTCGTACATGCCAACACGATAAATACCAGTAACTGTGAAGCGTTTGGTTCGTGGCACTACGCCGGCAGGCGTCACAATGCCCTCAGCCAGGATCACTGTTATCTTGTCGCCAATCGACGCGCGCAACGTTTCTGCAAGCTCCACGCCCAGGACAATATTGAAACTGCCAGCTTTAAGACTGCCAAGGTCGCCGTCAATCATGACATCGTCGACGCCCGATACCCGCGCCTCGAGCTCTGGATCGACTCCGCGAAATTGCGCACCACTTAGCTGGTGTTCAAACACCAGCAATCCCTGGCCATTGATGTAGGGTGCAGCGGCAGCGACATCGACTTCGGCTTCAGCGGTGTCAACCCAGCTTTGCCAGTCGGCGATACCGCCATCCGTATTCTCGATTGTGGCGTGAGCCGACATTGCCAGCAACCTGTCTTTTAATTCCCGCTCGAAACCGTTGACGACGGAAAGCACAACGATGAGAACGGCCACAGCGATTGCTATTCCCAGCATTGATATTGCAGATATGAGCGATATGAAGCCGTTACTGCTACGTGATCGTACGTAGCGGTTACCCATCCAGACTTCGTAGTTGCCAAACATGCTCGATTAATACCGCAGCGCTATCGCGGGGTTAACACGCGCAGCCCGTCGAGCCGGGTACAGCGTCGCCAGCGACGTAAGGATAAACGCAGCGACAGAGATAGTGATTACGTCTTCGGCTTCCAGCGTCGATGGAATCTGCGTTACGTAGTAGACGTCGCCCGGCATAATCTGAAAGCCGAACATCTGCTCCAGCACCGGCACTACGGTGGGGACGTTTATGGCGAGTACCACGCCGGCAAGCACGCCGAAAAACACGCCCAACCATCCAATTACCGCACCCTGGATAAAAAAGATGCGCACGACATCGCCAGGCCCCATCCCCAGCGTTCGCAATATTGCGATGTCGCTGGTCTTGTCGGTCACGACCATGACCAGGCTTGCCACGATGTTAAATGCAGCCACACCAATAATCAGAGACAGTAGCAGCGACATCATCATTTTCTCGAGCCGAATGGCACGAAAATAACTCGCATTTTCTATAGTCCAGTCACTGGATTTAAAATCGGCACCCAGACTTTCACGTAACGTGGCTGATATAACCGGCGCAGCCATAACATCGTTGGTCAGGAACCGGACAGCACCAACGCGCTCCCCCAGGGACAGGATGCGTGCCGCATCGCTTAGATGAACGAGCGCCAGCATGGAGTCGTGCTCCTGAACGCCGGCCTCGAACACGCCACGCACGATAAACCGCTCAAGCATTGGTTCAAGCGTCCCGTCTCCTGTCGGTCGCGGGATGAGCAGGACGACGCCATCGCCAATTTTGACACCGAGGTCCAGTGCGAGAAATCTGCCAAGAACAATACTGTGTGCGTTCGGCTGCAGCACTTCCAGGCCACCTTGCAGAAAATTAACGGTCCTGCCAGACATGGCCTCCTCTTTGTCCGGAAGCACGCCATTGATGAGCACAGCCGTGAGTGCGCGCCCGGTGCGGATCATCCCCTCCATCTCTATGACCGGTGCGGCGGCCACTACGTCAGGATGTTGTTCAATTTCCTGCTGGACCTGCGGCCAGTCTTCCAGTGAACCTTCTTTGCCAGTGACGTAACCATGCGCTGTCATGCTCAACAGGCGGTCGCGCAACTCACCTTCGAAGCCATTCATCACAGACAGGATTACGATCAACGCAGCGACGCCGAGCGCAATGCCGGCCAGTGAGATAAGCGTAATAAAAGAAACGAATCTCGTTTTTCTCTTGGTCCGCAGGTAGCGCAGACCGACGAATAGTTCTACTGCTTTGATCATCCGGCGCATTAAACCATATAAACGCACCTGAACCCGGCCGATCGCCCGACATCGAATCGCCGAAAAGTGTGAACTGGGTCGCATTCGACCTGCCCTTGCAGAGGCTACGGTGAATATGTCAGCCGGGTCAGCGCAATAGTGAGAACCAGTTCAGCGTGGCAGCCGCCTGACAGTGCAAAAATCCTGTTGAATCAACTGTTTTCGGCCTTGTGCGCAATGCTATAGTCGCCGGGGCAGGCACCTGGAGAGGCTCCAATGGTAAAAAAGATCAGCACAATTATTCTTATCGCACTTTCGTTCGGCTTTGTCGGCGTGAGCAGCGCAGACACGCTGGACATGAGCGGACAGGATCGAGCGTCGACATTCGATCAGTCTGGCAAACCTACCCGCGGCATGACCCAGCAGCGCGTAGAGGCCAACTTTGGTGCGCCGCAATCGGCGCGTGCCGCAATTGGTGAGCCACCTATTACACGCTGGGAATACGCCAATTTCGTTGTTTTCTTCGAATTTGACCGGGTCATTCACGCGGTATCGAAATAATTCGACCAAAGCAGCAATGCGACTATGAAGACGCGCACTACGGTGCGCGTTTTTCGTTCCGGCGCAAGCAGGAGTTGCCTGTGGCATAATTCGCGACCCTCCATTTCCAGACAATCCAGTGCCGCGTTACCTGCTATTCAATCCGGATACCGACAGTCCCGCTGCAGCGGCTCCGTCACCCCGCTCAATAAGCTCGCTCGGCAGGCAAATCGGTGCAGCCGCGCCATTGGTCGCTGTAGAGCTTGCGCGCGCCCTCGTACAGCCGTTGATCGTGCTGGCCACAGACCCGCGCCACGCCGATCAACTTGAGGCAGAAATCCGCTGGTTTGCCGGACCGGATCTGCCGGTAGCCCATTTCGTCGAATGGGAAACACTGCCCTACGACAGTTTTTCTCCGCACCAGGACATCGTCTCGCAACGCCTTTCAGTACTGTCCTCGCTGGGGAAAATGAAAAACGGCATCGTTATAGTGTCCAGCCCATCCCTGCTGCAACGACTGCCACCAGTCGACTACGTTGCGGCCCGCACGCTCATGCTGCAGCTGGGGCAATCTATTGACCGCCAGCAATTCACCGATGCACTGAGTGCGTGTGGCTACCTGCGTATTCCGCAGGTAAGCGAGCACGGTGAGTTCGCCGTCCGCGGGTCCCTGCTTGACGTATTTCCAATGGGTTCCCCTACGCCAATTCGCATCGACTTTTTCGATGACGAGGTCGAAAGCCTGCGCCAGTTTGATCCTGAGTCACAACTTTCAGGAGAAAAAATCGAGTCGATACGCATATTGCCGGCACGGGAGATTCCCCTGGACGAAAGCGATGTCAAAAACTTTCGGCATCGCTACCGGGAACGGTTCGAGGGGCAGCCTTCTCGGTCACGCGTTTATCGTGAGATCTCTGATGGCATCGCACATGGCGGCATTGAATATTACCTGCCGTTATTTTTCGACACGACCGCCAGCTTCTTCGATTATCTTCCCGAAAATTCAGTAATCCTCGCGCCAACGGACCTGAGATCAATACTGGATCAGTCGTGGCAGGAAGTTGCCGAACGATACGAGCTATGCAGCCTCGATCCGGAACGCCCTGTTCTGCAACCGCACGAAAGTTTTTTCGCGCCGCAAGACACAGAGGAAAAACTAGCCCATTTTCGCCGCATCGAATTCAGTGCCCACTCACTCAAGGAATCCACCGGGACAGTTAATTTGCCAACGCGCATACCGCCGGCATTAAAAATTGAATCCCGATACGAAGATGCTGCTGCATCGTTAATGCAATTTCTGAATTCCTTTGACGGTCGCGTTCTCTTTACGGCAGATTCACCGGGAAGACGGGAATCGGTTTTTGAATTGCTTTCCGGGCGAGGCCTTGACGTTTCGAGAATCGAAGACTGGATGTCATTCGTTGCTACTGACGTTCGCATTGGTATTGCAATTGCGCCGATTGAGTCGGGCGTATTGTTGCCAGCCTGCGGCATTGCGATTATTAGTGAGCAACAACTGTTTGGCGAGAGACATCAGCAGAAAAAACGCCGGCGACGAGCTGAACGCGATCCCGAAACAATTATCAGGCAGCTCAATGACCTGCAGGAAGGCTCTCCGGTGGTGCACGCCGAATACGGTGTCGGGCGTTATCTCGGTCTGATAACGCTGGAAACCGGCGGTACAAAGGGCGAATTCCTGCACCTCGAATACGCTGCCGGTGACAAACTTTATGTTCCAGTGCACGCACTGGAACTCATCTCCCGATACACCGGCGCGTCGGCAGAAAACGCACCATTGCATCGCCTTGGCACTGACCAATGGGCGAAAGCAAAAAAACGTGCCATCGACAAAATACGCGATGTTGCTGCCGAGCTACTTGATGTTTATGCTCGCCGGGCGGCCACGCCCGGGTTTCGCTTTCGCTGGTCCGAGGCCGACTACCGCGCATTCGAGAGCGGCTTCCCGTTCGAGGCAACGGATGACCAGGCGCGAACCATTGATGAAGTGTTGGCCGACCTTCGCTCGGACAGCCCGATGGACCGTGTAGTCTGTGGCGATGTGGGTTTTGGCAAAACTGAAGTTGCCTTACGCGCCACTTTCGCTGCGGTTCACGGCGGCAAGCAGGTCGCGATACTGGTCCCGACAACGCTCCTCGCCCAGCAGCACGGCCAAACTTTTCGGGACCGCTTCGCTGACTGGCCGGTACGCGTTGAAGTCCTGTCGCGTTTTCGTTCTGCGAAGGAGACCAGGGAGATCGTCGAGGGACTTCGATCGGGCAACATCGATGTCGTCATCGGCACGCATCGTTTGTTGCAACACACCAGGGATTTCAAAGACGTCGGTCTGATCATTATCGATGAGGAACACCGCTTCGGCGTGCGCCACAAGGAAGCAATCAAGTCACTGCGTAGTGAGGTCGACGTACTTACGCTGACCGCAACGCCAATACCACGTACGTTGAATATGGCGCTTGGTGGCCTCCGCGAGATGTCTCTGATCACTACGCCGCCGGCGGGCAGGTTGTCAGTAAAGACATTTATCAGCGAATGGAACGACGTTGTCATTCGCGAAGCGTGCCTGCGAGAAATAAAACGTGGTGGCCAGGTTTACTTCGTCCACAATCGTGTCGAAGACATCAATAGTGTTGCAGAAAGACTGAAGAAGCTGGTTCCGGAGGCAGACGTTCGCATCGCACATGGGCAGATGCGCGAGCGCGACCTGGAACAGGTCATGCTCGACTTCTACCATCGGCGTTTCAATGTCTTGTTGTGCACGACGATCATCGAAAGCGGCATCGATGTTCCGACCGCTAATACGATCATCATTAACCGGGCCGATCGATTCGGGCTCGCGCAATTGCACCAGTTGCGTGGTCGTGTCGGTCGCTCACATCATCGCGCCTATGCTTACCTGGTCGCACCACCAAGAGCGGCAATGACAGCGGATGCGATAAAACGACTCGAGGCGATCGACTCGCTGGAGGATCTTGGTTCGGGCTTCACACTGGCAACGCATGATCTGGAAATTCGCGGTGCCGGCGAATTGCTCGGCGACACACAAAGCGGGCAAATTCAGGAAATCGGTTTTTCGTTGTACACCGAATTGCTGGGACGGGCCGTCGCTGCGCTGCAGAGCGGCGAAGTAGCAAACCTGGACAAGCCGTTGAATGCCGGCGTTGAAATCAACCTGCATGTCCCTGCCCTGCTGCCGGACGACTACGTACCGGATGTTCACCTGCGACTTATATTGTACAAGCGCGTGTCCGGGGCGAAATCGCGAAGCGAGCTCCGCGACCTGCAGGTAGAACTGATCGATCGCTTTGGCCTGCTCCCGGATGCGGCCACAAACTACATGCACATCGCGGCCATAAAGCTTGCTGCTATTAAGCTGGGGATAGAGAAAATCGACGCATCTGTCGGCGGCGGCTACCTGATTTTTAGTAAGCAAACCAGGGTGGACCCGAACGAATTGGTCAACTTGATGCAAAATGAGGGGCAAATCTATCGTATGCAGGGCGCACATCGTCTACAGTTCCGGCTGGACCTCACTGATCCCGCGTTGCGCTTCACAAAAGTTGAGCAATTGCTGGATCAACTCACGCCGAAAGATGTCGAAAACAAGGCAATGGCAGGTTGATAAACGGGAAGTATGAATGACAGTCGAAGGGCATTTACAAATACCTGGAATCACCAGCTGGCGCCGGCTGCTGGCCGCGAGCTTTTTGCTCGCCATGGCGCCTGGTGCGGCCATGGCACAACAAGTGGGCAATCCGGCAACCCTGGCCCCGCCGGAGGAAGTTGAGGAAATTCGGCGCTACACCGTTGAACTCATCGTATTCGAGTACAACGCCAGCAGCGCAGCTGACAGCGAAATTTTCGCGCCCGACATCGTGCCAATGGAAGACGAGCTGTTGGCCGAATTTCCATCGCAGAATCTTGCGGACAACGAACAGGCTGGCATAACCGAGCCGCTGGTGTTTGAGGATAAGACCGAAATCGTAGAAGAAGCTCAGCCAGCCCCATTCACTGCAGAGGAACTTATCCTGAACGAGATTTCGACCCTGGAACAGGGCGGCCTCAAGGTTCTCGATCCTGCGGACTATGTTCTGAACGATGTATATGACAAGTTGCTCAGGCTCGACGCTTACAAACCGCTGATACATACCGCGTGGACGCAGAAAACCATTGAGAAAGACCTGACGACGCCTATCAGGTTGCGGCGACTCGGGGATTCGCCACTGCGACTCAATGGGACAGTCACGCTGTATCTCAGTCGCTACCTGCACCTGGTCGTCGATCTTGCGCTAGATGAAAAAATCTCTCGATCCGATCCCTACGAATCCTCGCCATATTACGGCGACAGCCGCAAGCGATCCGATTATTCATTTGGCTATGACGCGAAACCTCAGCCTGCGCCGGTTCGCTACCGGATCGAAGAAGATCGAATCGTCAGGAATGGTGAACTGCGTTACTACGATCATCCCAGGTTCGGCGTTCTGGCGAAAATCACGCGTGTTGAGGAAGTTAAGCAGGAAATCGGCACTATGGGGTTGCCGAGCGACAACGTTGCTAATTAGCTTGTTCCTGTAGAACGCTGTTCAGGAAGTCTTTGGCGTTCGAACTGTCAGAGCCAGCCTGCACGACCTTTGTGCTATAGGAAACCGTTACAAACTTTGCAACTCTTGACCGTGGGTGATGCAAACCAAGCCCGCGCACCGCAGCCGAAATCCTGGTCGCGAATTCACGCACACCGTCCTCGTCGGAGGCATGCGACAAAACGACCAGCCGGTCGACTTCCTTATTTTCGATTCTTGCTGCAACGTCGCTGGCACGCCGCAAACATCGCCGAATAGCCTGGGCTACGCGCCGGTGGCATGAATCTGCAGCATGTCGGCCAAATACCTCAAGGTAGGCATCGAAATCTACCAACGTGAAAGACACCAGCGCGAGCGAAGTTTTTTCGCGGGCAGCAACCGCCCAGTCATGCTCAAGCACTTCGTTGAACGAGTTTGCGTTCAACAGGCCGGTTACAGCATCATCCCGCGACAAATCGCGAATTCGCCTTTTAGCTTTCAGCAGTTCCTGCTGGGTTTCCCCATCGGCCGGATAAACAGATCCCGTCCCGCTGCGCCAATAGGCCGCGTAGTAGCTGACGCTGTCGCCCGCTGACAGAGGCTTCAACAGCAGGAGGTAGTCACGACCGTCGAGCTCAACAGCGATGCTTATTTCGTGGCGTGCTCTTATGGTCTCGCTGATCTCAAGCGCGAGATCACGGCCGAGCAGGTGCTCCACGACATCGGCGAACGGTTGTTCGAGAACTTCCTCATCACCGGCGAGCGACTGGTACGCAGCGTTGCACAAGACAACCGGCCAGTCCGGGTGATCGATCTGCGCAACCAGTACAGGTTCTGCCGAGTCGGCGATTACCTGTTGCAGAATTTTTGCCTGCAATTTTTTCATGACTCCAGACACTCCCCCATGTCAGGCATCAGCATCAAATAGTGCTGCCAGGACTGCTACAGCCTTTGCTCTGGCTGCCAGAGTACTCGCATCGACCTCTGCGTGTATCGCATTCTCGCTGCGCCCCGCCGCGTAGTTGACGATGAGCGACAGGCTCGCATATTCCATGCCCAGTTCCATCGCCAGCGACGCTTCAGGCATCAGGGTCATACCAACGAAGTCTGCACCATCGCGCTCCAGCCTGTCGACTTCTGCAGCTGTCTCGAGACGCGGCCCTTGCGTTACTGCATAAACGCCGCCGTTGTGAACAGCGACCTTCGCAATTGCAGCAGCTGCCAGCAAGGCCTTGCGGAGAGCCCCTGAAAATGGCTCAGTGAACTCTACGTTGACGATCGCATTGGTGCCATCGTAAATGCTGTGCTCCCTGTCGTGCGTGTAGTCGGTGAGTTGATCCGGCAAGGCGATCTCGCCCGGATGAGCGTCCGCAGTAATGACGCCGACCGTATTCATGCCGATGATGCAGTCGACCCCAAGCTGTTGCAGTGCCTTCACGTTTGCCCGGTAATTGATTTTGTGTGGTGGTATCAGGAAGTCATCACCATGTCGTCCGAGAAATAGTACTGATCGGTCGCCAAAGAGCAGCTCACGGATCGGGCTGGACGGATCACCGAATACTGTATTGACTTCCTGCCCTGCCGAGTCGGCGGCCATTTCCTGGAGGCCACTACCGGCGACGATGGCATATTTTTTTTCTTCTTTTACCACTGGGTACGTCCTGCCTGTTTGTCAGTCAATGTGAATCGGTGTGGATGCAATCATACAGACACCGTCAGGTTATTACGGCTCTGCGCGATGGTACAGCGGAGGCAGGTAACAGGCGACACAAAACGTGAGGCGAACCGCCAGGTGGCCAGTGCAGCGATTGGTCAGGAATTACCCAGGCCGATGTATGAATCGATGCCGCCAAGAGCCGCTCCAACAGCCACGAAGTTCCAGCCAAGCGCAAAACAAGCGTCCCTGTCCCACGGACCATCACCGTAATAGGTGATTGAATGGAATTCAGAACCAAGCCTGGACAATGCAAGCTTCATGATTTCAGTGCGCTCGAAAAAATCATCGGACGTCGCTAACGGGAACTGAGACAGATCAAACTTTGCTGATTCAAGTTTTAGAAGCGCCGTATCAAGCCAGCCCCCGGTCGCTATCGCAACGGAGTGAACGGCAGAGGTGCGAAAATTATCCAGCATTTTCTTCGCCCCAGGGACTTCTTCGAATGGCCCGTTTTCTCCAATGTGAGATGACAACGCTTCAACAAAATGCGCTTTGATCTCTGACTCTTGCCCTGGATTCAATTTAAGCGAGTTGTCATCCAGAACCTGCAACAGAATTCCTGAGTCCGTGACGAATTCATAATCGCTGAGTGATGGCCGAAACCGGACAGACCCAAGTACGGCCGTGACTGATGCTCGGTAGAGTGCATCATCGACTGATGCGGATTGGAGCAGCGTGCCATCAATGTCAAAAATTACGGCGTGCACGAAGTGTGATTGTAAACGTTCGTTGAGTTGCACGGTGGCCGGTGCAACGATTTTTAAGTGTCGTTATCACTGTTTTGACAGATCGGACCATCGATCTCGGTTTTTCCAAAATGGGCATTCAGGGCAAGTCTTGCCCTCCGGATAATCGATACCCTCCTCATGTGGGCACCCAATTATCGCATCCACCATCACAATGTTTGTTACTCCGTGACCTTTGATAAATTCGACGATTTTCTCAATCGTTGAATAGTCCGTTCGTAAATCGTCAGTTTCAGAATACCAGCGCTCAAGATAGGATGGCTCCTCATCGGCGCTACGAATAATTCCTACTGCTACCTTCGAGGCTCGCCGATTGTCCGGTCCATAGAACGCCACCGTAGCTGCCGGATACCCACGAATTCCTTTCTTGGCCTTTTTTCGGAGCCATGTTCGGTATTGTTGTTGTTTTGGCGATGGCATAGTCGTTTGGGCAACGCCTAACTAATCAATATCTTGCAAAAGTGGAGCATATCATTCCGATCGGCGCACAGCTGTCACATCCGCATTGGGTCGGCCCACTTATCTTTGATAGTGATGGTGTCTCTTCACTGATACATAGCGCTAACTGCCATATTCCAGTCGATGCCACCACCGTCATACTTGGTTACGCAGGTATTGGCATCGATGAACAAATCCTCGTAGCGATTACGCATACGCTCAGTGATATCGAGCATTCCTGAAAACGCCGGGATATAACCAGTCCTGGCGATGAGTTCTCCTTTCGGGTTCCTGAACTCTACTTTTGCCTCGGTGTTTTTCGTACAAGAGAAGCCTCCCTCATGCACCAGCCGATGATGATGACGACAAAGCTGCACGAGATTGGCAAGACTGGTCTCACCACCCTTGCTCCAGTGCCTGATATGGTGTCCATCGATGTAGTGTTTGAGTGTGCAGCCCGGGAACTGGCAGCCTTCGTCCCTCGCTTTTAGTGCTCGTCGCATTGCCGGTGGGATAATTCTCGATTTTCGGCCGATATTGAGGGGTGTGCCGTCTTCATCCTCAGTAAGTACGCTGATTCCGGCATCACAACAGAGGCGTCTGGATGTTTCCGCGGAAACATGCGGGCCATCCTGTAGATGAGAGATATGTCCTTCGTTGTTGGTCAGTGTTTCCGCGGAAACATGTAATACCACCTGGTATCGATCGGCAGTGGCGGATGCGGCTGGGCCATTGGCGAGATAGCTTTCTGCGATATTGGTCAAGGCATCGGCTCGCTGCTTGTCCCAGCCCTCTTTTTCTGTCGGCACGGGACTCAGTTCATTCTCACCTTCCTCGATACCCGATGTTTCCGCGGAAACATCGGTCTCTGGGGGATCGGCCAATTCTATGGCCTTTAGGACCAGTTGAGCCTTTTCTGCCGGTAAGCGGGCTTTTATAACCATGGAGCCATCCGGCTCGTAGTAGAAATGTACTGAGCGTTCATCGTGTTGCTTCTTAGCATCGCCAGTTTCCTGGAGCTTTTTGGCACGGCGGTATTTTCTGACCAGGGTTTCTACGTGATGGGCGGTGCCGTTTCGGGCGATTCTTAGCAGGTAGTCTTCATTGTCCGGGGTGGCTACTCGTGTCATGGCCCTGACCTTTGAGTAGCTGATTTCACCGCTGGCAAATGAGGCGTTGATCTTGGGTAGATCTCCCAGTGCGTTGGCAACTCTGACCTTCTCTCTTGCAGCGTTCATGCCGATGCCGCATTTCCAGTTTAGCCCAATCCGCCGGCGTCACTCGTGTTTCGGCATTGATGGGTGCGGATTGATCTTTAGTGACTATCTCGCTCATGCGCACATGCCCCTAAAGGTCAGTCCGCAATCACCAGTGATCACTCGAATAGCTAGTCAGGCGGACTGACCGTAGAGTTCGGTGATTTCCTGGCCGAGGAGGTCTGGGTGTTGGCGGGTTGGGCTTAGGTTGGTGGAGAGGTAGGTGAGGGTGGGTTTGGACATGGGGCACCTTGGGGAGGGACAATTAATATACTGTTGTTATATACAGCATTATATCCCTATCTGTCTGTTTATAAAAGAGAATAGTGCTCTTTAGCACGGTGCATTTTTGGGCAATTCGCGGCGTCTTCGCTCCTGCACATTCCTACGCCCTGGGACAAATGTACATCCATTGAGACAGCCGCTCCTACAGTTGGGCGTGGGGGCTGGCAGAATGCTTCTATTGGCAGTGTGCTGTAGGAGCGGCTTTAGCCGCGAATGGGTGTGAA
>PVMK01162558.1_pt1 | contig 22093 bp, 26 predicted proteins | sample 1853481 | NCBI WGS metagenome assembly PVMK01 (sample SAMN08533507, study PRJNA380276) | Marine sediment metagenome, whole genome shotgun sequencing project.
AAGAGACTTAATGCATAACCATCCCCATGACCTTTTACTTCATTGAAAGCTTGTGTTGCATCTTTATGATTATATTTTTGTAAAATTTTTTTCCCTCCTGGATGCGTATGTGCATATTCGGTAACATCAAATTTATAATTATCTATAAATATGATTATTTTATTTGAGGATATGTCCATTATATGACCATCTATTATATCTTTAACTAGGGTTCAAGATTTAATAAATATATTTAGAGATACGGTATAATTATACAATAAATGAATGAGATAAATTATTATTGGGGAATACCTGATGCCTCGGTAAGCTTTTGTGAAAATAAATATGATAAATATTTTTGGATTGCTGAATACCACAATACTATATCTTCATTATGTTATGTTATCATGGGGTTATTAATAATGCGTTCCAGATTGAAATTTCTGGGACAATTATTATGTTGTGTGGGTATTGGAGCGATGTTATTACATGCTACATTGCGCCATCTTTCGCAAATGGGAGATGAAATGTCGATGTTGGCATTGAGTTTTTATTCACTCAAAGAGTTGCGACCACAAACATCTAAGTATTTAATTTACCCATTATTAATTAGTTATTGTTTGTTCAGTAAATATTTTGCTATATTCTTTATTACATTACCGGAATACAATTATTAACAGCAAAATATGCTCGTCGAAAAATAAATAAAAAAAATAAAAAATGGATAATTTTATATTTTGTTAGTTTTATTAGTGGTTTAATATGTTGGCTCTTAGATCAATTATGTAGAACGCAATTTGGCACAGGACTAGAACCGTATCAAATGCATGCTTGGTGGCATTTTTTTACAGCATTAGCAATTGGATTTGGTTACACGGCACTGTTGAATTAATCCCAGTCCATATCGGAATCAAAGCCTTCTTCTTCATCAGAAGCATAGTCAGACCATTCACCCTCTTCGCTGTCTGAAATTTCTTGTTTACAATGCATAGTGGAATCAACCGGTTCATCATCATCGACGATAAAGTCGGTGAGGTTAGCATTAGATGCATAATCTTGTTGACCATCTTTGATCACACCATTATCATAACCACCGTCATAATGGTCACATCCGCCGAACCCACTACCAGATACATATGTTTCATCTTGTAGACGCATTGGAGTAAATATAGTGCGACCTGAGCGAGAGAATTTGATGTCAAAATGACCGCAGTCGGTACAATAATTTTGATGGCGCCAATTTGGAGGGGAAACGAGAAATGATTGGATATGCAGCAATGGTCCGATAGCAGTAAGGTCGTTTTTACCACAAATCCTAGAGACGAGTTGGCGAATATGTTTATTAAACTTATTTGTTTTTAGGCACCAGACTTTTTCGCCTCGAGCCATAAAACAATTACACCATATACAGTTAGCAGAATGTGATAGTGTGGTAGACATTTGAAATTTTGTTGAAAGCACAAATACAATATTGGGTTGAATACTATTACAAGATTTAAAAATTTTTTTTTCAATTTTTTAAATCGTGGTATAATATAAATGTGGCAAATATTATGTGGATTCGGAGCAGGTGTATATGTGGGCACAGTATATGATTGTAAACCAACATTACAATTTGTAAAAACTTGTATTAAAAATTTTGTACCAGAAGAGGCAATTCCTAAAAAGAAGAAGGATGACGATAAATCTAAATAAACTATTTAGAAAATGTTTGGAATTTCATAATCTCCATTTTCATCCTTTATATATTTTGCAATAATGGATGGATTCTTTAAATTTTGGTGAACGTGTTGTGGATCATAAATATTGCCATTTTTATCAAGATGGTAGATAATACCTTTAATATCTTGGGCCCAAACTTCTATTTTTTTTGTAGTATCTTGGACTTGTTCCCCAACTGTAATCTCTCCGTGAGGGATTCCTTTGATATGTGTTCCGCAAAATTTTTCTCCGTTTTTTTTTCTTCGTGTGCACTGTTCCTTGTTGGCTCTAAGGGCACAACATCGTTCATTAAAAGGCACGCTATTTTTAACTCGTTTTCTTTTCTGCAAATCTAATTTTGTAATGGCGAATACTGGAAAATCATAAATAAATTGTAATAGTCCAGTACCTTCATTTGTACTAAGTATATCAGATTCCGCCATTTTATTTTTAATTTGATGTTTAAAATCCTGAAATGCTAAATCTATTTTCCGATTGAGTCTCTTTTCCATTGTAGTTATGTGATATCTTTATTGTAAACCGATTAAATCAATTTTTATAATCATTTATAAAGTAACTTAAAGTTGCCAACTGATGTGGGCAGAACAATTGCAAATACAAACAAGACATTAAACCATAATTGGTAAGGTAATACTATCTCTGCTGCGCTCTGGGAGCTAAATAAGGTATAAGACTAAATATTATATTGATGATGAATAATCCAATAGCTATATATATAAATCGATTCATATATATAGTATAGATGAAGATATTATTCAATCTGGTAACCAGTATACAGTGGATCCCAATTGTCTTTGAGTGAATCCATATCGACTAAATGCAATGATAAAGGTAACTGTTGGTCGAATGTTTTAACTACATAACGCGGGTTCATATGCCAAACACTGCCATTAATTCTGGGGACTCGTCCCAAATAAAGACTATTATAATGCTTTTGTCCATTCACTTTTATGCATGTATTTTGAAATTTTACTATTTTTCATATCTAGTAAAACGTGGGTCTTCTCCATAAATAAAGCGAATCGGATAATACCACCTTTTAATAATTTTCCATCTTCATTGGCAATTTCTTTGTCATATACTTTGCGTTGTTTGTAATTGGATGTCCAACCAGCATATCTAAAGGCACCTGTGTAAGAAGTAAAGTAAAAATAGGGACCAAATTCTAAATTTGGCCAAGTGGTAGGTTTTTGTCCCAATGAAGCTATAATAGGAAGAAATTTATAATAATTACCATAATATCCTACTATTGGAATATCTATATTTTTTGTTTTTTGCTTTAGATAAATTAATATTGGATTCTGATAAAATAAAGATGTTACGGACTTATGAATAGGAAAATTTAAACTTTTACGATGATTACAAATTTCATCTATTAATACCCACCATAAATTATTGGATTCTTTGATAAGTTTTAACCATTGTTGTTCTGCCCGTGGGATTGTTGAATATTCATCAACAGAAGATAAATTATAAAATACAAAAATAGTATTATCGTTTTGTATAAAACCAGTAGGAGTAATTTTAATTTTAATGACAGAATGAAGCAATTTATTTGCAGCTGTTTTGACATTAATATTTGTTTTAACATCAATGAATGGGAATACTAGTAAATTTCCAAATTTTTTATTAGTTGCGGGATATTTATATAAAAGATATTGTAGATATGGTTTATGTACACCATATCTATTGTTACATGTGGTAATAAAGTAGGGACATATCGCAAGTTTACTATAGGTAGAAGAAATATGGGTAAAATTTGTATTAACTATATCGTGAATAGGATAATCAAAAATAGAACAATCAGCATCGCTTTGAATAGGCTCTGGTGTTTTAAGTTTAATTGCTGTTGGTATAGGAGTATGTTCAGCAATGTCCTTTATATGCATAGTATTTTTCTTACTATTAGCAGCTGAATTAATATGATTTTTATAATGTGAAGAGACATTCATATATACTGTTGTTAATATTTATTTTTTAACTTTTCTTCTAATATTTTCTTTAACCTTTTCTTCACGATTATTAAGAATAAAATTGCTTACTTGTTTTGCTTGTTGCGAATCTTCCTTAAAATATTGCGTTAAACATTTCATTAAATATTTTTTAGATAAAGATTTTTTAATTTTTTGCTTTGTGTAAATTAATTTACCACCATTGGAATCTAACTCAAAACAGTCAATTTCATTATCTCGCATAATTCTAACTAAAGTTTCTGTATTTTCCTTTTTCTCATTGCGTTTTTCCTTTATTTGTCGTTGAAGGTTTTTGATTTCCTCATCAAGCGAGATCCATTGCTTAATATTTGACACCAATTCTTCTTTATTCATATAGTAGATAATATAACATTTGTTTTAATACTTTTTTTAGAGAAATGTCTTCCACATTTTCCTGAATCTTTCTTACATTTACATCCACATTTTTCACCTTTCCTTTTTCCACTTTTAAGAAGAACACCGCAACCCGGAGGTGCTAATTTCATTTTTTCATGTCTACCACAATGCTTATTGATGCAAGGTTTCGAACATATTTCCCCCTTTCTCTTACCACTTTTAAGAACACATTGGCATTTTTTAGATTTTAATACTTTAGAAGGTGGCCAATTAACTCCACGAATTTTTGCATTAAACAGTGTTTCATAATATGGGAGAATACCATTGTGAATTATTCTGCAATAGGGACATTTAATTTGGTATGGGTTTAATTTTTGAGTTTCGAGATTATTATATTTTCTTTGTATTTTAATTTCATTTAAAATACTGATATAGTTAAACTTATGAGCACATTTGAGTTCTATAAATTGATCTTTGAGTTGTGTCCCGTCAATTAAGCATACCTCTCCTTTTTTTTCTTCTTTACCGATTAAAGCCATTAATTCTGCATTAAATTTTTGATTTATATTCATATTTGTATTAAATGACCAAAAGTCTTTATATCTCTTATATATAAATGTCTGGTATATACCGATGGGCACCTCCTACGTGGATATTTTTTCATACATTTGCTGCAAAAGTTAATAAACAATTTTTTGAGGCAAATAGAGATCAATGTTTATCAATAATAAAAATGACGTGTAGTTCTTTACCTTGTCCTGAATGTACAGGGCATGCTACAACTTTTATGAATACAGTAAATAGAAATAATGTAAAAACCAAAGAAGATTTAATAAATATGTTATTTACATTTCATAATACAGTAAATAGAAGAGTAGGAAAGGCCCAATTTACAAAAGAATCCCTAGTCATGTATAACAGTTACAGAATAGACGTTGCATTGGTAAACTTTATTAAGGGTTATAGTGCTAAATATGGTTCAATAATGTCAGGAATAATTTCTACTTTAGGAAAGAGACGATCAACCGCAAAAGCTATTCTAAATTGGATGCAAACTAATTGGAAATATTTTCAGACCTAAATATTACGACATTTGAATTTTTTCTTAGTAAGCTTACATTTATCACCGCTGCTATCATCTCCGAAATAAGTAAGACTTATTGCACCATCATGTTGTGCTTCTATCATTGCCATACAACCATACCAAAGAATGCCCCAAATAGTACCAAAAAATACACCTAATGCTAGATCTCCAGTTCTTATACAGTGTAGTAATTTAAAACGAAACCCTGCATTTGTTACCATAATTACAATCAATATTCCCAAGAGTCCCCAATGAAAGTTTTGATGAAAGAACATCGGAGCTATAAAATAGGCTGCTGCATAAGCTAGAAATAATGCATTTGGTGCTGGGGCACTCCATTCGAATCCCCAACCAGAAGAAGAAAACATATTGCACGCTTCTAAATCAATGTTTTTGGGAGGTTTTCTACCCAAAGTTGACGACATAAATTGACCCATAAACATTATAATTACAGCGCCTGCCATAAAAACCAGTCCTTTTATATCTTTATTAAAGGCGGAGGCAAATATAACAAAAGCTGCTAATATCATTGGTGCATTTAAAGCAAAATATTTAATATAAGCCATTGGACTAAATTTGAGAAGAGCCATATATATAATTATTCTACATTTTTTTTACACAAATACTAAAGCTAGGACTTCTTGAATATTAATTACAGGATGAAAGATAATATTTTTTATGATATCTTTCTCTCCATATTTATCCATAAACTTTTTGAAATCCTTTTCATTATCCTTTGGGAATATGAATTCTGTAACACCTGCTTTAATACCGCCCAATATTTTAAGTTTTAATCCGCCGATTGCGGTGACTTTCCCTTGTAAATTGATCTCACCTGTAATGGCGATATTGTTTTTAATTTTTTTATCATTAAGCAGACTATATATAGATGTAGTTATAGCTGTTCCTGCAGATGGTCCGTCTTTTGGGGTTGCACCTTCTGGGCAGTGGATATGTATACCTTGCATTTTTGTTTCAGTACCGGCTGTTATAAAGCGCTTTTTTTTGCCTTTGGATGTTAATTTCCATGCTAATGTTTTTGCGACATTCATTGATTCTTTCATGACTTCCCCTTGTAACCCTGTTAAACGTAGATCCATAAAATTTTGTGCTGGAAATTGATAACATTCAATCGGTATTATACCACCTTTCCCTAAAGCATTAGCCCATAATCCATTTATTACTCCAATTTGTGGGTCATCATGAATCATTGTATGTCTAACTTCAATCCGTTCTTTTAGATAGTAATATTTAATATCTTCTTTGGTTACTTCAATAGGAATATTAGTATATTCATCTGTATTTTGCAATATACTCAAATTTATTTCACTAATTATCTCAAATAAAATTTCTTTTAATTTTCTAACTCCTGCTTCATAAGTATAATGTTCTATGATATAAATAAGAATTTCGTCGCTTAATTTGATAATATTTGTTAAACCAACATTTTTATATATTTCTGGTAATAGGTAGTTATTAGCAATAACCAATTTATCATCCAATGACAAATGATCAAATTTAATACGGTGTATTCTATCTAACAAAATACGGTCAATCGCATCAGGGTCATTGTAAGAAAAAATAAATAAGGCTTTGCTAAGATCCAAATCAATACCATTGAAATATTTATCTTGAAAAGATTCATTTTGAGTAGAATCTACAAGATGTGTTAAAATACCAATAATCTCTTTACCATGTTCTGACTTACTTACTTTATCTAACTCATCAATAAAAATAATAGGATTCAGACATTTTTTATCAATCAGAATATCAACAATTCTTCCCCAAGTGGAACCAACATATGTATAATTATGACCAGACAACGTACTTCCATTGCATGACCCTCCTACTGGAATAAAAGCAAATGGTCTGTGTGTATTGTCTGTTTCATTTAATAAGCATTGGGATAAACCATTTTTGGCCAAACTAGTCTTGCCAACGCCCGGAGGACCTTCAAAGCCAAAACAATATCCGGTTTGTTTGCCATTTATCCATTGTCCAATAATCCTTTTTAATTGGCGCTTAGCAGTAGTGTGTCCGTGTATTGCGTTATTTAATGTTGTATTAATTCTGGTCATATTATTATTAATATTGGTCCATTTTACATTGATTGTGTTAATGTATGAATTTAAATGTTTTTCTATACCAAGTTGGAATTCTGCGGGAAATCTTTTTTGCATTTCGCCAAATATTAATTTATTATCTGTTGTTTGTTGTAAAAATAGCTTCATATTATCTCGCATATAATTATTTTTCTTCCCGGAATGGCATAATTTTGTAAATTTTAGATCATATTTTTTGATAATACCATTAATATAACATATATTGGCAACAATAGTATCACGTTTTCCTTTACAGAATAACTCTTTTAGTTTTTTCAATTGCTTCTTTTGAAGTTGTGGGATATATTTATCTTGGATGTTATTTATATGTTTGTAAATTTCAATACAAGTGTATTCTTTTTTACTAGAAAGGTAGGATGAATTATTTTTTTCAATTAATGCTGCGATATTATTAAAATCCGTTTTAATACCTTTCATAATAGATAGCATTGGTTCATTTTTATAAATACCAAAAGGTATTTTTAGTAAACCATCAAGATATTGTCTAGCTTTTGATCCCGAATCCTCTGATTTTGCTTTAACTTCTTTTAATTTGACCATTGCTTTCTCTTTAACATTGTCGGTGGCTTTTAACAAACAAATTTGTTGTTCAATTGGAATTTTACTACTATCAAAATTGGACAGATCCTTTGTATATTTGAGAGTAGTTTTCATTGCATCTCTAAAGAATTTTTTAATATTCCATGGGAGACTATCAAATAAAACCGTTTGTTCTATTGTATCAGGTCCGTTACCATTTCCATCATTTGTTAATAAATCATATAATAGATATGCGAGATATTGAAATTCTGGATCACTATTTTTCATTAATAATTGAATGAGGGTCCGACGTTGCCCATATAATTCACAGCTAATAAATTCTTTAACATTCTGTGAAATCGGTTTTTGTTTAATTAAATTAACTTGAGTTAAATAACCAATAAATCGTTGATATAATTCATCATTTCCATAAATTAATAATTCTTTTATAGTTAAAGTATTTACAAATCTTTCAAAATCCGATGTTAAAAATTCAGGGTCATTGGGTTTCTCAGCATACAATGATTGTATTTTATTTTTAATAAATGTATGATTGCTGCAATTAACTATTATATCATCAACTAACCCAGATATGATTAGTGTTTTTCGTTCGTCTTGATTTTTAATTGCTACCTTAATCCCATATACTTTTGTATTAAATTTTCTACTAGTTCTAGCCAAATCAAAACATTCGAAATTTTCTGCACTTTCAACAATCATAAAATCCTCAACAATTCTATTTTTTGCTAGAGGTTTTTTATTTTCCCCATCATTATCTTTCCATGCCAAAGCTTTATAACTAATCGGATGTACATATTTCTCAATAAGTTCATATTTATCTTTATTTTCTTCTGTGATAGTTTTTTTGATAAAATCACTAGCAAATGCCACTACAATTAGGTCTTCAATATTGTGCGTACCAAAATTACGAAATATACTTGACAATTCATTATTTATTTTTTGCAATCTTGTTAAGATTTCATCAAAATCTATATGTTTTTCATTAGATTCAACCATTATTTTCAAAATATTTAATTCAGTATATAAACCTTCCAAACCTTGTATACACACATTTAATTCACTAGCACCAATAATATCTTTAGTTTTATATCTTTGAATTGCTAATATAGTATTTGTTATCATGGCTTGAAAAGTTAATATTTTTTTTGTCGAAAAATCTAATTTATCGAATCTTTTGGATTTGTGCGATAAGAGGAGGCTTAATTTTCTCGTTTTTCATAATCTATTGCTAAATAATATAGCGATTATTTTTTTTCAAATTAAATCCAATTATAAAAACAAAGATTTATAATTTTTTATTATAAAATGAATATATAAAACAGGAAAATTTTATAGGATGTAAAAATAAAGTTGAGATGCTATAATGATTTGCACCCAAGTTTTTATATTTATTATATACACTCATATCATAAATTCCGCCCCCTGCAATGATTTCTACATCTGTATATGTATCTTTTATTGCTTTTAAAAAATACGATGTTGATGGTATGATAGATGCACCACTAAGACCACCTTCTTCAATAGGAATAGTATTAGAACAATGAAATTGGCGAAAACCTTGCTGATAATATCTATCTACTAATTTCATATCAGCAAGAGGTGATAGTTTGATAATACACCATTGTCTTTTTGGATTAATAAAAGAAGATAATTGAGTATGTTCAAGACACTTATTAACATTTGGACAACTAATATTTAATTCTATATTTGTATTTTCTGGTAATATATTTATTATTTTGGGAATTTCTTCTTTATCAAGAATAGCAATACTTATAATATCTCTACATGGATTATAATTTTTGATACCATATTCTAGTCCTTTGTTACGTAATCCAATTTTATTAACCCATCCTTTATATTTAAAAGAATAACGGAAGGTTTTTAAAATTTGCTGTATTAATCCAGAGCGTGGTTCCAAAGTATAACTACCTTTGATAGACATAGTGTTGGGTAAATAAATATAATTTCCAAATGGTGGAGAGATGAAGAGCATTTGAGTAAATTACATCAAATATGATTTAAATAGTTGTTGCAACTATTATGTAAGATGGGTATACCAAGTTACTTTTCATTTATTGTTAAAAACCATGGAAATATCGTAAGAAAAATTCATAGGCTGAATAAAAATGTAGATAATTTTTATTTAGACAGTAATTCGATTGTTTACGATTCTTTGCGAGAAATAGAAAAAGAATATAATAGCAACGATGAACAATTTGAAAAATTACTAATTGAGGCAGTTTGCAATAAAATAGATGAGTATATAAAAATTATAAAACCTAAAAAACTAGTCTTTATTGCTTTTGATGGTGTTGCACCGGTAGCTAAATTGGAACAACAACGAAATAGACGTTACAAATCATATTTATTAACGTTTTTAAAAAATGAGTTTGAAAAACAGCCTGATAAATGGGATAAAACAGCCATTACTCCTGGTACTAATTTTATGGAAAATTTGGCTAATTATACAAAATATTATTATCAAAATCAAGAAAAATCATATAATATACAAAAATTTATAGTTTCTACAAGCAATAGTCCTGGTGAAGGCGAGCATAAATTATTTGGATATATACGAGATAATAAAGCTGCTCATAGTAAAGAAGTATCAATGATATATGGTTTGGATGCAGATCTTATTATGCTTGCATTAAATCATCTTCCCATTTCCAAACAGATTTATTTATACAGAGAAACTCCTGAATTTATAAAATCATTAAACCAAGATTTAGAGCCCAATGAACCTTATTTTTTGGATATTCCTAAGTTAGCTCAAACTATTCGTCAGGATATGAATGGGTTTGGAAAAAATTCAAAAATACAAGAAACAAATAGATTATATGATTATATATTTTTGTGTTTTTTCTTAGGTAATGATTTTATGCCACATTTTCCATCGGTGAATATAAGAACAGGAGGAATCCATAAAGTATTAGCTGCGTATAAAAATTTATTTGGAAAGACAGATAAAAATCTTACTAATGGTAAAACTATTTATTGGTCAAATGTTAAAATATTTGCGGAATACTTGGCAGAATCTGAAAAAACAAATTTAATAGACGAATATAATTTAAGAAACCGTTGGGAAAAACGATTTTATCCAAATAAGACAATAGAGGATAAAATGAAAAGATTAGATAACATTCCTACAAAAGAACGAGCCGTCGAAAAATTTATTGATCCGGAGAGATATGGTTGGGAACATAGATATTATAAGGCTTTATTTAATATTGATATTAATAATTATTGGAGAAAGAAAATATGTATGAATTATTTGGAAGGTCTAGAATGGACTATGAAATATTATACTACGAAATGTTCAAGTTGGACATGGTGTTATAAATATGATTATCCTCCATTATGGAAAGATTTGGTAAAATATATTCCTTCCTGGGACACAACAATGATAGAAGAAAATAATTCAAAACCAATTTTACCAGAGATTCAATTGGCATATGTATTACCAAGACCTAGTTTGAAACTTCTTCCAACGGCATTTTATGAAAAATTAATGAGTGATAGAAAACATAATTATCCTATTAGTTGTAAAATCCATTGGGCTTTTTGCAAGTATTTTTGGGAAAGTCATGCTGAACTTCCTCTTATTGATATTGACGATTTAAAAGAACTGTTTAGCAATTCGCAAAAATAGAAAGAATATCTTTCTAGTATTAATTAAATGCCCGGAGAAATTGTGGAATTCACAACACGCGACGAAGTTATAGAATATCTTACAAATCACAAAGTCGTAATTATGAAATTTACGGCTACTTGGTGTGGTCCATGTAAACGGTCTACACCATTAGTAAATAAATTATTTAACGAGATGCCTAATAATGTTTCTATGATAATCGTAGATATAGACAAAGCGCGTGACATTGCTAGCGCTATGAAAATTAAATCTGTTCCAACGATGCATAATTTTATTAATGGTGCACCAATGGATAGTGTAATTGGATCTAAAACGGATCACATTACTTCTTTCTTTAAAAAAACAATGGCGCGAGCGTCTTCGTGAATTAAAGAATATAATAATCATAATTTTCTATATGAATGATGAATTTGATTTAGACATAGAAAATTATGAATTGGAAGATATTTTGAATTTATTCAAGTTGCAATATAATTTCGTAGAAGCAGATCTTAAAAAGGCATATAGAATAGCTTTAAAACTGCATCCTGATAAGTCTAAGTTATCCGGAGATTATTTTAGGTTTTATATGAAAGCTTATAAAATAGTAGAGAAAGTATTTTACTTTAGAAAACAACGAAAAAAGTCAAAGTACGATACTATTTATAACGCAAAAGAAACAGATGTGAATGATGATAAAGCAATATTGTTGCATTCTCTAAATGGTAAAAGTATACAAGAATTCAATCAATGGTTTAATAAAATGTTTGAAAAAGTAAAAGTAAAAGATGAAGAAGATGATACAGGTTATAGTTCATGGATCAAAAATAATAAAATGGATGACGATGATAATGAGAAAGTTGCATTAAGTGATTTTGGGAGGGTATTTGAAGCAAAAAAAACAGAGTGTAAAGCTTTAGTAAAGCACCAAGGGGTTAGAGAAATGGGAGAAAAGGACGGTGGTTATAATTTAGTTAGAGAAAAAGTAAATAATTATTCTTCTGGGTTGTTTAGTAAATTACCTTACGAAGATTTTAAAAAAGCTCATACAGAGACTGTTATACCAGTGACTCATCAAGATTTCTTAAATAAAGAAAAATTCAATAGTCTTGAGATGTATAAGAAACATCGAGATTCACAAGATGTAGTTCCTCCTTCTTTACAACAATCGCAGCAGTATTTAGCAGAAAGAGAAAAAAATGAAGGTCAAATTCATTCTAGACGAGCTTTTAAAATCTTGAAAAGAGATGAAGAATTAGAAAAAAGTAATGAGAAATGGTGGTCTAATTTACAAAGATTAAAGGATAGCTAAAAATATTTAAGTTTACTATATATATATATATAATGTTTCGCTATTTCAGTATATTTATAATTTTAACAGTACTTGGTTATTTATATGAAAAATATAAGTTGAAATATGTACCTGATGAGGAACTTGATAAATATGATATGGTACGCAAATTTTTACTAAATGGGGGATCTGGATTAGGAGACAAACCTATTCTTTGGATCCATACATCACATCCTATAAATCATAGATATTGGCCTAGTTTCGGATCAAGGAATACAAGATTATTAAATCAACCCTATAAAGTGTCTTGCGTTGAAACAGTAGTTAAATATTGTTCAAAGTCCTTCAATATTGTTTTAATTGATGATTATTCATTTGAAAAACTATTAAAGGGTTGGAGGATTGACATGGATAAATTAGCTAATCCGGTAAAAGCACATATGAGAATGCTTGCACTATCTAAATTATTACATTCTTTTGGTGGATTATTGCTTCCAAATTCGACTATTGTGTGTAAAGATTTAAAACCCTTATATAATGGAGGATTAACAACGAGCGATTGTTTCAGTGTAAATATGATTAATCGTGGAAATAGCGCTGATATTTCAACATTGATTCCTACAACCAAAATTATGGGTTGTAAAAAAAACAGTTCAATAATGGGTCAATTTGTAACTTATTTAGAGAATTTAACAAGTACCGATTATACTAATGAAAGCGATTTCCTAGGTCAAGCCAACCAATGGTTGTATAGTAATAATAACTTAAATGTATTGTGTGGTAAAACGTTTGGAGTTGAGGATAATGATGGTAAACAGATAGGAATAGATCGATTAATGGGAAATACATTTATTAATTTCTCTCCAAATAAATATGCAATTTATATACCGGGCGATGAAATTTTAAAACGAACTAAATATGAATGGTTTGCTCGGTTATCACAACAACAATTGCGTAATTGTGATACAATAGCAGCCAAGCAATTGTTAATTGCTCAGGGATAAAAATAGAATATATGATTTCATACTTTGACTTATTATATTTCATTACAGATGTAAATGCAATATGATGATGCTTACAAATTTGTCGGATTAATGTAATAAAGTGTTTGTATATCATATCTCGTGTAATATAAAACAATTTGGATTGATAGTAATGAGGTTTTAATTTATCATAAAAAGGTATGAGTTTATTTTCTATTTGTGCCTTTTTAAAACTAGCTTTTGAAAAGACATATTTATTTTTCTGTTTTTCACATACATTGCCTAAAAAATCAAATAATATTTCTATTGGAGGTGATGTTTTAAATATCTGACTTGACATATATATAATTCTTTAATATTTTAATTGGTATTAACAGTACGAATTAGCTGGTCTGTAAAAAAAACCAATTCTATTTCGTGTTCATGTAAAGTGTGAAAATATGATATATATTTGGCAAATATTGTGTATAATTTTGTATTTATTGTTTTCGTTGATAATATTACATATTTTTATAAATTGGAAATAACTATCTAAAATATCCATAACAGAATATCCTTTATCAAAAATATTATAGATAATTGTTATTGCTTCTGATAAAGATTTTTTTACATACCACGCATTAGTATAGCGTTCAAAATCATAATAGCTTATATTTGTACAAATTTTTTTTGCAATATTTAATGTTATTGGTTCATCAAGTAGACTAAATTTTTCTAAATAATTAATTAATAATCTTATGGAATTATTGCATATATTCATTATAAAAATTTCTGCCTGTGGAGAAATATCGATATTTTCTTTGGTTTTAATACGATTAATAACTTGTGATAATAATTGTGTTTCGTTTTGTTTGAGTTTAATTAAAGTGCATCTAGATTGTATACTTTCAATTGTTTTTTGAATATTGGAACAAGATGCTAAAAAATGTACTTTATGACTATATTTATCAATGCAATTTCGAAAAACCTGTTGACTTTGATCGTTTATAATATCAATGTCATCCAATATAATAAATTTTTTCTTACCGTGTATACTAGACGATGTTTGACAAAATGTTTTGACCTCGTTACGATAATATGATATACCTTGTTCTTGTAGATTATTTATATATAATACATTATTTTTAGGAATCTTATCCAGTTCATAATATTCTCGTATAGTTGCTTCTATTAGAGATGTTTTCCCTGTACCAGAATCTCCAATTAGAAGAATATTTAAGTTATCCATATCAATTAATGTTTTAAGTAATTGAATATAATCCTTTTCAATAACAAATTCTGCATATCTTTGGGGTTGGTATTTTTTAAGAAAAGGCAAATTCATTTGATATAATAATTCGTTAATAACTATTTAAGTTTATATTAAAAGATTATAGAAATGACAGATTATTATGAAATACTTGGCGTTAATACAACAAGTAATTCTGGCGAAATTAAAAAGGCATATCGGAAATTATCAATTAAAAATCATCCCGACAGGGGAGGCAACCCAGAAGATATGAAAAAAATAAATGCAGCTTATCATACTCTAGGAGACCCTGAAAAGAAAAAAATGTACGATATGCAAAAAAATAATCCAATGTTTGGTGCTATGTCGGGTGGTATGCCTGGTGGAATGATGGGTAATCCAGAAGATATTTTAAATATGATGTTTGGTGGAGGAATGCCTTTCCCATTTCCTGGAATGGGTGGTGGAGGTATGGGTATGCCACAAGTAAGAATTTTTCACAATGGGAGACCTGTTAATATGCCTAATATGAATAAACCTACTCCTATAGTTAAATCAATAGAAATAACCTTAGAACAAGCATACACTGGTCTTAATTATCCTCTCAAAATAGAAAAATGGGTTATAGAGGAAAATATAAAAAAAATGGAACAAGAGACTATATATGTTGATATAAAAGCAGGCATAGACGATAGTGAAATAATTATTTTACGAAATAGAGGAAACATGATAAGTGATACAAATATAGGCGATATTAAGTTGTTTATAAAAGTAATGAATAACACAGAATTTGTTCGCGATGGTTTAGATCTTCTATTAACAAAAAATATAACATTAAAGGAAGCACTTATTGGTTTCCAATTTGATTTTAAACATTTATCAGGAAAGATATATACAATTAATAATAAGCCGGGGAAAGTGGTAACCCCTGATTTTGTTAAAGAAGTAGCGAATATGGGCATGAAAAGAACGCGTCCTCATCCAGCATCTCCTCTAGTTGGAAATTTACTCATATGTTTTAATATTAAATACCCCACAACTATCACTGAAGAACAGTGTAAACAATTAGCAGAGATACTATAAGTGATAAAACGAAAGTTCCATCGTTGCCAACATGATAATTAATACTACGCACAAGATGAAAAGTTGCAAAGCAAAGTATATATGCTAAACAACAATACACGAGGAAACTATTAACTGCGTGGTATAAATATTGTTCAGTCATTTAAGGTTTTCTTATTAAAAAATTAAATTTTAATAATTCAATTTTTTAAAGCTTATCTTTTTCTGCGTTTTGTTCTGCGTTTTGTTCTGCGTTTTGTTCTGCGTTTTTTCTTGTGTCTACGTGTTTTTTTACGTTTTGTTTTTTTGCGTTTTCTGCTTTTCGTTTTCTTCCTCCTTCCAATATCGGAGGTAACCGTTCTTGCCGTCTCCTGTTGCGATGTCTCCTCCGCCACTGCTGTTTTGTTCGCTTGATAATTTACAGTACCGAACGTCGTTCCTGCTCATACTTCTTTTTATAGGCTGCGAGTACACGTCTCAATTCTTTCCGTGTCTCTATTCTTGAATCCACTCTTTCTACATCTTTGCTCATCATCTTCCTTACGCAAATCAGTGATGAGTCATATCCTTGCTAACTTACTAGCATGTTTGTCTGCTCCGCCGTAGAGATCCGACATCTTACTCCATGTACAGTTGAAATTTGTGCAGCGTCTTACTTATCAATTTCCTGTATGCAGTCTGTCTTGAATTGCTTGATGTGCGTGGGCTCTCCATAAATCATCCAAAGTATTATCTGCACCTTCCTGCCCTATTTCGCGTGTAACTCATCCGCCATGCGTGGCTCCCGATGCAATCTCTGTCGCTTAATTTGACTACTCATCGTATACAATAGAAGAATATTAAACTAATTCATTTAAATGTTAAGGTAATAAAAAATTGACTGAGAAAATCCTGTAAATAATTAAGGTAGCTAGCAACACTGTTTCTACGCATTACCTGAAGAACTCATATGGATTATTCTGGAGTTTGCACCACTGGATAAAAAATCAATTGGATGATAGTCTTAGACCAATTTATTAAAGGTGGTCTACTCGTAATTTAAAAATACAACCATATTTAGGCAAGCAACATTGGTGTGCTAAAAAATTCTGGGTATCTACTAGACCTGAACTGTGGACGTTGAGAACAGAATGGAATCCTATAACTTTAAAGAGAGAAGTGTGTCCTTTTGAGTATATGGACGGAGAATGGAGTATTAAATGGAAGATGGTGAGGGTTACATTTATAAAGAATATTTGGGTAGATGGTAACATCATAGTACAAAAATTTAGACAAAAACAGTCAGCTAAAAATCCTGTTTCAAAATGGCTTCAGAATATTGAAAAATTTGAAACGGCACATCCAACATTTGCTACTTATCTGCCAAAACGAAAAAATAGGTTTAATATAAAATGTAATAGCGAATTTTACAAAGAACGTTCCAAAAAAAGGAAAACCAAAAGGAAAAGGAAAACCAAAAATTGAAGTAAAAAAAGTGTTAATTAAATAAAATTTTTTATATAATTACGATTTTATATAAATAATTAAAATTCGGGTTTGTGTCGCTTAAATAAACACCCATGAATACTTAATCCTTGAACGCTTGTTAGTTGGGCGGGATTTTGCATAGTACAATTTTTTAACCATATTTTTATAATGCAGAACGACTTTTTGGGTGAAATAGTAATACCATTGATTAACTTCCATAAACGCGAGTCATTTGTGAGTGTTTCTCCTACTAAAATATAACTTAATTGGGACCATACTTGGGATACAACTTTATTTGGAACTTTGAATGAAAAGCAACCTCCTTTGCTATTTAATGGATCTTCCCACATTGGCTTTATCCCTTCTCTCATCACGAACATCATACAGTTTTTAACTAATTTTTCAGGAATTGCTGAATATAAAGCCACCATTTCTTCAATACTTTTAATGGTCATAATTTTTTTGTAACTTTTAATAGACCAATCTGTGTCATGTGGTAAATGAGCCCATAGAACCCATTTATCATACAATGGGTGTGTTACTTCTGAAGAAGTTGCCATAATTTCCATAGTTCCTGAAGTATCCATTATATATATTATATTAGTCAATTTTTTATATATATTTTTAAATTAATTATTCATCAATGGCGCCTTCATAATTAGCATCACTATCGGTAACTTCTTCGTTTTTTGTTGTATCAATAATAGAATATTTCTCATTGCCAAGATATATATAAGATTCGGGTCCTATACTAAATAAATTAACATCTTTATCAAAGATTTTAAGCGTGTATTCATCACATAATTCAATATTATACCATGATTTCAAATACCATTTCAAGAATGATTTCGATAAAATACTATTTCCTACTGTATAAAATTGGTCCAAGTATTTATGAATATCAATAACTTCATCATCTTGTTCCAATTCTACTTGCACGAATTGTTTTTCCATAGTAATCCACTCAATCCCTGATTTCATTAGCTCTTGATGCTTATGAAAAATTTTGTATTTTATATTATCACATAAAGATTTTTTTAATATTAATAAATCTACATTGTTTTTACTATCATTCCACCACTCATTAGGCAGGGTTTTATAGTCTGTTCCTAGTGAAACTATAATTTGATTTTCATTGTTATAATATGATAATGATTCTTCTTCGTCAAAATCATCTTCTTCATCATCTGATGAATCATATTGTACAAAAGTTTCATAATAAATAGCAGCACGCGAATACATATTTACTCCATACCAAGCTATACTTGATATTAGTTTTTTACTATCCTCTGGACTCCAAACATAATAAGCACCCAAAGCACTTGCTGACAGTAAAGTAGGAATCATAATATAATTAACAATTTCACTAAACATTATTAGTTATGTAATTTATTATTATTTTAAATAGTTTACATGACTAATTATTTTTTTGGGCATTCAGAATGTAATGGATCACATTCTAGCCCGGCCCTTGCTGAAACAGCATCATCCAATACCTTTTTTTGATCAGTTGAAATATTTGACTGGTCATATCCAGTATTAATCTTTTGTGCTTCATTATACTTTCTCCATTTAGAGTATTCTTCTGAAGAAAATCTATCTAGTTTGTGACGTCGCTTTCGGGCTCGTCTCGCACGAGATCTAGCATCAGGTCGGTCAGGCATAGTTTTATCATATGCAATGGCTAATTTACCAGTCGATGGGTCCAATCCAAACATAATTAACAACATGCCGACAATAACGGTCATTAAGATAAATGGGATAAATACTATCAACCATGAAACAACATCTAAACCATTCATACACAGATAGTTTAATAGAACAGTAAACACAAAAGCTACCCAAATTTTAACTAATGCGGTATTATATGCTCCTTGAACTGTATCAATAGATACTTGGGTAATGGAAAAAATTAAATATATTAAAGCAGGTGGGCAGATTTGTCTTAGAACCATTTATATTATATTAGGAAAAAAACACAGAGCCATTTTCTAAATTACCCACAATATCGCCAATCTCACCATCTTCGAGACATTCGAACAAATGACCATTTTGAGCATCATCAGTATAATATGTTTTGTTATCAAATTTAAATTCTTCAACTTCCACTTCTTCATCATCAGACAAACCATTCTCTTCTTCAGCCTTTTCCTCATTGTCTTCTTCGCTAGCGGTGTCAATTGTTGCATATTCGCCTGCTTCTTGCGCAAGTAAAACTGTTTTGGCAACAGCAACATTTTCGACCTCTTCCTCTTCGTCTTCCTCTTCGTCTTCCTCTTCATCTTCGTCCTCATCTTCATCTTCGTCCTCATCTTCATCTTCGTCTTCATCTTCCTCTTCATCTTCATCTTCGTCTTCATCTTCATCTTCCTCTTCGTCTTCCTCTTCGTCTTCATCATCGTCTTCCTCTTCGAGTGTTTGTCGAAGCTCATAAGATGATTCACTCCAGCCTTTAAGACCTGCGGATGAGTCCATAATATCATTAATTGTGTCTTCCTCCGATTTATTACAATTGACCATGATATTATCTTTATAAAACAATTTCCAGCGATCAATGGCGATTTTAATTTTTTCTGCGGACACATCTTTATTTTTGGGATCTTCTCTCAGTTCTTTAAGTTTCAAAGAAGAATCTAATTTATTAATGTTGCTAAAGTTCAAACCATGCGGCAGTGTTATCGTTTGTGCATCCGAATCATCTGACTCGTCGTCTGAACCGTGTAGATTCCATAAAGAATTATATTGTGTATTTTTAATAGTAGATTCGATTTCGGCACGCGAAGGAATACTTGTATTGTAAATAGAATCTAATTCTGTAATTTCCATTGTTACTTTTTCTGCACTTTTTATTGTAATAAGTTCTTCCAAACAAGATTTATATTTTGTATTAATATTGTTTAATTGTTGTTTTAAGTCTTGGTTTTCCTTTCGTAATTTTACCACAAAAGAAAGTTGGTTTAAAATTTTTAAATTTTGAGATATATCATTTTTTTCACTCGCTACTTGGTCGAATACTTTAGTTAAGTGTTGTGATATAATAGTAGTAATCTCTGTCACGGCGTTATTTATACTCATTGTTGAATTCTCGTGTTCAGTAGTATTTTCCATTTAATAACAATATTAAAGTAAATGTTTAATACGATTTAGAAAAATGTTAATTTTATTAATTAAATGAGCGAAGTTAAAAAAGATGCAAGTGGTAGTGAAATAAAGACAATGGATATAAGTGGTGAGGAACTTATAAAACAACGTGCTGAAGCAATGGAAAAGCAAATTGCAACTAGAAGACAGGCCATGATTGAACTTATAATGCGACAAACAGATTATACAGAGGAAGTGGCAAGAATAAAATTAGAATACTGGAAGAATAATTATTTACATGTAATTAAAGAGTATATGAATCCCAATTTTCAAGATAAACTAAAAACTCCACCTCCCTCATCAACCAAGAATCAAATGATCTATGGAGAAATAAGAAATTTTATGGACGATGTGAATAAACAACAACTCCAACGAAAACGTCGCGCTGAACAACTTGAGCAAAGAAAATCGGCGTATATAGCTTATATGAATAAATTACAAAAAGAAGCGAAGGAAAATAATTAAATTTAACATATTTATATTAAATTTAATTAATTAATCCAAAATTATTAGAAAGACTAGATAATTTACTGTTGCTTGCATGTTTACGCTTTAATCGGTATTTGGGGCGTTTTCGCGTATTGGTACTTAAAAGATGATCAAATATATTTGGAAGTTCATTATTTTCTTCATACAATTCTGGCAAAATCTTTGTTAAGGGTTTTTCAACTACTAATAATAATCTATCTTTGCTTAGTAATTTACGATATTCTTGTATAGTGAGATTTCCATAATACTTATCTAGAGTATAATACGGGTTGGGTGCGGGTTTAATATTTTTTTCATAATTATAGATTTTACTATAAATATTATTTAATAAAGCATATCTCTCCCAAAGAACAGAACAGTCAATGGGTTCTGTTTTCAAATAAGCGACTGCGCATTCGGGACTACAAAAACACCCATAAACTTCGATGATTTCATTCCTTTCTTGTTTTGGTATAAATACGGGCGGATTATCAAATGAGCAAGTGCACCAAAAACAATGAGACCGTTTATCTGATACTTCGTTAAAATGCAATTTTAGTTTTAAAATTCTTAATTTTTCCCAGATTTCTTTAATATCCGTATCTTCATTATCTTCGCAAGACATAGAATTGGTTTTTGGTGGAGCAACATATGAAATATTATTGTATTGTTCATAATTAATAGAGTTTTGTTTATTATTATTAATGGTATATGATTTGATATCAGGTTGATTGGATTCAATTGCGTTGCCTTGTTTTTGTAAGTCTTTACTAGAACACTTTAATTGTAATATAATATTGGGTTTTTTAAGTTCGTCTGGGTTAATTTTTTCATTGATTTTTTTAATAATCTTTCCACCTTTAGGTTTTCTGCCGCGTTTTCTATGTACTTTCTTGGGCTCGTCAACTGGATTAGTTTTAGTTTTTTTAGGTTTCCTTCCGCGTTTTTTAGGGGGCATTTTATACACAAAAAAAGTATTTGAATTTAAGTAGTTTTTATATATCTTTTTTAATGTCATAATTAAGACTTGTGACATTCTCTACA